>ERZ1673741.2246-NODE-2246-length-14059-cov-4.668952_pt1 | contig 14059 bp, 10 predicted proteins | sample MGYA00580209_ERZ1673741 | MGnify/ENA primary metagenome ERZ1673741 (study PRJEB41218, sample SAMN15661754) | gut metagenome | host: Homo sapiens | place: Canada: London | collected 2015-08-20/2019-03-30 | study: EMG produced TPA metagenomics assembly of... | reverse complement strand
ATAATTTTCTAACTCTTGAAGCTCCAAGACCTGCAAACATTTCAATAAATTCTGATCCACTCATAGATATAAACGGAACATCTGCTTCACCCGCAATTGCTTTTGCTATTAATGTTTTTCCAGTTCCTGGTTTTCCATATAGTAAAACTCCCTTTGGAATTTTTGCTCCCATTTCAGTAAATCTTTTTGGCTCTTTTAAGAATTCTACAATTTCTTTTAATTCTGCCTTTTCTTCATCTAATCCTGCAATATCATCAAATGTAATTTTTGTTTTTCTTTCTGTTTCTTCATAAACTTGCCCTTTATCACCTAAACCTTGCATTTTATAAATCATTATAAATAGTGCGACCATTATTGCTGTTGGCAATATTGAAAAGAAATATGATGGAATTTGTGAAATTACACTTCTTGTTTTTTGTTCTAATTTTATTTCATTTCCTTCAAGCGTTTGACTTTGAATTAATTCCATAAATACTTGGGTATTTGGTATTATTGCTTTTTTTTCTTCTTCTTCATCTTTTAGTTTTACTTTTAATGTTGTACTTCCAACTGTCATTTCAATTTTTTCTACATTTTTATTTTGAATTTCTTTTACTAATTCTGTATATGCAAGAACTTTATCATCTTGTTCATCATCATTTGTTTGTCGTTTTACTATTAATACTATTGATACAACAATTAGTGCAATTAATAAAATTGTTAATATTACTAATTTTATTATATCTAATTTTTTGTTTTCTTCCTTTTTCTTGTCTTCTTTCATTTTAATAACCCTTTCTAAAATTCCGTACTATACATATTCCTCTATATTTTCATTATGCCTCAGAGCCATCTGGTTCTTGATCATTAGGTGCATCCTTATTTTCATCATCTGTTTTATCTTCATTTTTTGGTTCTTTTTCTTCTTTAGATTCTGGTTCTTTATTATCTTCTTGTTCTTTTATTTCTTCCCTTACTTTTTCTTGTTCTTTTTTTATTTTTTCTACTTCTTCCAATTTCTTTAATAAATCATCTTTCAATAAGAAAATTACTGCTGCTAAATAAATATATGCAATTGTTATATATGCAACCTGGAAATAACTTATAGTAAATGTTGTAAAATAATTTACTATAATATATAACATATTTAATATCATTGGTAATGTTAATGCATATACAGCCATATTATAAATTGCAACAAACCTTATTCTAATTCTTGTTATCATAGTTGTTAACCAACCAAATGCTGCAATTTCTAATGCATCTATTAATGTGATCATAATTTCAACTAATAATAACGAAATGAATGATGATATCATATATTTTCCATAGAAATTATTCATTTTTGAACTACGCATATATTCTATTAATTGTGTTTTGCTAAATGATTTAACATCATTTCCAGCATAATTCTGAACAAAATCTTTATATGTATATGGACTTATTTTTGTATCTATATTATCAACTTTTGTTCTCATTACAATTTGATTTTTAAAGAAGTATATTGTAACTCCTGTTGCATCATTTTCTGCTTCAAATTTTTCTTTTTCTTCATCACTCTCTAGTAATGGATTTATAATAATTCTATTTATTCCATCATATTGGATATTATCAATTATTATTGGTTCTTCTATATCCATTTGAATTTTACCATCTTCATAAGAAAACTCTGGTATATTTTGTTCTATATATTCTGATAAATTGAATACGACTTTTTTCATTTCAATAAATGAACTGATTGTCATGAATACTGTTATAAATGCACACATCATAGTCAAATATTTTAATGCTCTTCCAAGGCCTTCTGTTGCCATTTCTGGATATTTTTCAAATTTTGTTATTGAATACCATACTTTTTTAAAAAAGTTAATATTGACAACTCGATATTTTTCATCTTCTTTTTCTTCCATTTTTATAAACTCCTTTTTCAAAATATATTTATAACTCAAATATATTTTCTTTCAATCTTACTATCTACCAACATTGGACTTACTTCAAACATTACTTCATCTCCAATGTTAATATTCTTTCCAGTTATATCAACTGTTACATGAAACATTCCAAGTCTTCCAAGAACTTTGAACTTTTCTCCATTTATTTTCACAAAAATTTGTTGCTGCTTAAATGCATTTTTTATATCTCTTACTATATATCTTATCTTATCTCTTTTTCTAAACATATCTTTATCAACTATTACATTGAATCCATCTGCATATCCACATGGAACTACAGCAACTTTTGTTTCTTTTTTTGTTTGATATGAATTTGAATATCCTATATTATACCCTTTAGGTAATGTTTTTATTTCTGCAACATTAGATTTTAATATTCCAACTCTTTGAAATCCCCATGTGTTTGGAATTGATAATCTTCCTAAAAGAGCAGACCCTATCCTTACTGCATTTAAATACATATTTGTAAATCTAAGAAATGCAGATGAATTACATATATGTAGCATTCCTGTATCAATTTTTTCTTTTTTCAATACTGCTACACAATCTATAAATCTACTAAATTGTTCTTGTGCTTCTTTTCCGTTTCCAAAAAACGCTAATGAAAAGTGTGAAAATGTTCCTTCTATTTGTATATTATTCCACTGTTTAATATTTTCTACCATTTTTTCTTTTTCATTATATATAAATCCATATCTTCCAAATCCAGTATCTATTTTTAGATGAACTCTTGCTTTTTTATTTTGTGCTAATTCATTTACTGCATCTCCTGCTTCTTTAGATCCTATTGTTAAAATAATATTTTTATCCAGCATTTTTTGAATATCTTCTTTTACAGCTGTAGATGACATCATTAATATATCTTCTTTTATTCCACCTCTTCTTAATTCTAAAGCTTCTTCAACTGTTGCAACTGCAAACATTTTTACACCATTATCAGCAAGAAATTTTGAATATTGAACTAAATCTAATCCATATCCATTTCCTTTTACAACTGCTATTAATTTTACTTTTTCTCCATTATCATTTTTTCCATTTTTATTTATTATATTATTAATTATTTTTAAATTGTTTTTTATTTTACTTTTTTCTACTAATAGCTCTTTCAATATTTTTCTTCCTCTCGATTATTAATTGCACATTTATTTTTTGAATTTCGTCTTTAATCCTCTTAAATTTCTGAATGTTTTTTCTGAAAATTTATATAAAGAATAAGTAAATGGTTTAAATGGAATATAAATTTCCCCTACAAATTCTGTAAATGTTGCTCCAAATCCTTTTTTAAATCTATATAATCCATATTGTGGGTGATTTTCGTCTACAACTCCTGAAACTCCTCTAAAGTCATACACATCATCTTTTCTTGCTATCGCCATCTTTATCATTTCCCATTGTAATAAATAATTTGGCATTAAATTTCTATGTTCATTACTACTAGCACCATATAAATACCATGTTTTATTACCATAGAAAATTGGTATTACTCCTGATATTGGCTTTCCATCATGATATGCCATTAATAATTTCATATGTTCTGGAGCCATTTCATCATACATTTTCTCAAAATATGATAATGGTCTTATTATAAATCCATCTCTTGCTCCTGTTTCAACCATTATTTTATGAAACTCTTTTAAATCCTCTCTTGTTCCTTCTTTTACTTCAACACCTTTTTTTATTGCCAAACGCACATTATATCTTGTTTTTGAATGAAATCCTGCAAAAATTTCGTCTTCTGTTTTATTTTTTATATCTAGTCTAAATACATATCTTGGTTGAATTTCTTCTCTAAAATTTTTGGCATCATCTTTTATTTTATATCCTAAACTTGTTACTATCTTTCTATATTCTTCATCACTACTTAAAATATCTGGTTCTGCTTTATATACAATTGCTTTATATTTTTTTGCTAATTCTTTGATTCCATCTGTTAGTTGTTTCATTACAGATATATCATGTATATCACATGTTGGTCCTCTTGACGAATACATTATATTTCCAAAGATAGGTATTTTTCTTATTAAAATACTTACTGCTCCGATTATTTTTCCACTTTCATCTTCTGCTAATACTATTTCATTTATCCAATTTCCTTTTACTTTTGCCCATTCTGGTGATTGTTGAAAATTACACCTTTCATGTTTTTCTAAAAATTCTTTATATGCTTGTCTATCTTTCTCATCTGTTACTATTCTCATTTTGTTTTACTCGTATAATTTATTTTATTATACGAATTTCTCCTTTCTTTCTGACTTATTTTATATTATTTATATTTATTTTTTTCCATGATTATTGTACACTAAATATATTATTTTTACAAGTTATTTTATAATAAATGAAGAAAAAACTCATAGATATATTCTAATAAAGAATTATACCTATGAGTTTTTTTAATCTATCATTTCTATTTTTTCTATAACTGGTTGATTTTCTTTTAATACTGTACCATTATCATCTTCTATTTTTACATCTTCACATATTTTGTCTACAATTTCGATTCCACTTGTTACTTTTCCAAATGCAGCATAGGCTCCATCTAATCCAGTATAATCTTTATGCATTATAAAAAATTGTGAACTAGCACTATTATAAGCCATCGATCTTGCCATCGAAATTACACCTCTAGTATGAGAAAGTGTATTCTTTACACCATTTTGTGCAAATTCACCTTTTATATTTTCATCACTTCCACCAGTTCCATTACCATTTGGATCTCCACCTTGAATCATAAATCCTGATATGATTCTATGAAATGTTAATCCATTATAAAAACCTTTATTTACCAATTTTGCAAAATTTGCAACTGTAATTGGTGCAATATCTGCATATAATTCTACATTTATTGTTCCATAATCTTTTATTGTTATTTGCGCATGATGTGTTCCTTTTGAATATTTATCTTCATCTTGATTTATATTTTCTTTTTTTGAATTATTTATTATCATTGCAATAATTCCTCCTATTATTATAATTCCAATTATTATTCCTATAATTATATACCTTTTTTTCATTATGTTCTCACCTCCAATAAATTTTAAAAAATTTATTTTGGCTGGGGCACTGTGATTCGAACACAGGAATGTCGGAGTCAGAGTCCGATGCCTTACCACTTGGCGATGCCCCAATATGAATTAATTCATACTTATATTAGCACAATTAATTTTAATTTGCAATAACTAATAGACATTTTTTATACAATTATCAATGTTCTAAAAAGTGGATATAATTTTAAAATTTATATCCACTTAATTCACTTTCAATTTTTATGTAATTTTCGAAATTTTCTACCATTATATCATTAAAACTTTTACAATGTGTTTTATATTTTAAATGACAAAATTCGTGTGCTATCACATATTCAATTGTTTCTCTTTTGAATTGTATAATTTCAGGTGAAATTATGATTTCTTTTTTTGATGTACATTTTGCAATTTCACCATCTAATTGTTCTATAAAATAATCTTCTGGTGCAATTCCTAGCATTAATCTTATTTTTTCCATTATATTGTCTATTTCTTTTTTAACTATTTGTTCATACATTTTATTTATTGACATTTTTAAAATTTGTTTGTTTCCTATTTTTCTATATTTATTTGGTAATATTATTTTTATCTCATAATTTTCTTCTATATTTAATTCTGGAGTATCAATATTTGAATATACAACTTTTAAATCATAATTTTTTCCAAATATTTTTACAGATTGCATATTTGAACTTTGTTGTTGATATTCATTTATTTTACTTAAAATCCAATTCTTCTTTTCTTCAACTACTGCTTGAATTTTATTTTGCGTAAAATACCAAGGTGCATTTACAATAACTTCACCATTTTGAATTGTTATATACATATCTCTATTTGTTGCCTTATTTACTGTGTATGTTATTACATTGTTTCTTTTTCCAAATATACTCATCTTAAATTCCTCCTTGTTTGAACTTCTGTTCGTTTTTCTTGTTGATGCTATTTTATATCTTATTTGACAAATTGTCAATACTATTTCAAAAATTTTCGAACATTTTTTCGCAGTAACTAAATTAATCATTTTTTCAGCATTTCTGTAGTTCCTTAATCATAATATTTTTATAAAAGAATATTTTTGTACTAAAAGTTGGAGGTCTCTATTATGTATAAATTCAAAATAGTAAAATTAAAAAATTTTATTTTACCTTTTATATTAGTTTTTTTTACTATATGTCTTGTTGTTTTTTCTAATTCTAATTTAAAAGCTGCCAAAAATGGTTTAGTTTTATGGGCCAATTCTGTTGTTCCTTCTTTATTTCCTTTTTTTGTTGCTACTGAATTACTTTCTTATACAAATTTTACATATTATTTAGGAAAATTATTAAATAAATTTATGAAACCACTTTTTAACATTAGAGGTGAAGGAAGTTTTGCCTTTATTATGGGAATTTTAAGTGGCTACCCTATGGGAGCTAAAATTGCAGCTAATTTTAGACAAAATAATATTTGTTCTAAAGTAGAATGTGAGCGTTTACTTAGCTTTACAAATAATTCTGGTCCTTTATTTATAATTGGAAGTGTTGGAATAAGTTTATTTGGAAATTCTACTATTGGTTTTTTACTACTTTTCACTCACTTACTTGCATCTATTTCTGTTGGCTTTTTATTTCGTTTTTGGAAGAAAAATGATTCTAAAAATTTTATTAGTAGTTCATCAAATATTAAAAACAGAACTATAAAATTATCTAGTTTGGGAGAAATTATTGGAAATAGTATTAAAAGTTCAATAAATACTATTTTAATGATTGGTGGCTTTGTTGTTTTGTTTTCTGTTATACTTTCTATTTTAAAAACAAGTAATTTACTTAATATATCTTGTTATTTTATGAAACCTATATTTAATTTTTTTAGAATTCCTCAAACATTTTATTCTGGTTTTATATCTGGAATTATAGAATTAACCAATGGGCTAAATATAATTTGTAATATTCCTGAAAAAAATATTTCTATAAATATAATTATTGCTTCTTTCCTTCTTGGTCTCGGTGGCATTTCTGTCTTGCTTCAAGTTTGGAGTTGTATTTCTAAAACAGATTTATCTATTACACCATATATCTTAGGAAAGATTTTACAAGCTTGTTTTTCTGCATTATATACTTGGATATTTATAAACATTGTGCCATTTTTGAATTTTAATTTATAAAAAATCCATAGTTGAAATAATATCAACTATGGATTTTTCCTTTCATTCCAAATAATTATTTAGGATTATATTTATTATAGATAGCATACACCTCTTCTTCACTAAGTACTTCTTTTTGCAAAAGATTTTGAGCAATTTCTTCTAACATTGTTTTGTTTTGGAGCAAATATTCCTTTGTTCTCTTGTAGAACAAATTCATGAGATCTACACTTCTGTTAAGAAGCCGATTGTTCAAATCAGATCCTGCTAATTGTTCTAAACTAAGACATGAAACAGGGACAATTCCTATTTCTTCATCAAAACAAAATTCAGTTAAATACTGCTTTACAAGCTTTGTTGTCTTTTCAAGATCTCCTTTCGCTCCACTAGTAGGCGAATTAAAGAACACATCTTCTGCAACTCTACCCGCAAGACTTATCATAATTTCTATTTCAAAATCCTGCTTGGTCATTTTTCCATATTCATTCAAAGGATATGTTGCGACACGTCCAAAAAAATCTTGCGTAGGAATTATGGAAATATCTCGTATTCTCTTGATTTGGGAAAGAAAAACACAAATTGCATGACCCGCTTCATGATATGCAGTTGCTTTCTTTTCTATAAATGTTCTGTTAATTCTTAGTGGAACTGCTTCCTCACAATTTATTTGAGCCTCACAAAAATCTTTGCTTAAAACATTTTTATGATGTTTTTGTTCAGCAATTTCTATTGCCATATTCATAATTTTTATAATTTCTAACGTAGAGGCTCCAATAAGTTTTTTGGCTAATTTCTTCACACTTACGCTTGGATCAACTCTTTTCTTATTGCAACAATATTCAATAATTTGCATTCTATTATCAAAATCTGGTAGAAACATGCTAACAAACATTTCAAAATGTTTAGGACGTTTTAAAGAAGAACTGATTTCTTTAATATTTCTAGTTGTTGCAATAACTAACACATGATCTCTTTTGTTCATTTCATATGCTAATTGTGCAATAATCCTTTCATTATTTTTGTTTTCTTTTCCCATCACATCAAATTCATCAATAAAAATAATACAAGATTCTTTTGCTCTTGCTGCTAAAAACAAGTGCTTTATATCTTTTGCATTATTTATTTCTGAACCAGAAATCATAATAAAAGGTAATTTGCTTTCAGCAATAAATGCTTTGGCAATTAATGTTTTTCCAGTTCCTTTCGGCCCATCAATAAGAATTCCTTTTGGAATTCTTTGTCTTAATCTACATTTTGAAGTACTCCGTAATTCTAATAATCGTATTATTTTTGCCAAATCAGATTTTTGACTTTCATACCCAATAATGTCATTAAAACTTACTTTCATTTTTGCATCTATTTTAAATGCAATTCCCCAAAAGTATCCCATAATAATTTGACCTAGTCTCCATACAATTTTTTGCATAAAATGCCTCCTATAATAAATTTTCAAAGTTCGTACATTATTATTATATCATATTTTACATAATATTACAAGTGATGTTTTGTTCTCTACTACAAAACCCTTATAATTAGATTTCTCTAATTATAAGGGCATTTTTTAATAATCTTTTATTCTTTCTTTTAAATCATCAAAATTAATCAATTTCCAAGACCAATTTTGATCACTTTCAACTCCTGGCACATTAATTCTAGAATTTTCATCAAGTCCTAAAATATCTTGAACCATTATTATTGGCATTTTTGCCTTACATTTTGATAAATATTGCATAATGCCAATATTTATATTTATATCATAACATTCATTCTTTCTTAAAAATTCTTTTAATTTCCATTTATGTTCATCATCTAAAGTTTTATACCAACCATATATTGTATTACAATCATGATTTCCAGGAAAAACTAGTACATTTTCAGCTTCATTATCTCTATCATACAAATTATCTAAATCTATAGTAAATTGTAATATTTTCTGCCTTGTAAATCCATAATGTTCTCTTAATTTTATTGTTTCTTCTCTTATTTCCCCTAAATCTTCTATTATAAAGTTTTCAATATTTACATTTTTCTCTTTAAATAATTCATCAAAAAATCCATAACTTAGTCCATCTACATATGTTCCTTCTTTACCTGTTTTTCCAAATGGTATTCTGAAAAATGAATCATATCCTCTAAAATAATCTATTCTTACTTTATCGAATAATTTTAAATGATATTTAAATCTTTTTACTAAATATTGATAATTATCTTTTTTTATATTTTCTACATTATATACAGGGCTATTCCATTTTTGACCGTTTTCATTGAAATAGTCTGGAGGAGTTCCAGCTTCAAATGTAAACTTTCCATTTTCCATTTCAAAATATTCTGAATGGTATTTAGTTTCAACTGATTCAAATACTGGATATACTGGCATATCTCCAATAATTTGAACATTTTTAGAATTAGCATAATATTTCAATTCCATCCATTGCTTATATAATATATATTGCAAAAATAAATAATAGTCTTTTTCATTTCCTGTTTTTTGGCTCATAAATTCTGCATATTCATTTATTTCTTGCAATATTATAAATTCATAATATTCATTATTAGGTCTAAAATTTCTATATGCTTCTTTATAATATTTTTCTTTAAAATTATCATATATTACTCTATCTTTATTTTCTCTTGTCTCTGCATTTTGTATTAGTTTTTCTTCTTTTAATTTGTCTACTGAAATATAATCTTCTTCCAATGCATAATAACTTACTGGAGAATATGGGTGTTTATCACATTCGTTTATTGGTAATATCTCCCAGTATTTTATATTATTTTCACTTAATATATCTATAAACTGATATGCTTCATATCCAAAGTCTCCTATTCCATATTTACTTGGAAGTGAAAAAATTGGAAGTAAAATTCCTTTTTCTTTCATATTCTTTTGTTCCTTTCTTTTTTTGCTTTTGCTTAAAATAATTATATATTAATAAGTTTATTTTTTCAATAGATAAATATTAATAATTTTTCTAACTTTATCATAAAAAACCAAGCAAAATTCTATTAAAGAATCTTACTTGGTCTTTTTTATTTACAACTCAACAGTCATAATTAAGTTGCCATCTTGATCATAAACATCTTCGAAAGTCTCCTGATATCCATACAAATCTTTACTTGTATATTTTGCATAGGAATAATAACCATTTCCAGAGATTTTGTCATATTGAATTGGAATGATTTCTTTAAAGCCATAGAATTCAGCATTTTCAAAATCAACTCCTACATATTTAAACACTCCCCATTGACCATTTTTTCTAATCATAACAATCAATTCATCAGAATCATCTATAACTCTGATTTCTTGGCATTTAAGATGATGAATTTCTTTTGCTTTCAAATTATATTCAACATATTCATTATCCCTATCTATTTTGTGAAATATAATGCTAGTATAATCTTCCCATACAATATCATTTTCTTCATCAAAAGAAAAATCTGTCACCTTTATTCCATTTAAATCATAAATTTGAAAACATCCTGAACTACTATAAATTTTTATATAATTCTCATCTTCAAATTCAAATCTATATCCTTCAATTTTAGTTTTAAACTCTCCATTAAAATTAAATATCCATAAAGTCTCATTATTAGGATATAGCAGACTAGAACCAATGGCATAACGCATTTGTCGTACTTGAAATATACGAGAAACACTTTCACATATTACTTTACCATTATAATCAAAGATTTGCCATTCAGGATCATAATAATAACTACCTTTTATCATAACAGCAATCCATTTTTCAGTTGTCTTAAAACAATCTGTTAACCTTTTTTCAATTAAAGTTGTTACTATATGATTTCCGTTTGATGAATAAAACCTGAATTTACCTGTATTAAATTCTTCAACTATCAATACCTTAAAGAACTTATAAAGTCTTTCTCTTTCTTTAATCTCTAAGCCATTGTATTTAAAAACTTTTTCTTCACCTTCTTCTGCTTTATTTCCTATAAGCATTTTTAATAACTCATCACTAATACCTCTTGCCATAACATTTCCATCTTGAGTTACAACTGTCCAACCATCTCTTTCTTTTATCATCATATTCCAATGAATTCCAAACCAATAACAGTTTGTTCTAAGAATCATCTGTAAACTTTGGTTATCTTTATAATTGGATTTAGGAATAGTTCCTAACAACTTATTATTTGATATATTATAAATCTTAATTTCACCACACTTGTTTTTTTCAATCAAATAATGTTCAGAAATCCAAATTCTTGTTCCAACTTCAAAATTGTTTTTGTAAGAATCAGATTGACTAGAAACAACTACTCTTTCTCTAAATCCTTTATAAAACTTACTTGTACTACTAGATTGTAAAATGCGTTTAATTGCACCTACGATATATTTTCCTTCAGCTTTATATTTCTGAATAACTTTTCCTTCATAATTCTTAATATAGTAGCTGTCTTTTGATAATACAATAAAAGCCTCTTTACCAAATAAAGTATTTTTTAATAAGCTATCCACATCTTTAAATCCAAATACTTCACTTATTTTTTCTCCTTCCGTGTTATATATATCAGCTTTTGTATCATTATTTCTAAGGAGAATTGTATAATTTCCAGAAACAATAACACTTTCTCCAATTGCCAAAACAGGTATGTTGATTTTTGCCATGATGTTTGTTCCTTTCTGTCTTGATATTTATGTTTTTCTATAAGGCTTCTTGAGCCTCATCTTGGCTATTATATCATGTATTTTATGTAAAATCAATTAATTTATTAAATTTGGTAATGAACTCAAAGTAAAAAGCGAATCTAAGATTTTCTATCAAATAAAAATTTTAAGAAAATTTAAGACTCGCCATATTTATCTAGTACAGAAAATCCTCCTACAAGGAGAACTTTCCTACTATATAAAAAAGCAAGAAACTTTTTAGTCTCCTGCCTTTATTTTTGACATAAAGTCAAATTATTTTATTATTGCTTTTCTTCCTAAATATTGAGCAACATCACCTAATTGATGTTCGATATTTAATAATCTATTATATTTAGCAACTCTATCTGTTCTACATGGTGCACCTGTTTTGATTTGTCCAGCATTCATTGCAACAGCAACATCTGCTAATGTTGTATCTTCTGTTTCACCACTTCTGTGTGATACAACAGCTGTCATTCCATGTTTATTAGCTAATTCGATAGCATCTAATGTTTCTGTTAATGTTCCGATTTGGTTTAATTTGATTAATATACTATTTGTTACACCTAAATCAATACCTTTTTGTAATCTCTTCATATTTGTTACAAATAAGTCATCACCAACTAATTGGATTTTTGATCCTAATCTGTCTGTTAGTTTTTTCCATCCAGCCCAGTCTTCTTCTGCTAAACCATCTTCGATTGAGATAATTGGATATCTGTTTACTAAATCTTCTAAGAAGTCTATCATTTCATCTTCTGTTTTTGTAACACCTATTTTCCAGAAATGATATTGTCCTTCTTTTCCTATTTTCTTTGCTTCATCATATAATTCTGTTGCAGCAACATCTAATGCTAAAGCAACTTCTTCACCTGGTTTATACCCAGCTTTTTCAATAGCTTCCATTATTAATTGAAGTGCTTCATCTTCATCTTTAACGTTTGGGGCAAATCCACCTTCATCACCAACACCTGTTCCTAATCCTTTTGATTTTAAAACAGCTTTTAAGTTGTGATAAATTTCGGCACACATACGTAAACATTCAGAGAATGATTTTGCTCCAACTGGCATAATCATAAATTCTTGTACACTTAATGTTGAATCAGCATGTTTACCACCATTCATGATGTTCATCATTGGAACTGGCATAACTTTTGCATTTGGTCCACCAATATAGTTATATAATTCCATTCCTAATGATGCAGCAGCAGCTTTAGCACAAGCTAATGATACACCTAATGTAGCATTTGCTCCTAATACACCTTTGTTTTCTGTTCCATCTAATTCGATAAGCATTTTATCGATTCCAGCTTGGTCATAAACATTCATTCCTTCTAATTTTGGAGCTATAACTGAGTTAACATTTTCTACAGCTTTTAAAACTCCTTTTCCTAAATATCTTGATTTATCACCATCTCTTAATTCAACAGCTTCAAAGCTTCCTGTTGATGCTCCAGATGGAACCATTGCTACACCATGTGATCCATCAAATGTTGTAACTTCAACTTGTACAGTTGGATTTCCTCTTGAATCTAATACCTCTAATGCTTCTACACTTTCAATTTCTAAATAATCTTTCATAAAACTCTCTTTCCTTTCTTATCATATCATGTATATAGTATGAATCAATTATTATAAATGTAATCAAATTAATAATAAAACTATTTCATAGCTTCTTCAACAGCAACAGCTACTGCTACTGAAGCACCAACCATTGGGTTGTTACCCATACCAATTAATCCCATCATTTCTACGTGAGCTGGTACTGAAGATGATCCTGCAAATTGTGCATCTGAATGCATTCTTCCCATTGTATCTGTCATACCATAAGAAGCTGGTCCTGCAGCCATGTTATCTGGATGAAGTGTTCTACCTGTTCCACCACCAGAAGCAACTGAGAAGTATTTCTTTCCTGCTTCTAGTCTTTCTTTCTTATATGTTCCTGCAACTGGATGTTGGAATCTTGTTGGGTTTGTTGAGTTTCCTGTAATAGATACATCAACATCTTCTAACCACATGATTGCTACACCTTCTCTAACATCGTTTGCACCATAACATTTTACTTGGCTTCTTTCTCCATCAGAATATTTTATTTCTTCTACTACTTTTACTTTTCCTGTAAAATAATCAAAATCTGTTTTTACATATGTAAATCCATTTATTCTTGATATTATTTGTGCTGCATCTTTTCCTAAACCATTTAAAATTACTCTTAATGGTTCTTTTCTAACTTTGTTTGCAGATTTTGCTATACCAATAGCTCCTTCTGCTGCTGCAAAACTTTCATGTCCTGCTAAAAATGCAAAACATTTTGTATCTTCTGATAATAGCATTG
>ERZ1673741.2244-NODE-2244-length-14073-cov-6.497503_pt1 | contig 14073 bp, 7 predicted proteins | sample MGYA00580209_ERZ1673741 | MGnify/ENA primary metagenome ERZ1673741 (study PRJEB41218, sample SAMN15661754) | gut metagenome | host: Homo sapiens | place: Canada: London | collected 2015-08-20/2019-03-30 | study: EMG produced TPA metagenomics assembly of... | reverse complement strand
ATAACAAGATTATAACAAAATCCACGAAAAAAATAAGCAGAAAAACTGCTTATTCTGGGATTTCTATATTAATCTTATCAAACTCTTGTGACACATTTAACGCATGGTCATTAATACGCTCAAAATCTGTAAAAATACGCGATAACATCATACTTACTTCACTCGAACATTTCTTTTGTTTTAATGCTTGAATCTGTGCTTCGCGCCAACTTGATACAAGTGAATCAATCACATCGTCCTTACGTTCTGCCTCTTCCACATCACTCAAATCATTTTTCATATCGACACACAACTTTTTCATGTGCTCCACAATTTCAATTTCAGATATCGTCATATCTCCTTGAAGACGTTTTGTAGCCTGATGATTCATATTCACCGCATAATCACTAATACGTTCAATATCCACTAACATTAGATAATAACTAGACAAAGCTTGAGAAATATTCACATTCAAGTTTGGTGTAGCCAAAGCCGTGCTAATATATTCACTAATGACTTTATCCAAATAGTTTACAGTATCCTCTCTTTTGTAGATTTGTTCATCTATCTTATCACTAAACTGTAATAACTGTCCAAATGCCTGATTTACATTCTCATACGCAAGCTCTAACATATGCATTGTTTCATCATTGATTTGTTTAACCGAAATAGCTGCACCACCAATCATCTTTTTAGACTTAGGTAGTGGCTGTAAAAACAATAAACGATCATCTTCTGTTTCTTTGTTTTCTACTGGTAAGATGTGTTGTGCAAATTCAGCCAAATATTTTCCAAATGGAAGCAATAATAACGTTGTACAAATATTAAACAATGTGTGCATGTTCGCAATCTGTGCTGTCGCATTATATGGAGTCCAATGAATCACCAAAGATACCAATGGTGTGAACATACATACTAATGTAAATATTACTGTACCAATAATATTGAAACTCAAGTGAATAGCTGTCGCTTGTTTAGCCTCACGACTTGTTCCAATTGATGCAAGAACGGCTGTAATACAAGTACCAATGTTTTGTCCAAACAATACATATACAGCTCCATCTAATCCAATAACACCACTAGCTGCTAAGGCTTGTAAAATACCTACAGAGGCTGAACTTGATTGAATCAAAGCCGTAAATCCTGCACCCACCAAAATACCTACTAATGGATTTGAGAAATGAGTGACTAATTCAACGAATTCTTTTGATTCTCTTAACGGCATCATAGCCGTACTCATCATATTCATACCAATAAAAAGAATACCCAAACCTGCAATGATCTGTCCAATATCCGTTGCCTTTGCGCTTTTCGTAAACATAATCAATGCAACACCCATAAAGGCAACTAATGGGGCAATAGCACTTACATCTAACGCAATCAATTGCCCTGTAATGGTTGTACCGACGTTAGCACCCATAATAATCCATACAGCTTGTTGTAAAGTCATCATCTGTGCGTTGACAAACCCAACAACCATAACTGTTGTTGCACTCGAACTTTGAATAACTGCCGTAACAAGTGCACCTACAATTACACCTAAAAATCGATTTGAAGTTAATTTCTCTAAAATTTGTTTTAAGCGATCTCCAGCCGCAGCTTCAAGACCATTTCCCATCATCTGCATTCCATATAGGAATAAAGCTAATCCACCCAATAAAGACAATATATTTGTTGTTGTCATATTTTCCACCTTTTCATAATTACGCACTTAATATAAATTTAAATGGATTTTCATACTATCTTTACAATGTTAAATCTATGTTAAATTTATTTAACAATTCAAAATAGGTAGTATAATAAACCAAAAAAGGAGAATTTTATGCCAACAATCATTGAAAATAGAAGAAATTTGCACCAAATCCCTGAAATTGAACTTACCACACAAAAAACAGCACAATATATCGAAAACGTATTAGATTTATATGACTGCACAATTGATCATCCAATTCCTAATAGTGTAACCGCCTTTTTTGACAATAAGAAAGAAAAAACAATTGTTTTTCGTTCCGATATGGACGCTCTTCCTATGGAAGAAAATACAGATTTGGAATTTAAAAGCACCAATGGATGTATGCACGCCTGCGGACATGATGGACATATGGCGATGGTTTTAGAAATAGCCAAATATGCCAAAGAAAGTGACTACAACGTATTACTCTTATTTCAGCCAGGAGAAGAAAAACCAGGTGGGGCCAAGCCAATCATAGACACACAATTCTTCAAACAATTTAATATTGCCGCCATCTACGGAACACACATCTATCCAGAACTTGAAAAAGGCAAAGTATATACACGGCCTAATGAAATGATGGCTGGTGGATGTGAGTTTGAAATTCTGGTAAAGGGAAAGGCAAGTCATGCAGCCCAACCTCAAAATGGAATCAACGCATTAACGGCTTGTGTAGAAATTCTACAAAAGTCTTTAGAACAAGAAGAAAAAGCCTTTGACAACAATACATTCCACCTATTACACTTTGGTACTTTCCATTCTGGCCAAGCCTTCAATATTATTGCAGATCAAGCTCATGTACGAGGATCTATTCGCTATTATGATCCAAAGGTATTTGATCAAATTGTTAATATCATTGAACAAAACACGAATAATGCAATCAAAAAATACAAGGTGCAAGTTAATTTCAAAGTCAATCATCACTATCCACCTGTACTAAATAATGAAGAATTATTTCATACCCTATACAAAAACAACCTAGTCAGTAAACTAGATAGTCCTGTGCTTATTAGTGAAGACTTTGGTTATTACAGAAACGTAGCCCCATCTATCTTCTTCTTTTTAGGTACTGGTGACACCATTCCATTACATTCAAATAAGTTCACCTTTGATGAAGACATTTTAAAAAAGGGTGTAGAATTATACAGAAAACTATTAACGACAAAGATCCCATTCTAGTAAGCACTAGGATGGGTTTTTAGGTATAATGATAATGTGGATGTGTGAAAGGAGGAATACTATGTTGATAAATAAATTAAATAAATATGGCGAAAATAACAATATCGAAGTAAAAAAAGAAGTTCCTGCTGAACATAAAAAATATTTAAAATCTGTCGTAGCTTTTGCGAATGGTTTTGGTGGAAAAATTATTTTTGGAATTGAAGAAAAGAAAGATTCATTTGAAATATGCGGACTATCGGGTGATGTTTTTAAAATCAAGGATTCCATCACAAATTCAATATTTTCAAGTATTGAACCTCATATTATTCCTAGCATTGATTTAGATACAATCGAAGATAAAACCATTTTAATTGTGAATGTTCCATCTGGATGGGATCGCCCATATCATTTAAAAGCAGAGGGTGAATTTGATGGCGTTTATGTACGCGTTAGTGGAACAACAAGAAAAGCTGATCGTAATATGATCAAAGAATTGATGTTTGAAGGTAGCAACCGCTATTTTGATAAGATGATTTGTCCCGAATTAGAAATCAGTGAAAATAGTATCCAAAACTTATGTGATACCCTTTATCATAAAGCATTAGAAAACTCTAAATCTCAATTTGAAAAAGATGCAGTTACGCCCATTACGAAACAAGATTTATTATCGTGGGGAATACTTACACAATCAAACAATCATATTGTACCTACTAATGCCTATGCCTTATTAACAGGACATCCCGCATTGCCAAACCGTATTCAATGTGCACTTTTTAAAGGTACGGATACAACAGAAGTAATTGATATGAAAGATTATTCAGGACCCATCTATGAACAAATTGATTTTGCGTATAAATTTGTATTACGAAACATACGTTTACATGCTTCATTTGAATCTCTAGAAAGAAAAGAAACATACGAAATTCCCGTATATGCCATACGAGAATTAATTGTGAATTCCATTGCACACAGATCCTATATTGATAGAAACAGTATTAAAATTGCGATATTCGATGATCGTTTAGAAGTAACTTCTCCAGGAAAACTAGTTATGGGACAAACAATCGAGAAAATGAAACAAGGAAATTCTAATATTAGGAATGAAGCAACCGCGTATGCATTACGCTATCTAAAATACATTGAAAACTGGAGTCGCGGCATCCCTAGAATCATTAAGTCAATCGAAGAATGTGGTTTAAAACCTCCTGTATTTATTGGTGGAGAAACCGAGTTAAAAGTCATCATATATAGAAACAATGTATTCTATAAGCCCAACAAAAAAATCGGGTTCAAAGTAAATGAACCCAATGGACCCAATGAACCCGATATCATACAACTCATTAAAATCAACCCAAAAATCACTCAAATAGAGCTCGCAAATCAATTAAACTTATCACGTTCAACTATTAAGCGCATATTAAATAGGTTGCAGCAACAAGAAATTGTAATCCGCAAAGGCTCTAATCGAAATGGGTATTGGGCAGTAAAGGAGTAGCACGAGGCTACTCCTTTTGTGTTATTAACTTTTATTAAGCTTGTTGTGCTTCTTCGTCATCATCATCGTTATCAACGTTTTTCCATTTACGTCCTACGAAGAATACTACGATTTGTACCAATCCAATAACAACCATCCAAATTGTCCATTGATCTGTCCAAGTCCACGCTAGACTCATGTCTTCAGTTACTAGGAAGAATACAACAGATACGATTGCGATTAGAACTGCAAGTACGCGAGTGAATAATCCACGTTTCTTTTCTTGTTCTTGTTCTTCGTCTTCATTTGTAGTTGCTTGTTGTTTTGTTTCATCATCCTCTTCTTCGTCATCTTCATCTTTATGACGTTTAGAAATCAACAATAATAATCCGAATAATACTGTTACGATTGCACAAATCAAGTTGATTAATGCCCAATAGTACTCTTGTGTTGCCTTTGGAGTGTAATCCTCTTCAACTTTTTCTTCCTCTTTAGGTTCAGCCTTAGGCGTTTGTTCTTCTTCGACCTTTTCTTCAGGAACAGGAGTAGGAGTAGGAACTACTCTTTGAACAACTGGCGGTACGCTTGGAGTTGTAGGTGTAGGAGCTGGAGTTACTGGAGTTGTATCTCGTGTAACTGTTAATGTTCCAACAACCTTTGTAATGTCGTAGTTAGAAGCTTTCGTATTTGACTTCAATTCATATGTGAATGTGTTCTTACTTGTACCAACTTTTGTTCTAGAGCCAGTTACTTTATAAGTTGCACCTTCATCCTTAGCGAATCCATCACCACTTACCGTTACTTCATCTTTTGTCAATGCAGTCTTATCATAAACCTTAGAAGCAGATCCACTTGTCAATGTTACATTACGTTTTGTGATTTCATAAGTTACTTCAAAGCTTCCTTCATAGTTTCCAATACCTGTTACTGTTACTGTTACTGTTCCAGCATTGATTACATCTTTACTATAAGATAATTCGTAATCAGTACCTTCTTTTAATGTAGCTTTTGTCTTAGTATCTGTAACTGTCGGTTTATTCTTGTGTTCTTCACCATCATACTTAGAATCTTCTGGAGCTGTTACTGTAATACCAGTCTTCTTTTCATCTGGAGTATCTGGTCCATCTGGAGTAATTGACTTAGGACTGATTGTTAATGCGCCATCTTCAACCTTGAATGTTACTTTATCAAAGCTTGCACTTGTATTACTGAACTGTTGTGCCGTAAGGTTCATCTTATATGTACCAGCTTTAGTTCCTTCAGCCTTAGCTTCACCTGTAAATCCAACATAGTCTTTTTTATACAATTCGTTAGAAATATTTGTTACTTCATAACCTTCTACAGAATGTGGATTGCCATCATAAGTTACAGTACCTTTATTACCTTTGATTGTTACAACGACTTCATTTTCAAATGCTGTTACTTTTAATGTTCCTTCAAATGTTTCGATATCATAGTTTCCAGCTAATGTTCCTTCATTCAATGTATAAGTGAATGTATTCTTGCTAGAACCCTTTTCAATCTGCATACCAGTTACGTTGTATGTTGCGCCTTCCTTCTTAGCGAATTTGTCGCCTCCAACTGTTACAGTATCATTTGTCAAAGCACTACCATCATAAACCTTTTCATCATCCGCACTTGTCAATGTTACATGACGCTTAGTGATTTCGTAAGTTACTTCAAAGCTTCCTTCATAGTTTCCAATACCAGTTACTGTTACTGTTACTGTTCCAGCATTTGTTACATCTTCGCTATAAGATAATTCGTAATCTTTGCCTTCTTTTAATGTAGCTTTTGTCTTAGTATCTTCTACTTTTGGTTTGTTCTTGTGTTCTTCACCATCATACTTAGAACCTTCTGGATCTGTTACTGTAATACCCGTCTTCTTTTCATCTGGAGTATCTGGTCCATCTGGAACGATAGATTTCTTAGTAACTGTCAATGTTCCAATTGAATCTTTACCATGAGTATAGTTCTTAGCTTTTGCAGTTCCTTCAAACTTCAATTCATATGTGTTATCTGAAGTACCAACATTTGTTTGACTACCAGTAATTGTAAATACTACGGCTTCATCTTTTACCAAATTGTTGACTGTTCCACCAGCTGTTAGCGGATTTCCATCATAAACCTTAGAATCTGTATTTGTTGTTACTGTATATTCTCTTGGTAGAATCTGATATGTCTTAGTAAATTCACCAGTATAGTTTCCAATACCTTTAATAGTGATTGTTACTGTTCCAACATTGATTAGATCTCCACTGTAAGTTAATGTGTAATCTGTACCTTCAACTAATGTTGTATTTAACTTAGAATCTGTTACTGTTAATCCATTGATATGTTCATTTCCATCATAGATTGAATTTTCTGGATCTGTTACTGTAATACCATTCTTTTCATCATCTGGATTAATTGACTTAGGAGTGATTGTCAATGAGCCATCATTTACGATAAATGTTACTTTTTCATAGTTTGTATTTGTATTCGTAAATTGATCTGCATTTAATCCCATTAAATATGTACCTGCTTCAGTACCTTTAGCTTCTGCAGTTCCATTGAATGTGAAATCATCTGTTGTATACTTACTTCCTTCAGTGATTGTTACATCATATCCACTTACTGTCTTTTCATTTCCATCATATTCAACTGAATCTGAATGACCAGTAATTGTTACGACTACTTCACCATCTTGAGCTGTGACTTTTAAGTCACCAAATTTAACTTCGATGTTGTAGTTAGAAGCTTTCGTATTTGACTTCAATTCATATGTGAATGTGTTCTTACTTGTACCAACTTTTGTTCTAGATCCAGTTACATCATAAGTTGCACCTTCATTCTTAGCGAATCCTTCACCACTTACCGTTACTTCACCATTTGTCAATGCTTCCTTATTATAAACTCTAGAAGCAGATCCACTTGTCAATGTTACATTACGCTTAGTGATTTGGTAAGTTGTAGTTGTTTCACCACTATAGTTTCCAATACCTTTTACTGTTACTGTTACTGTTCCAGCATTTGTTACATCTTTACTATAAGATAATTCGTAATCTGTACCTTCTACTAACGTTCTATTCGTCTTAGTATCTGCAACTGTTGGTTTGTTCTTGTGTTCTTCACCATTATACTTAGAATCTGAAGGTTTTGTTACTGAAATACGATTTTGATCATCAATAGACTTACGATTGATTATTAATGATCCATCTTCGACTACAAATGTTACCTTCTTAAAGTTACTATTTTTGTTACTAAATAGATCTTTAGTAAGGTGCATCTTATATGTACCAGCTTCAGTACCTTCAGCCTTAGCTTCACCTGCAAACTTAACATCATCCTTTGTATACAATTTGTTAGAAATATCAGTAATTTCATAACCTTCTACTGAATGTGGTTTTCCATCATAAGTTGCAGTAGCTTCATGACCTTTGATTGTTACTGTTACTTCAGCATCAACTTCAGTAATACTCAATGTACCTTCATGCTTAGTAATTGAATAGTTACTTTCTTTAAAGTTTTCACCTTCAGTAATAACGATTGTATTTGTGACATTACCTTCACTTACATAAGTAACGGATCCAGTTGCCTTAACTTCTGTTACTTCACCATCAACGAAGTTTCCTTCAACTTTAACATCTGGTCTAGTTAGTGGAGTTCCATCATAATCCTTAGAAGTTGTTTCACTCGTTAATGTGACTGCACGTGGATTAATAACAAGTTGTCCATCTTCTGCAATTTCAAATTTAACATTTGAGAAGTTTGTATTGTTGTTAACAAACTGAGTTGCACTCAAATTCATTGGATATGTTGCAGCATCTTTACCAGTAGCCATTGCTTGACCATTTAATGTAAAGTCTGTTGATGTATAAAGTGTATTACTAATAGATTCTACTGTATATCCACCTACACTTTGTACTGTTCCATTATAAGGAGTTGTTTTACTATTACCCTTAATTGTTACTGTTACTTCATCCGTAACTGGAGTAATACTCAATTTACCTTCATTCTTAGTAATTGAATAGTTATTTGGATTGAACTTATCTGATGTTTTATAAGTAATTGTATTTGTTACTTCACCTTCACTAACATTTGTGACAGATCCAGTTGCCTTAACTTCTTTTACTTCATCTTTAACAAATCCACCAGTAATAGTTACATCAGGTCTAGTTAATGGAGTTCCATCATAATCCTTAGAATCTGTTTGACTCGTTAATGTTACTTCACGCTTAGAAATTGTTAATGTTCCATTAATCTTATTTACGATCACTTTATCTGTTACATCAACACCATCTTTAGTAACTTTTGCTGTACCAGTAATCACAGTGTCATAAGTACCAAAATCTTTACCCTCAGCTACTGCAGTTAAACCAGTTACTTCATATCCAGCAGTAACATTTTTAAAGCCTTCAACCTTCTGTACTTCACCATTATATGGAAGTGTATTACTATTTGCGGTAACTTCAATCACAGTTTTCTTTACCCAAGTCGCATATAAATCATTACTTGAATCTGCATTCACTCTGACTTTTTCACCAACTGCATATTTAGCATTACCTTTTTGAGCATCTTCCATTGATGTTGCCCAACCAGCAAAGTAGTAATCTTCACCTGGAGCTGTATAGCTTAAATCAGATGTATTTTCTAAAGTAACTTCCTTGTTATTCAAAATCGCAACACTTTAATCTTCACCATTACCATTACCAGGATGATAAGTTAAGATTGCTGAAGTTTCTGAATCACCAAATACAGCTGTTAAAGTAATCACATTCTTGTCATCTGCCAAATCTTTATTTACTTCAAAGTTTTGACCAGGCTGATATACATTACCATCTAATTGCCAACCTAAGAATTTCTTACCTTCTTTTGTCACACCATTAGCAACTGTAGCTTTAGCACCACCCGCATAAACATTGTTATCTTTTGGAGCCTCTACACCATCTGCTACATACTTAACTTTAAGCTCACCATTGTATAACCACTTACCAATAACGTTAGTATCTTTCAAAATAGCATCATTCGCATTGAATGCTACATTTGTCATATGACCATTTTCATCTGCTACATACCAACCTGCAAATGAATAACCTTCAATTGCGGAAGCACTTGGCAATACTGTACTTGCGATTGTACCAGCCGCAACTTTTTTAGTACCCTTATCTACTGTACCTTCAGGATTATTCAAGTTATAAGTTAAGCTGATCTTCTTAGCTGTCCATTTTGCGTATAGCGTAATATTTTGTGCTGGCATTGTCTTTCCATTAAAGACATATTTTTCACCTTCACAAAGTTCATTATCATACCAACCATCAAATTCATAATAATCTGGTAGTGAACTTGGTCTTGCAGGAGTATAGTTTTCATTTGAAATACTTTGTTCATATTTCTTAGAAACTGTCTTATCTTGTTTACCATTGTTAATAAACCTTAAGCTATATGAATTACGAGTATAATAGAACTTAGAATTATTGTACTCGCCATCTACACCAGGATCACCATAAGAATATGTAAAGCCTGCAATCGCATAACAATCCTCTTTACCAATAGTTAGATAATCACTGCTAGACTTAATCACATCTGTATGATGTAATTCATAATTCGTATCTTCTATATTTCTCACGTAATAATATGCTTTATGAGTGTAATAACCACTTGTACTCCATAACGTTGAATCATTCATTGGCATTGTACTTGTATAAGCTAAATACCTACTATCTGAAATCTGCCAGTTTCCATTTCCATTATATGCAGGCCATTCTTTTTTCGAAATACTTTGACCCCATTTTTTAGTGATTGTTGATAAATCTGTACGTGAGTACTGTCTTTTTTTAAAATGCATTGTATACGTTTTTCTCTTGTAGTATACATTTACAATTGTTGAACCATCACCCTTGATTGTTTTTTGTTCAATTGTAGTTGCAGTAAAGACTTTATCACTCGTATCTTTACCATGAATGTTCTTACCCTTTATCGTATAAGACTTCGCTGCAGCTGTTGTTGTTGCTCCAGTCAAACCCTGTAATTCTTGAGATTCATGGAATGAGTATTCATCATCATCTGCATTTTCCCACCAGTGAATAACTGTATAACTAACTTTTGCTGCTTTCCAATGAGCTGTTAAAGTCATTGGAGAAGTAACTGTTGCACCATTTTCAACCTTAGTTAAACCATTGTACCAACCATCAAATGTATAACCTGGCTTTGTAGGAGTTGTAGATTTATCTAGGACTAGATTGTCACCGTGTAATACGAATTGAGAATCAACAATAGATCCACCATCTGAATTAAATGAAACCCAATAACCTTCTTTAATAATTGCGTATACATTTACAGAAGTTTGATCTGCTGGAACTGAAATCTTATCTGCAATATTTGTAGTTCCATTCTTTTCTGCTGCCCAACCAACTAATTTATGAGTCGAGTCTACTTCATAAGATACAGTTGTATAACTATGTACTTCATGATCTCCAACTTTTTCTGTACGCATAATTTGTGTACCATCTGGATTATAGAAGTATACATATAATGCTGCTTCATACCTAGCTGTAATTGTACGTGTTGTAGTTTCAGTAATTTCGGATTGTTTACCAAAACCAGTAAATGAATTACCAGCTTCATCAACCCAACCTACAAATGCTTGTCCAATCATATCTGGAGCTGTAGGAGCAATTAATGTATCCCCAGACTTAACAATCTGTGTACTTACTGTTGTACCATTCACAACAAAGTTGAATGTTGTTAATGGGACTTTATTTTCATTCGTAATAACATAAATTGAGAAGTGATCTGCATCAAAGCTCTGTGCATTTGTAGCTACTTCCGTTACTGTACTTGCATCATTCGTAACATGGTAAACATTTGTTTCTTGAGCGCTTGCTGCTACATTTTCAAAACTAATATTTACTGAACCATTTGGTTGAATTTCAACACCATCTTTGCTTTGAATCGTAACATCTAATGCTACAGCTGATTCAACTTCCATATTCTTTTCAGAAACCGTTTCTTCAACTGCATTTAAGATAGCTTTTCTTGTGATACGTTTTACAACAAGCTTAGAATCTCTTGGTAAAACACCCTCAGCTGCTGTTGCATGAACAACTACATCACCAGCCACCTCACTTTGATCAAATGCCGGATACTCCGGCAATTCCTCTTTTACTTCCGTTTCCGGATTCGGGTCTGCCTCAGCATCGTCTTCATTCTTTTCTTCCGTCTTAGCAGGTTCAGTTGTTTGATTCTCTGTTTCAGTAATCACTTTCTTATAAACAAATTGAACACTCGCAAGATCTGAAGTCACACTTAGACTTGCCTGATCTGCACTTACTGCTTGTGAATTATTGACGATTACATCTTTTAATGTATAACCATCAAAATTCAGCATAACACTACTATCTGTATTTAAGCCGTAATTTAAATCAAAATCACGATATGTAGCTGCCTGTAAAATTGTTCCATCTTCAGCCACATAGCTTAACTCTACAGATTTCGTTTCTGGCACTGCAACCTCATTTGCATCCTCTTCTTGTACTTCACTATTATTTTCTACAGTCGTAGTTTGTTCCTGTTGTGGTTCAACAGGCTCTTCTTCTGCATTTACATAGTAAGAGTTTGCTAGTCCAAACTGGATTGCCATCGCAAATGATAATACAATTGCTGCCGCTCTCTTCAAGTTTTTCAACATACAAAGCCCTCCTTTTTGATATGGTTGTAATCCCTTTCATTATCTGATTTTAGTATAGGCTTTGTATGGTTATAGACCGGTTATATAATTTAAAAATCATCTTTTTTCTAAAAAAAGATCTATTGCCCTTATGACAATAGATCCATTTCACTATTTTCCTGAACTTCCAAGTTTTCCAGCCATTCTTTCAGATTCCATAGACTGAAGTTTTTCAAAGGAAATTTCTTCACTCTCTAATTGAGGCATACGCAATAATACACCCTGACAAATTGCTTTTTCATAAGGATAAATAATCGCATCTTCCTTATACTCTACATCTTGCTTTTTAATAACTACACGCTTTGTATTCAAATTTGTAACTGGAGCCATATATTCTCCACGATAACCCGAATCAATCACGCCACTTCTTTGTGCAATCCCCTTTGTTCCTGTTGAACCACGCTCTTTTAGAATCATCACAAACTCTGGATCAAATGCACTTGCAACACCTAATGGAACTAACTTTGTTTCATGAGGCTCAATTACCATGTAATCCTCTTCAAAACATGGGTATAAATCATACCCTGCATCTTCATAACGTTTTTGCGGAACCTTCGCATCCGGCTTAACCTTTGCCCAATATAATTTATTCATAAATCTCCTTCTTATATATTTCAATCAATTGTTCTAATGAAAACTGTGCATTGGCACTTGAAGTCGAAGGACAATATACCGTTTGAATATTCGGAAAATATTTCTGCATTGTATTCTGACTTGTCCTTCCATTACAAATGACCTTTTCAATATTCTTATATCTATTCAACAATTCCTGTATATCATTTGGCTCTATATCTTTGATTTCACTATCCGCACTCGTCTTTCTTATACACGAATGACAAATATCCCAAAGTGCAATATGTGATGTTTTTAATAGTTTTATCTTATCGTTCTCTTGATAAATTGCTTCTAAGACTTTCCAAAATCGGTTTGTCTTATTCGCATAATACATCTGTTCTTTTAAACTAATGACACTTGGCATTGAACCCAAAATCAATACTCTAGAATCTTTAAATACAATGGGATCCAATCCAACTATTCGTTTACACATGTTCCGTAAACATCATAAGATTTGGCATCTGTAATCTTTACCTTCACAAAAGTACCCAACTCTAAAGGTTCTTCACTTGTAAAGATGACCTGACCATCCACTTCATCCGGTGCATCCGCAGCACTTCTTCCACGATAACGATCCACCAAACCTTCTTTTTCCTCAACTAGAACTTCTATGACCTTACCAATCTTTTCTTGATTCTTTTCTTTTGAAATTTCTTCCTGCACAGCCATCAATCTAGCCAAACGATCATTTTGGACTTCTTCATCAATCTGACCATCCATATCATAAGCAGGTGTATCTTCTTCCTTCGAATATGTGAAAGCACCCATACGATCCCATTTTATTTCCTTGATGAAATCTACAAGTTCCTCAAATTCTTCTTCCGTTTCTGTAGGGAAACCAACAATCATAGTTGTACGCAAAGTCGCATTTGGAAACATCGTATGAATCTTATCCACAACCTTTAATACATCCTCTTTTGGACCTCTACGATTCATTAATTTCAATAAACGATTGTTCGCATGTTGCATTGGAATATCGAAATAAGGAACGATTTTTTCACTTTCGCTCATAGCCTGCAATACATCATCCACAATTTCATCTGGATACATATATAGAACACGAATCCAGTGAAGTTCTTCTACTTTAGATACTTGGCGCAACAATTCAGGAAGCATCAATTCTCCATAATTATCCAAACCATATTTTGTCGTATCCTGCGCAATCAATGTTAATTCCTTAACACCAATACTTGCCAAATGATTGACTTCTTCCATAATATCCTCAATTGTACGAGATTTTTGATCTCCACGAATCAAAGGTATTGCACAATAGGCACAACGATTGGAACAACCATCACTAATTTTTACATAAGCCTGCCAAGGATTCCCCGAAATCACTCGTTCAGCCTTATCCAATAATGTATCGGAACCCAAAATTTTTTGTAGTTGACTTGCCAAAGTATC
>ERZ1673741.2231-NODE-2231-length-14125-cov-14.892466_pt1 | contig 14125 bp, 9 predicted proteins | sample MGYA00580209_ERZ1673741 | MGnify/ENA primary metagenome ERZ1673741 (study PRJEB41218, sample SAMN15661754) | gut metagenome | host: Homo sapiens | place: Canada: London | collected 2015-08-20/2019-03-30 | study: EMG produced TPA metagenomics assembly of... | reverse complement strand
GGGATGGAGCTACTTCCCTATAGGTATCGTTTGCCCGGTAATTTCCGAAGAGCCTAAAAATTGGCACTTGCTCAGACCTTCCCTGAATTCGGGCAGGAAGCTGGGCCCCCGTCTGGCTCAGCGTACGGCCAATTGCATCGGAGAGAAGGAAGCCGGGAAGGGCCAGAAGGTTTTCTACCGCAAGGCGCAGGTTATGACACGGAAGACCGAGTTTGAAGGGTGCCTTGCCATCAGAACGGATCGATATTTGTCAGCCGATCAAGTATTTACGATCTACTCAGACCGCAACAACATTGAACGTACCTTCCGGGAACTCAAGGTTGAGGAAGATGCACGCCGTCTGATGGCAACGCAGACTGCCTTTGAGGGCAAGCTGTTCGTTTATGAGCTGGCGCAGTCAATCTATAGACAGGTCGCCATGCAGGCTCGAAAGAAGCAGGCCGTTCTGCCAGGGAACTCATTGAACAAGCTGCTGGCCGCCATTGAGCCGGTAGTCGCCGTGTGTGTGGGAAACAGCCGTGAATGGAGGGTGGATCTGCTGACCAGACGGCAGACCCAGGTCTATGAGCAGATCAGCGTCACCCCTCCCGCGGGGAAGCACTATTTTTGGTGCTAGTCCGCGGGAGTTTGGGGTCAGCTGAGACCGGGACCCGCGGCGTGAGGTCCCGGCATTTTGGTCTTATGAACGGTGAGAGGCTGGATGCTGAAGCATCCTGTCTCTTTCCTGTCGTCAGATCTTTCTTTGAGCAGCGTTTCGTCCGGCCACGCGGCCGAAGACCACGCAGTCGGCAATCGATACCGTTCCGAGACGCACCATGCCGTGGACGCCGCCCGCGACTTCGCCGGCAGCATAAAGTCCGGGGATCACGTTGAGATCGGTATTGATCACCTCCGCCTTCGGATTGATGGCGAGGCCGCCCATGCAGTAGTGAACTCGCGGCCAGAGGCGGCAGGCATAGAAGACGCCTTTGTTTTCCTTCGTGTCCCTGAAGATCTTCGCGTTGAAGTCGGGATCCTTCTTCGCTCTAATCGCGTCATTCCAGCGGTTGACCGAGGTCTTGAGCGACTCCGCCTGAATGCCGTAGAACTTTGCGAGCTCATCGAGATTCGCGAAGCGCCGGATGGAGCCGTTTTCCATGCCCGCCTTGATGGTGGACGGAGGCACGTGGTCGGCATTCTCTTCAGAAACCAGAATCACTGCAGGATGTCCCGTCGCAATGATGGCGTCGGAGCGCACCTTGCGGTTGCCCGTTTCGTTGACGAAGCGTCTGCCGGTCTTCGGATCCACCATGAGGCCGTAGCCCACCGACGACTCAACGAACTTCGGGCAGACGCCGAAACCCTTTTCGTCGGGCGAGGTCCAGGGACCGAGCTGAATCCAGTCCATCTGCACGTCCGCCGCGCCGATTCTCTGCGCGGCCATCATGGCGTCGCCCGTGGCGCCCGGCTGATTGGTCGACTCGAGCTGAGGCCCGAGCCTCGGATCGTGAAGCATTCTGAGCTTCACGTTCTGCGAAAAGCCGCCGCCCGCCACCACGACGCCTCTGCGGGCGCGAACGAACATCCGGGTGCCGGAATCCTCTTTCGGGAAAACGTAGTTCTTCACGAGCTCGGCGCCGATGACCGCTCCCTTTTCATCCGTCACGAGGTTGACGAGACGCGTTCTGGTTTCGACTGCGACGCCAATCTCCTTCGCCTTCTTCGCCATGGGGCCGACCATATTCGCGCCGTTGCCGTTCATGTAGCAGGCCGAGCGCGCGACGGAGTGGCCGCCCTGGTAGCCCAGGCGGTCGAACTTGACGCCGAGGAAGTCTTTCGCCCAGCGGTACGCATCCAGAGCGCCGTAAGCGACAACCTTCGCGCACTCCACATTGGCGAGTCCCCCGCCCGACTTCAGCATGTCGGCAAGGAGCAGTTCAGGACTGTCCTTGATGCCGGCTGCTACCTGAAGGTCGTTGCCCGGAGAGGCGAGTCCGCCGCCCGAAAGAATGGAATTTCCGCCGATGATCGACATCTTTTCGATGCAGAGCACATCCGCGCCTTCCGTTCTGGCTTCAATCGCCGCGGCGAGCCCCGCGAATCCCGAACCCACCACGAGCACGTCGACCGTGCGGTCCCATGCCTGCGGCGCCTTGACGCCGCGGGCGAGTGCGCCCGAAGATGCGAGCGCTAATGCCGTGCCGCCCGCGAGCCCTAATGCCGCGCGGCGGTTCATGCGTGCTGAAGTCATGATTTGCCTCCTTTCCTTTTGATCTGGCCTGAGCCGGAACTTTCGAAGAAACAAAAGTCCGGCCATGCAGAGGCAATGTATACCGACGCATGAAAAGACATAAAGGCCGGCAGAGACAACAAAAAAAAAGGAAGCGAAGGACAGGAGGGCCGCGGGTTCTGTTCCCGGAAGTCCGTCTGAAACCGGCAGATGCTGCGGAGGAGAGAAGCCCGGAGCCGGGCCTCGTGCAGGCGATTTAAAACATGCAGACACGAAAAACGCCTGTGAAAACAGGCGTCTGATCGTCGGCTTGAAGCCGAAGGAATTCGGTCGTGGTGGAGAAGAGGAGGATCGAACTCCCGACCTCTGCATTGCGAACGCAGCGCTCTCCCAGCTGAGCTACTTCCCCAAACCGTTGAGGAAAAGAATTCTGCCCTGATTTTTTGATTCTGACAAGTGGCTTCTCTGAAGATACCGCATTTACGGTATTCAGTGCATGAGCCTCTATTTTGCCGCAGGACAACGACAATTCCTGCATCCGGGATGCGCTGTCTTCCCCCCATTAGGGTTTGAAACAACTCAGTTGCGGGATTTTTCCAAGGCTTGCGCCATAATGCTGACTATGCAGAAGATTGATTTTCACTTCAACGTTCCGAACCGCCTGAGGTACGCATGCCTCGTTGCGCGCACCGTTTATAAGCGCGGGCTCACGCTCGCCTTCTGGACGTCGGATGCGGAACGCCTGAGATATTTCGATCAGCTCCTCTGGAGCTTCGACGACCTTGCTTTTCTTCCGCATGTCCGCGCGAATTCCGCGCACGCAAACGAAACGCCCATTCTGCTTTCAACGGATCTGAGCGAACTGAAGGGCGACGTTCTCGTGCTCCTTGACGATCATCTGCCCGAAAGCTGGAAAACGGATTTCGAGCGCTTCGGGCGCATCATTGATGTGGTGAGCACTGATCCGACGGAACTCAGGCTCTCGCGCGACCGCTACCGCGCCTATAAAGCGGAAGGAGTCGAGCTCGCCGCATACGACCGCCGCCACTAACCGCTTCCGGTCCCCAAAGCTCTCACCGCCATCATTCTTCTCTTCCTCCAGGTAACACTCCGATGAATCGACAGGAACCCGTCATTGATGCGAATGCCAAGCCCTACAAGACGCTCACGGAGCGCGTGACGCTTTCCTGGAAGGAACTCCTCGGCCTCAAGCCTGCCGCCGGCCCTCAGGAACCGACGCTCGGGCTTGAACCCGAAAACCCCGCGGCATTTGCAGCCGCGCCGCTGGCCGTTCCGGCTGCGGCTGCGCCCAAAGGCCCGGAAGTCACGGTGCCGCCTCCCGACGCACTTGCGCCCAAGCCCTTTGAGCCGCAGCCTCTCGTGCTCTCGGAAGAAGAAAAGAAGGCCATCATTGAAAGACTCACGCCTCGAATTGAAGCTTCGGTGCGCGAAGGTCTCCGCGATGTGCTCGACCTCTCTGTTTCGAATGCCGTCGCGCGCATGAAGGGAGATCTTGAGCGCACGCTCTCGTCGCTCGTCGCTCAGGCAATCGAACGCGAGATCAAGTCCCTCAGGGTGGACGACATTGTGAAGCGCTGACAGAGGCCCTTCATCCCGGATTTGGAACGCCTCCATGAGGCTTTCCCCGGCAAAAATGCGCCCGGACGGCACCGTCCGGGTGTTTTCATTTGGGCCTTTCCCCGTCTTCGTGAGAAAATGGCCGTTATCTTTGCCCATTCGAGGATGCGGGAGGCTTTCGCTGGCAGACTGCCCCGCAATCCCTCTCAACCCAATTCTTTACCCCCCTGATGATGTCCGGGCACGGAACGCATTAAAGGTTCCTGCGACAGAGAATCATCCCATTCATACGCATAAGCCATGACGGAACAGCAAACCCAGGAGCTCGCCAAGAGCTTTGAACCCAACGCAATTGAATCCCGCTGGTATCCCGTTTGGGAAAAGCGCGGCTACTTCCGCGCCGGCCTTGACCCCAAGAAGCCCGCCTTCTCCATTCAGCTTCCCCCGCCCAACATCACCGGCATCCTGCACATGGGCCACGCCTTCAACCAGACGGTGATGGACACGCTCACGCGCTACCACCGCATGGCGGGCTACAACACAATGTGGCTCCCGGGCACGGACCACGCCGGCATCGCCACGCAGATTGTCGTTGAACGTCAACTCGAAAAGCAGGGCTTCAAGCGCCGCGAAATGAAGCGCGAGGACTTCATCGCGAAGATCTGGGAGTGGCAGAAGTTCTCGGGCGGCACGATTCTCGAGCAGATGCGCCGCATGGGCGACAGCGTCGACTGGGACCGCCTCTACTTCACGATGAATCCGAAGCTCTCGAAGGTCGTCATTGAAACCTTCGTGCGCCTCTATGAAGAAGGCCTCATTTACCGCGGCAAGCGCCTCGTCAACTGGGACCCGAAGCTGCAGAGCGCGGTCTCCGATCTTGAAGTGGAAAGCGAGGAGGCGACCGGCCATCTCTGGGAAATCCGCTATCCGGGCGCTGACGACTCCGAAGGCGTCGTCGTTGCCACGACCCGTCCTGAAACGCTCTTCGGCGACCAGGCCGTTGCCGTTCATCCGGAAGACGAACGTTACAAGTCGCTCGTAGGAAAGATGCTGAAGCTCCCCCTCACGGACCGCGAAATTCCCGTCATCGCCGATACGTACGTCGACCGCGAATTTGGTTCGGGCTGCGTGAAGATCACGCCGGCCCACGACTTCAACGACTTTGAAGTCGGCCGCCGCCACAATCTCGCGATGCTGAACGTCCTCACGAAGACGGCGCGCATGAACGAGAACGTGCCCGAAAAGTACCGAGGCATGGACCGCTACGAATGCCGCAAGGCCGCCGTTGAGGATCTGAAGGCTGCAGGGCTCCTCGTTGGCATCAAGGAAATCAAGCACATGGTCCCGCGCGTCGCGCGCACGGGCGAAATCGTCGAGCCGATGCTCTCCGAGCAGTGGTATATGGCGATGAGCAAGCCCGCTCCCGAAGGGACGCTCTACCCCAACAAATCGATCGCCGAAGTGGGCCTCGAAGCCGTGACTTCTGGCGAAGTCAACATCTTCCCGGCCGAATGGCGCGGCGTCTACCGCCAGTGGCTCGAGAACATTCAGGACTGGTGCCTCTCGCGCCAGCTCTGGTGGGGCCACCAGATTCCGGCCTGGTACGACGAATCCGGGAAGGTCTACGTCGCCCGTTCCGAAGCGGAGGCGCAGAAGCAGGCGGGCGAGGGCGTCAAGCTCACGCGCGACGAGGACGTGCTCGACACGTGGTTCTCCTCCGCGCTCGTTCCCTTCTCGACCATCGGCTGGTCCGACCCGGAAGGCGACGAAAAGATCGCCTACGACCTCTACCTCCCCTCGACCGTTCTCGTTACGGGCTACGACATCCTCTTCTTCTGGGTGGCGCGCATGGTGATGATGACGAAGCACTTCACCGGCCGCGCTCCTTTCAAGAACGTCTACATCCACGGTCTTGTGCGCGACGCTGAAGGGAAGAAGATGTCGAAGTCGGAAGGCAACACCCTCGACCCCCTCGACATCATCCAGGGCATCGATCTCGAACACCTGATCGAAAAGAATACCCGCGGTCTGCGTCAGCCCGAAAAGGCTCCGATCGTCGAAAAGAAGCTCCGCAAAAACTATCCGGAAGGCATTGCCGCGCACGGCGCCGATGCGCTTCGCTTCACGATGGCCGCCTACGCGACGCTCGGGCGCAACGTGAACTTCGACCTGAAGCGCGCTGAAGGCTACCGCAACTTCTGCACGAAGCTCTGGAACGCCACGCGCTTCGTTCTCATGAATGTTGAAGGGAAGGACTGCGGCATCGGCGAAACGGCCTCCCAGCCGATGACCTTCTCCTTCGTCGACAAGTGGATCGCGAGCGAACTCGCCCGCACCACGAAGGAAGTCCGTCAGGCCTATGCCGACTACCGTCTCGACATTGCCGCCAACGCCATCTACTCCTTCGTCTGGAACCAGTACTGCGACTGGTACCTCGAACTCTCGAAGGTGCAGCTGAAGGGCACGGAAACCGAGCAGCGCGGCACGCGCCATACGCTCGTCACGGTGCTCGAGACGATCCTGCGCCTCGCGCATCCGATCATCCCCTTCATCACCGAAGAGCTCTGGCAGAAGGTCTCCGTCGTCGCAGGCGTGCGCCGCGCGGATGAGGAAACCTCGATCATGATTCAGAGCTACCCGGAATACGACGAAAAGGATGACGACGCAGCTTCGACGCAGCGCATGACGACCATCCAGCAGATGATCGATTCGATCCGCAACCTAAGAAGCGAAATGAAGCTTCCGCCCTCGCAGAAGCTCCCGCTCCTCATTTCGGGCGACGAAGCCGAATGCCTCGCGGCGGCTCCCTACCTCCAGCAACTCGCCCGCGTCGAACCGGTCGAGCACGTTGAAAGCCTCGAGCAGGAAGCTAAGGGATCCGTCGCGCCGGTCGCGATTGTGGGCGACTTCAAGCTCATGCTCAAGGTCGAAATCGACGTGAAGGCCGAGCGCGAACGCCTCGAGAAGGAAGCGGCCCGCCTCATGGGCGAAGTGAAGAAGTGCGAGGGGAAGCTCTCGAACGAACGCTTCGTCTCGAAGGCCCCGGCGGCGGTCGTCGACGTGGAAAGGAAGCGCCTTGCCGACTTCACCGCGCTCCTTGCCAAGGTGACCGAACAGCTCGCCAGGCTTCCGCGCGAATGAGCCCCCTTTGAGACCGTCAGAGTCCTCTTCCCCGAAGGGCTTTAAAGGACTCAAGGGTCAAAGAAATTAAGGAACCCCGGAGAGCCGACACACTGCTGCCGGCTCTCTTCTTTTAGAGCGCCTCTTCCCTCCCGGCTCTTCCATGCTTCGCAGATCCCCTACGCCCTGCGGCTTCTTCCTGAAGCCGATCGTTTTCTTTTTCGCCTTTCTCGTCATCCTCTCCCTCATCCGCATCGCCTTCTTTATGGAGTTCCGTACGGGCGATTTTGGATGGAAGAACTTCCTTCCGGCCTTCTGGATGGGCATACGCATCGATGCCAAATGGCTCGCGACCCTCATTCTTCCGGCCTGGTTTTTCTGGCTCATGAGCGCGAAATGGCCGAAGGCGAAGAAATGGGCGGAAGCGCTCGGACTCATTGCCGGCGGCCTGATGGTGCTCCTCGGCTTCGTCAACATTGAGTTTTTCAGGTTTTATGGGACTCCGATTTCTGCGGTTATCTTCGGACTCTTTCAGGACGACACTCAGGCCATCATCAAAACAGTGCTCTCCGACTGGCCGATTCTTCCCTACTTCGGGATCTTTCTCGCCGCAATGACGGTACCCGTCATCCTGACCGCGCTGATCCCGGCCGCGGGTCCGGGGAAGGACGCCGCGGACTTCAATTGGAGAACAAAGGGGAATCTCATCAGTGCGGTCGTGCTCACGATTCTTCTGTCGCTCATCCTGCGCGGAAGTCTCGGGAAATTTCCGCTTCGCTTTCAGAGCCTTTCCGTTTCGCCCCACGTCTTCATCAACCAGTGCGTGCCGAACGGCGCCATCCTTTTCTATGAAGCAATGTGCGATCAGTCTGCCCTCAATTTCAAGGACGGCCGCGACGGCGAACTGAAGGCGTTCGGCTTCAGAAATATTGATGAGGTCAACGAGGTGCTTGCCGGCGCCTCTCCTGCGGCTCAGCCGCTTCAGCCGGCCAGGCAGCCCGACGTGGTGCTCGCCGTCATGGAATCCATGGGGCGCGACGAGTTCCTCTCCCATGTTCCGGGAAAGAACGACACGCTCGGGCGGCTCGCCAATGAGCTAAAGAATGCCTGGGTCTTCACGAACGGCCTTACGATCGGCCCGGGAACCTTTCCGGCGCTCGAAGGCATTCTCTTCGACACGCCCTATTCGCCGCTCTCGCAGAGCCGCTATGGGCATCTGCCGTTTCCCTTCTCTAAGGTGCTCCCTTTCAAGGAAGCGGGCTATGAAGTCGTTTTCGTGACAGGAGGCGACGCCAACTGGAGAAATCTCAGGGAGTCGCTCCCGCGTCACGGCTTCGACAAGGTCTACGGCGACGCATCCATTCTCGCCGCGTTCCCGGAAGCTGAAATCGGCACCTGGGGCATCGGCGACGAGTGGATGTTCAAATTCGCCAAACGTCTGATGGATGAACGGAAAGCGTCCGATAAGCCCCTCCTCCTCGTCCTCCTCTCAACCTCGAACCATCCTCCCCATGAGGTGCCGGACGGCCGTGCGACGCTCCCAGTCGACCCGGATCTGCTTCCTCAGGTCATTGAGCGGGATAAGCCCCGTTCCGAGTTCACGAAGATGCTTCAGACCTATCAGTACGCTTCCGACTGGCTCGGCTGGTTCGTCGGAAGCCTCCGTGAGGAAGGAAAGCTCTCCAATACCATCGTTGCCTCAACGGGCGACCACAATGCGCGCTTCAAATATCCGCCTCAGGGAGCGTGTCACCATCAGTTGGGCGTCCCGATTCTTTTCTGGGTGCCGGAAGAGATCCGCAAGCGGCTTCCTCAGATTGATCAGACCCAGTGGGTGACGGAGCGCGACATTTTCCCGACGCTCTCCGCGCTCGCGCTTGGGAGGCTGCCACTCCCAGAGGAAGGCCGGAACCTTGCGCTCCCGCACCGCAGCTTTGCCTACGGCTACTTCGGCGTCGGCGAATACGGCGTGGCTGTCGGAAAAACCGGCGCCGTGGGGATCGACCCCAGGGGCAAGCTTCAGTGCTTCCGCATGGAGGGAGACAGGTTTGCGGCTCAGCCCTGCACGGAAGAGCTCCTTCGCGAAGGGCACTTCTCGGCTGCCCAGCGCGCGAAGACCGGCTGGGTGATTCGTTCTGCGCTCATCCATTGAAGGAGTGCAGACACAAAAAATCCCGCACCGCAGGAAGAACATGAGAAGAACTCATGGAAGCGGAACGGGAAATTCGAATGGTCCGCCCGGCGAGGCTCGAACTCACGACCCTCTGCTTAGAAGGCAGATGCTCTATCCAACTGAGCTACGGGCGGACACTTTCTCTTCTGGTCGGGGCGGCGAGATTCGAACTCGCGACATCCTGCTCCCAAAGCAGGCGCGCTACCGGGCTGCGCTACACCCCGAAGAGACCGCATTATATGAGAGCAATGCGGAAGGTAGCAAATTCCCGAGCAATCTGGTGTGCTCGCCTTTAAAATCCCTACTTTCATTTTCTTCCCCCCAAGAAGAGGCTGTTTCATGAGCCAAGCTCAAGACAATTCCAACGATCCCCTGCATGCCAAGAAGAAGGCCTGGTCCGGCCGCTTCTCTGAACCGGTTGACGCTTTTGTTCTGCGCTACACCGCGAGCGTCGACTTCGACAAGCGCATGGCGCTCGTTGATATTGATGGTTCCGTTGCCCACGCAACCATGCTCGAAAAGGTCGGCGTGATTTCCGCGAAGGACCTCGAAGACATCAAGCGCGGCATGGCTCAGATCCGCGAAGAGATTCAGTCCGGCAAGTTCGAGTGGCAGCTCGAGCTCGAGGACGTCCATCTCAACATTGAAGCCCGTCTTACCGCCCTCATCGGCGACGCCGGCAAGCGCCTTCACACCGGGCGCTCCCGCAACGACCAGGTTGCCACCGACATCCGCCTCTACCTCCGCGGCGAAGTCGATGAAATCATCAAGCGCGTCGAACACCTCCAGGAAGTGCTCGTTGCGCAGGCCGAGAAGAACTACAACGTCATCATGCCGGGCTTCACGCACATGCAGGTTGCCCAGCCCGTGACCTTCGGCCACCACATGCTCGCCTATGTCGAGATGCTCGAGCGCGACCGCGCGCGTCTTCTTGACCTCCGCCACCGCGTCAATTCGTCGCCCCTGGGTTCCGCAGCGCTAGCCGGCACCACCTACCCGATCGACCGCGAATACACGGCGAAGCTCTTGGGCTTCGAGACGGTCTCCCAGAATTCGCTCGACGGCGTCTCCGACCGCGACTTCGCCATCGAATTCTGCGCCGCCGCCTCCCTCATCATGATGCACATCTCCCGTCTCTCGGAAGAACTCGTCATCTGGATGAGCCAGCGCTTCGGCTTCATCAAGCTTCCGGACCGCTTCACGACCGGCTCCTCGATCATGCCGCAGAAGAAGAACCCAGACGTTCCGGAAACCGCCCGCGGCAAATCCGGCCGTGTCTTCGGCGACCTCATGACGATGCTCACCCTCATGAAGGGCACGCCCCTTGCCTACAACAAGGATTTCCAGGAAGACAAGGAACCGGTTTTCGATGCGATCGATACCGTCAAGGACACGCTCCGCGCGTTCTGCGACATGATGGCCGGCGTCGAACCGCAGGCCGAAACGATGCATCAGGCCGCTCAGATGGGCTTCCCCACTGCGACCGACCTCGCCGACTACCTCGTCCGCCACGGCGTTCCGTTCCGCACCGCGCACGACATCGTCGGTCAGACGGTGCGCGCCGCTGCTGAGCGCAACTGCGGTCTCGAGCAGCTCCCGCTTGAAGTCCTTCAGGGCTTCTGCGACAAGATCGAACCCGATGTGTATTCGGTTCTGAGCCTTGAAGGCTCCGTCAACGCCCGCAATCACCTGGGCGGAACGGCGCCCAATCAGGTTCTGGCCCAGACGAAGCGCTGGGAAAAAATCTTTGCGGAACGCGCCGCAGTCAAGGCTTCTAAGTAACAATAAGCCTTGACTCCATCAAAAGCCGTCCGGCCTCAAGAGTCGGGCGGCTTTTTTCATAACGTTCGCCGGAACGTTTCTCAACCCTCACTTCCACCCTTTCCGTCAAAAGAGCACAACATGGAAAGCTTCGTCAATACTTTGAACAGCATCATCTGGTCGCCGGTGCTGGTGGGACTCTGCCTCTGTGCGGGCCTCTTTTTCTCCATCCGCTCCCGGTTCGTTCAGATCCGCATGATTCCCGAGATGTGGCGCCTCATCTTCCAGAAGAAGGAAGACGACATCGGGCTCTCGAGCTTCCAGGCGCTCACCATGACGCTCGCCAGCCGCGTCGGCACGGGCAACATTGCGGGCGTCGCCACGGCCATCTGCTTCGGCGGCCCCGGCGCCTTGTTCTGGATGTGGATGGTTGCCTTCCTCGGCGCCTCTTCCGCCTTTGTGGAATCGACGCTCGGCCAGATTTACAAGGAAAAGATCGACGGGCAGTACCGCGGCGGCCCGGCCTTTTATATTGAAAAAGGCCTCAACTGCAAGCCCTATGCCTGGGCCTTCGCGATCGTCACGATCCTTGCTTCAGTCTTTTTCTGTCCCGGAGTCCAGAGCAATACGATTGCCGCTGCCTGGTCTCAGGCTTTTGAGATTGAGCCTCCGATCACTGCTGCCATTATCGCAACGCTTCTCTGCTTCATTATTTTCGGCGGCCTGAGACGCATTGCCCAGTTCACGAGCATCGTTGTCCCCTTCATGGCGCAGGCCTACATCGTTGTTGCCGTCATCATCGTCGGCATCAACTATGAGCAGATTCCGCATGTCCTCGGGCTCATCTTCTCGAGCGCCTTCGGCATGGACTCCATCCTGGGCGGCATGCTTGGCGCCGCCATCTCCTGGGGTGTGAAGCGCGGCATTTATTCGAATGAAGCGGGCCAGGGTACTGCGCCGCATGCATCCTCTGCGGCAGCCGTTTCTCATCCGGTTAAGCAGGGCCTGGTTCAAGCGTTCTCCGTTTATATCGATACGCTTTTCGTCTGCACGGCGACCGGACTTATGGTGCTCATGACGGGCTGCTACAACATCGTTGATCCTAACGGCGCCGTGCTTCACGAGGGACTTCCTGGCGTTGAAGCCGGTCCGGTTTATACGCAGCTGGCGATCGATCAGCTGATGCCGGGATGGGGCGGTCCCTTCATTGCCATCGCCATCTTTTTCTTCGCCTTCACGACGATTCTTGGCTACTACTACATGGCAGAGACCAATACGGCTTATCTCAATCGCACGATCAAGAAGCCGATTCTGATGCTGGTTGTGAAGGTGGTGTTTCTTGGGACTGTGGCGTTCGGCACGCTGCGTGCATCTTCCCTGATCTGGGCGATGGCTGACGTTGGCGTGGGGATGATGGCGTATTTGAATTTGATTGCGATTTTGTTGCTGCAGGGGATTGCTTTCAAAGCGTTAAGGGATTATGAACAACAAAAAGACAGATTACAGAACCCAACATTCCATCCTGAAGTTATTCATATCAAAAATGCATCCTACTGGGATAAAAATAGAGCCGAAAAGAATTTAGCAGTCGAAGAAAATCAAGGAATAGAAAATCTGAGTGATATACATTAAAGCAACATTTCAGATCTTACACATGAGTATGAATTCTCGTCACCGATATAGCGTAATGCCATTTTTTAATGTGAAAATAATATAAAATAATCGAAAAAATTCCACCAGAATTATGCATCACCGCACCAATGCATCACATCGCTCCATCTAAATATATAGCTTAAACAACAGAAAACTATCTATTGAATTAAAAAATATGAACCATAATTCAGATAGCCAAAAAATAGCAATAGTGCTACCCGTATACAATACAGAAAAATATATTATCAAGTCTCTTGAATCAATATCAAAACAAACATACAATAATTTTCATATTTTTGCCATTAATGATGGATCCACGGATCGATCACTAAACATCCTGAAAGATTATCAACACAAAGAGCAAAAATTAACTGTAATAGATAAGAAAAATACAGGAATAGGTGACACGAGAAATGTAGCTATAGAGCAAATATCAAGATTAAACTTCGACTATATTACATTTATTGACAGTGATGACACTGTATCCCCTACCTTTCTTGAAGATCTTATTAAAACAGCAATAAGAGAACAAGCTGATATTTGTTTATGTGGATACAACAAACTAATTGGAGATTCCATTATAAATGATCCTTACAAATTCTTTCCTAGATCACATCAGCTAACTACACAAGAATTTGTGACTCTAATTTTTTCCACATTAAATTGGTATAGTGCCAATGGCAATGGGGGCATGGTTTGGAAAGGAATATATAAATTAAATATAATTAAAAATGTCCGCTTCACCACTCTACCAATAGTTGAAGATGAGCTTTACATCATTCAACTTTTACAGTATGTAAATAAAATTTTTTACGTTTCTAAGGCTTTATATAACTACAGATCTCATGAAAATCAAACAGTCAAAAAAAATAATTTTAAACTTAAAATGATGCAGGGGCGAGAATTATGCGTCAGCACATTATCTAATTATAGTCCAGAGATATATTATCTATCCATTGCCGCACTAACTCGCGCATTATCAGATTTGCAAAAAGAAACAGGGAAAATTCAGCGCAAATTCTATAGTATAGATTTTAGAAATAAAGTTTATGCATCATATCAAAATGGATATCTTACAGATAGAGATTGGAAGAACTATAACATCCCATATCACAATAAGATTATATTTAAGCTAAAATATTGGTGCAGAGCAGTAAAAAAACTATACCATTCAAAAAACAAGTAACCAAAAGTCCCGTGTATTGCCCGCATAAATAATCTCGAGTCTTGAAAATTATGGATTCGGACTTAATTTCCCCCGAAACTCATAACGCGCTCGAGTGATTAAGAACCGTTTCCATCGATTAAGAGCGTCGGCCTCAACCCCGCAGTGTTGACGACGCTCTTTAAAAATCTTTATATCGAATTGAATAGAGGCAACCACTTTCAATCATTTATATGAAGGATGATCTGAGCAAATCGAAATGTAATGCATTAATTGTATAAATATAAAATATACGATATAATATATCTATCACAAATAGATTTGCGAGAGGCCTCCTAGAGCCCAAAATCGGCTCTTCGGAAATTACCGGGCAAACGATACCTATAGGGAAGTAGCTCCATCCCATAACTGCGGAAAATCTCGGCTTGGTTGGGGTATAACTCCCCAACCAGGGGTCAAGCCAGCC
>ERZ1673741.2227-NODE-2227-length-14147-cov-9.291087_pt1 | contig 14147 bp, 10 predicted proteins | sample MGYA00580209_ERZ1673741 | MGnify/ENA primary metagenome ERZ1673741 (study PRJEB41218, sample SAMN15661754) | gut metagenome | host: Homo sapiens | place: Canada: London | collected 2015-08-20/2019-03-30 | study: EMG produced TPA metagenomics assembly of... | reverse complement strand
CTACATTTTACTAAAACGGCGATTTGACTGCAAGCCAAATCGCCGTTTTAACTGCGGCTCACCGAAATTAGAGAGGTTGGCAGTGGTTCACTTTCCGTGTAGAAACGAGATCTGCTAGGGAACTCAGGATCAGAAGCCTCTCGCAAATCTATTCATAATAGATATATTCAATCATGTATTTGCTATCTATACAATTAATGCATTATCTTTCGATTTGCTCAGAGCATCCCTGAAGCGTTCCGTGACAAGGATGCTTTCGCCGTCATTGAAGAACGTGTGGACGAATTGATTGCCAAGGAGATTCAGGACTTCTCGACCAAGTGGGGTGTTAACTTTGCTGTTCTCAACACTTATCGACACATTGCCGACGGATGCAATACCGCCTTCGCCGTAGTCGTATGTATAGTTGCGAAGAGAGGCAGTGGATACAGCTCCGCCATAGATTGAGCCATTGACAGTTCCGCCCGTAATTTGAATTGCTATGTCCTGGGATTCTGATTTGGAGTAGATGTTGTTTTCAGGTCACTGCCGCCATAACCAGATATGCCACCGCCAACAATGGCACCGTCAAAATGCTCATTGTGAATGTGAATACTGGCGGATCCTGATGATTTATCATTTTTTTCAACAGTTCCGCTGCTCATTTCAATCAATATTTTTCCTTTAACAATGACTGTGTCAGAACGATTGTCTTTGGGTTCTGAGCTGGGTTGTCTTCCGAACTGAGCGAGGCCGCCGCCAACACTACCACTGACAGTGCCGCCTCTCATTTCAATGTGAAGTGATTCGACTCAGGAAAGTCCTTCGAGATGATCATTGGACTCAGTATTTCCGCGAACTTTTCCGCCGCCTACTACCGCCTCAGTAGCGGTGCCTCCGATAATGATGATATGCGTGTTGCCTACTGAAAAGCTGACGCCTGTACCAAATGCTCGACCACCTGCAAATATGCCATCCAGCAATACATTATCTTGTAATTCTTTGAAAGTAAGCGTTATATCTACTCTGGACTTAACAACTGCTCCCTTAATACCTGAATTTCTGAATTTTACCATCCATGTAGACTGAATTTAGTCAGAGTATTTCCTTTATATTGTTTCTTTAGATTGTTTGATGTCCAATTCTTACTCGTCTCGCCAGAATTTCCTAAATATATCGTTTCAGAACTAGCGCGAAAAGTGGTTAATGCACAGAGTGCGGCAATGAAAATTGTTGTTTTTTATATGGCAGCATTTTTATTTTCAAATAAATGACTTCGGCGTCCAATGACGGTATAGTACAAAGACAACGATAGTTTGTTGTTTTTTAAGATCCTTTTCGCAAATGAAGTCGTTAAAACACGACAAGTAAAGAATACAAGATAATCCAACTTTTGGGAATGATCTGTTCTGTGATATTCCAACTGCCAGTAGAATTTCGCGTCCTTTCCTGCATATTTTTATTATCAGGACTCGCGTTCACGATGGAGATCCTTCTTCGCTGCGTTGTGAGGGCCTGACTGTTTCTCTGTTGTTTCACCTTGCAAGATCCTGCCGCCTCGACCATCCTGCTTTCTCGCGCACAATCAAATACAACATACTGTATTTTGAATCCCCCCTACTGGTAGATGCGGCTTCTCGATTTTCCTATAACACTATTCAATGGGAATAGGCGGACTGGAGTTCATGTTTAATCCAAATGGACATTGAATTCCCGATTAATGTCAGCAATCGGAATTCGTTCCTGCTCCAGTCTTCCTTTCGTCTCGCTTAACATTTCCAGCAGCTTGATCTCTCTTTCCGACAGGCAGTCCGGCATTCTTTTCACCTGAGTCGGCTCAGACACGGCCAGATGGCGATATTTCATGAATGTCTCCACATCCATCATGACGCTCTCAGTCTGGGAATAAATCTTTCTCAGATCAGAGAGGATTGCTAGGCCGTGGGTAACAAGGTCTCCGAAATAGAGTATCCGACAATCCACCAGCCATTTCGCTTCATAGAGTGCCGTGACGCCGTATCCCATTCCGATCAATATTGGAATGTTTGGCGGAATATCAAGCGAAAGCCCCGTCTGTTCATTTTCAATGATGACGACTGTTTTCTTCGACGGGGTAGAGGCTGCCAGTCGATCAATCGTCAGCTGAACGACATCATTGGGGTCGCCTCCGGTCCAGAAGGATGCATGCCGCACGCGCACGAAAAGAGGCTTTCGCCTTAATCCGAGTGCAGTTATGAAATCAACGCTCTCATTGAGCGGTTCTTTTCCGTCAAACTCTTTAATCAATTGCCAGACGCCGGCAATTAGCGCCTGATGATTTTCAAACCACTTGGTATCGATGCCTTCAACCGGAATTTCGCGAATGAAGAGTCCCGAATCCGGATGCGAGAGGAGCCATTTGAGGAGCTGAGTGAAGCGCTTCAACTCATTCTCGTCGAATTCTTTTGGCCATAGGGCATTGGAATTCCGGAGAATGCGGATGAGGCGCAGCAGAGGGCGTCCGCTTCCCTTTTGAACGTCATCGTCCGGATCAAATGTCCTGAAGGGAATCCCGAACTCCATTGCAATTGCGCTCACGCGATGGACGGCAGCTTTCCAGGCTTCGCCGTCAATGCCGTCAGGCTTCAATGCTTCGCAGAGGTCGGCGGCTTCACGCACCTCAACCCACGAGGGAAGATTGACGGAAATACCAAGCTGACGCCACTGCGCCTTCTTCCAGCCGACGCTCCACCCGTGCCGCGCTTCAATTCGCTTCCAGGACTGAATGAGCGCCTTCGTTTTCGTGAGGTTGACAGCGCCTTCCTTTTCATTCATTCGCCCGAGGGGCTTTTCGACGAGCGCGCTCCTGAGCGTCGGATTGAGGAGCACGAAGCTCGCGTCGTCGACGAGCCACTCCGGAAAAGAGCGGGAGAAGGCCCGTCTCAATGCGTCATCCATTTCCTGGGGCGTCTTGATTGCCATGGCGATTGATCATCCGGATAGAATGGCGAACCTCCGGCTGGGAGCCTTCAGAGGGCTTGCCGGAGGTTCAAAAGTAGAAAGACAGTCAGAAGAGGTCAGGCAACGGCTCCGGCTTCGCTTCTTCCTTCTCCTCTGACGAAGCCGCCTTCGGGGCAGCCTTGAGCGCCTTTGGGGCCGTTGTCTTCACTTCATACTTCTGCGGAACGACGGGCGCGGCATTCCTGAAGTCAAGCCTTCCGGTCTTGTCGTCGTAGCTTACCGACAGGCCGCTCGAGTTCCTGCGATCCTCCATAACGACGTAGAAGGCGCCGCCGATGTAGGGTTCGAGCGTCACGACGGACTTCTCCGGCGTCGCCACGATCATCTGGAAGCCGAAGCGGTTGAAGATGTTCATCGAAATGTCGGTGAACTCGCTGTCGGCCTTGTCGAAGGCTTCGTCGAGAATGACCGGCGCAAAGGCGGGAAGGCCGTTGTCGATGCTTCCCAACTGATAGCGCAGCGCCGCCGCGAGACACGTGGTCGTCAGCTTCTGGCGCTGACCGCCCGACTTGCCGGACCCGGAGAAGTAGGTTTCGAGGATTTCGCCTTCGTCGTTCAATTCGCTCGCCGTAAAGGCAACGTGACGGCGGACGTCGAGGACCGTGAGGCGCCAGAGCTCGTCCGGCTTTTCAGTCGTCTGCGCGGGATCGAGCTTCCTCACGAGCTCCGAAATGAGCTTGTAGCGCTCTTCGGCGTCGTCGTCCGTGAGTTCGCCTTCCCAGGCGCCCTGAATGAGTTCGCCCACCTGACGGCGGAAGTCTTCGACTTCCTTGATTTTCAGGTCATTCACCTCGATTCGCAGGTGCGAGTCGCCTTCAGCGAGTCGCGAGAAGGGCGCAGCCGCGAGTGATTCGTTCACGGTCTCCATGCGCTGGAGAATGTCCTGACGGGCCTGGCGCATCTCGAGGTTGAGGTCGGCAAAGTGCTGAAGCGACTGCGTTTCAAGAAGCTCGCGGAAGCGCTTCTCGTGACGCGGGAGCCCGTCCGTTTCAATGCGGTCGAGCTTCTTGAAGAAGTCCGGCGCGAATTCAATCTTCGAATCGAGCGATTCCTTTTCCTTCGGCCACCTGAAGAGGAACTTGTCGAAGCGCGACGTGACGCCGCCTTCCGCTTCAGTCTTTCGGTTCGTGCATTCGAGCTGATCGTCGGCGATCTGGTCCTTCACCTTAGAATCGCGGGCATTGAGGTTTCTGAGCGTCAGTTCAATTTTTCCGTTGTCGGTGGCGCGGCGGTCGATTGAGTCGAGCTCCTCCTTGCCCGGCGTTTTCGCATTCCCGTCCTTCACCATCCTTTCGAGCTGGCTGATCGCGTCGGCATGCGACGAGATGCGCTCCTCTGCCGCCTTCATTTTCGACCTGGCAATGCTTTCGTCGGCAGAGGCTTTGCTTCGAGCCTCGCGGAGTTTCGCAAGCTGAGTCTCCGCATCGCGAAGCTCCATCTTGAGGCGCTCGAGGTCGGGCGTCTTCTTCACGAACTCGTCGAGCTCGTCGTTTGCCGCCTGCAGTCTTTCTGCGGCGCTCTCGGCGTCAATTTCGTCCCAGTCGGTATTGAGAAGCGCATTGGCGGCGGAAATCCGCTGCTGAGCGGCTTTCGCCTCCGTCTCGATTTTCCGGATTCTCTGCTGGAGCGCCGTGATTTCAGCGCCAAGCCTCCGGGCTTCCTTTTCAAAGAGCGCGAGCTTTTCCTGGTTCGAGAAGCCCGTCACCCAGCGGCGTCGGTCGTCGACATCAATGCGGTCGTCCTTTTCATGGCGCTCGGCGTTGTGCTTTACCTGACCCGCGCGGGTCACGGCCTGATCGGCACGGCGGAATTCGTCGAGATTCTCCGCGCAAAGGTAGGAAAAGCGCTGCGCGCACTCGGCGGCAAGCCACGCGTCCCAGCGTCCTTCCTTGAAGTCGAGCTTCGATGGGATGCTCCTCGGCCGGAAGAAGCCGTCGAAGTCGCGGGATTGATTCCTCACGCGGTAGTAGACGATGCGGCCTCTCAGGCGCTTCGTTTCAAGAAGCTCCGTGAAGGCAGGGTAGCGCTTTTCGTCGACGAGAATCGAGAGCGCGAAGTTGTGGAGCACGCGCTCGATCGCGCCCTGCCAGCGGGACTCATCGGGCTTCACCTGAAGGAGTTCGCCCACAAAGGGAAGCTCTTCCTCGGAAACATTGAGGTCGGCAGCAAGCTCCGCCCGGAGATCCAGGTTCTTCGAAGGAATATTGGACGGGCGCTCGCGCATCGAGTTGATTTCCTGGACCGTGTCCTGGAAGACCTTTGAGCGCTCGCGCTCTTCAGAGACGAGGCCGTCGCGCTCGCGGGTGCGGTCGGTGCCGGCCCGGTCTTCCTCCTCGAGATAGAGGTGAAGAGCGTCGATGAAATTGAGCCACGCGTCGCTCGATTCGGGGAGATCCTTCTGAAGGGTTGAGGCATGACGAAGCGCCGATTTCTTGTGCGCTTCGGCGCGCGCGTATTCGGTCATAAGCTGCCGCACGCGGGCTTCGAGCTGCTGGACCGAGAAGCCGCCCGATTCATTGAGGCGAGTTCTCAGTTCGTCCGCTTTGGTCTGCCCCTCGTTTTCCTTCTGAACAGCGATCTGCAGGGTGCGCATTGCCTTCTCGAGCTCGCGCTGGAGTCTCGGGAGTTCCGCTTCCTCGAGGCGCTTTTCCGTCATCGGACGCCACCACTCCATGGCGTTCTTTTCGGATTCGAGAAATGCGTTTTTTCTGATCAGTTCCTCTCTTTCGTCCCAGAGCCTTCTCGCTTCCCGCAGAATGTCCCGCTGCTCGCGGGCTTCGACCACGGCCGAATGGGCGTCAGAAAGATCGTGAAACTCCGTCGTGAGCTTATCGGCCATCGCGAACGTGCGCGGCTCCTCAAGCATGAAGTTCCTGAGGAACGTGTTGAGGTCTCCGAGGTTCTTTGCCGACTGGGCCTTTGCGAGGAGCTTCAAGGCCGTCTTCTCGCGGATCCCGAAGCGGTCGCAGAAGGCGTCGCTGTACGCGTTGAAGGTCGTAAAGCTCGTGAAGGGCGGGAGCCGGTCCTTGAGCCAGCGCCAGTCGAACTGCGATTTGGCGAAGCCCGTGAAGTCGTCCGCATTGAAGCTGTAGTTGCCGTCGATGATGAAGAACTGCTTGTTGACGGCTGCTTCCTCGTTCGAGCTCTTCCGGATGCAGGCAACGAGCAGGAGCGTCGTGTCGCCCGTGCGGCTCTCGCTGTCGAAAAGCGTGAGCGCGGCCGCCGAAAAGGTCGCGCCCGGGCGCAGGTACTGCGTCTTTGCGCGCGGCGACCCCGTGCCCTCGAGTTCGGCCTGGGTCGACCAGGCGCCCCGGATGTAGGTGAGGAGGTTGCGGTCGCCGCGCCTCTGCTCGCCCTCGCGGGCGGCGGCGTTGTAGGCAGGGTTGGGGAAGAGGAGCGTGATCATCGCGTCGAGGAGCGTCGATTTGCCTGAGCCCGACGCGCCCACGAAGAGAAAGCCCTTTTCCGAAATGGGGATGTCGTGGATGTTGGAGAAGGTGCCCCAGTTGAAGACCTGGAGACGCTTGATCCTCCACTGCACGAGGCCGCCGATAGTGTTCTCAAGCATCAGATCGTCTCCTCATCGCTTTCATCGTTTTCGTCCGCATCCGCGTCGGAGTCATCCTCATCGGCGTCGGCGCCGACGAGTGCGGATTCCCCGAGCTCAATTCCCTGGATTGCTCCTGTTCCGCTCTTCAGAAGCTCATAGCGCTTCATGATTTCTTCGGCTTCTTCAGGCGTCTTCGCGTCCTCGAGAATTCGCCTGAGATAGGCGTTCCTGAGTTCATCAATCGCCGCCGTGGGGAAGAGGAGCGGGAGAACAGGCGATATTTCCATGGCGTCGCCCGACTTCAAGGTGAGGAGAATCCTTCGTTCCGTGAGGCGTTTGATGATCGCCTTGAAGTGCTGCTGGAAGATGCGGTCGTTGGTGCCCGCGGACCGGTCGAAAAGCCGGAGCATTTCGGCGACGTCGGCGCGGGTGACGACGGCGCGCTCGCCGTTCGCGCGCGCACGCATGAGCTGGTCCCTGAGTTCAAGGAGCACTGCAGAATCAAGGAACCTCAGGCGCACGGTGTTGAGAAGCGACGGCGCATCATGGTCGCCGAGGTCGGGCTTCCGGCAGAAGGCGACGCCGAGCTCGTCGTCAACGAGGAGATCGAGATAGAGGTCTGAGAGCCGCGAGCGGATGATTTCCTCGCGGACCTTGAGTTCCTGCCAGAGGCGTTCGCTGCGTGAGCGCTCGAAAAAGGGGCCTTTGAGAAGGTGCACGAGCACCTGGCGCGTGAGCGCGGGGAGCGTTCCGGTGTCGCCCGCGTAGAGCTCGCGCTCGGCCGCATCCGTGTCGCCCTCAAAGGTGCCTTCCTGAGGTTCAGCGGGTTCCGTTGATTCCTGCGATGCGGCTGGCATCGCGGCGGGATCTTTTTCGATTTCTGTCACTTGACTTTCCCGGTTCGGTATTCAAATTCTGTACTTGCGGTTTTCACTAGCGCCAGCGGTGGGATTCGCGCATTTTCTCGACGCTCTCGAGCGTAAACCAATAAAGCGGAATCCGCGCATGGCGCTCGTTCTGAAGGCGGTCCTTCCAGACGAGCGGCTCGTCGACGGCGGGGAGCTGAAGCGGCACCCGGAAGTGCGGATCCGACATGTCGGTTTCCGGGGCGTCCTTCTTCGTTTTGCCGCCGGAAAACCGAAGCGCCGGCATGCCAGGGCCTCCGGGTTCGCCGTAGCGCGTGGCGAGCGAGAGGAGCCCCACTACGGACCCAAGACCCTGCTGATTGGCAAGCGACCGGTAGATGTCGCCGATCGACGCGCGCACCGGGGCGCCGGGAGCCGTAAGCACGGACTCAACGGCGCGCATGAGCTGCGGGTAGTCGATTTCAGAAGCGAGGATGCGCTCGAAAATAGCAAATGCGTCCACCTCCGGCGCGGAGCCGAAGGCGATGTCCGACTCCATCCGCGTCTCTTCCGGGTCGTCGAGCGAATACTGGTCGATCGAGCGGATCACGGCCGAGGAGAGCGTCACTTCCATGAAGCCTTCCTTGATGCCGACGGTCTTCGAGAGGTCAAGCGCGGCGCGCCGGGCGTCGCGGATGAGCGTGGTGAGGCGCCGCTCCTCCACATAGTCGCGCGAACTCACGAAGTCGCGAAGCGACCTGGCAAGCTGCGTCATCACGGCGTGCGTGTGGCCCGCCCGGTCAAGGAGCATGCGCTGAAGGGTCGAAAGCCGCCGGCGCTCCTCGCGCGTGAGTTTGCGATAAAACCCGCGCGTCGCGATGCGGGTGAGGGCGCTCTCGAGCTCAGCATTGGCACGGTTGTCCATCAGAAGCCGATAGAAGGCCGTGAAGGCGCGGCCGGCGTCGCTCTCAGAAATCCCGTCGACGCCAGCAAAGAAGCGGTCGAGAATCGAGCCGCGGGAGGCCGACGACTTGAGAATCCGTTCGCGCAGATCCCGGTTCAGCCTCTCAAACTCTTCGCGCACGCGCCGGAAGTCGGCTTCTAGCTCTGATACGAGGTCAAAGATCTCGCTCACGCGGTCAAGCGCCGCCTGCTCGGAAATGGAGGGACTGCGTCCGGCTTCAATGGCGGCGATTTCCTCGTCGATGCGCGCTTTTTCGGCCTTGAGCTGCGCGATGCGCCCGGCCCTTGAGCGGTCTGAATCCGCGGCGAGGCGCTCGATCGCGTGCGTCACCATCTCGAGGCGGCTCTCGGTCGGCCCCGTGCGCTTCGTCTGAAACCGCGAGAGCGTGCGGATGGCTTCCAGGCCGGCGCTTGTGAGTTCATAAGTCTCTTCGCTCCGCCCTTCAGCAAGGCGGCAGACGAGGTAGCCTTCCTTTACCCAGCGGCTCGCGAGGGCCCGCGCCTCATCGCGCGAGATCGTTTCCTGGGCGCCTTCGGCATAAGCGTGAATGAGGCGCTCGAGGAAGACGGATGCAGGGAGCTCGCGTTCGTTGTCAAAGAGGAGCGTCTGCAGAATAGCAATCGACTGCGGGCCCGTGTCGGCGGCGAGAAGCCTCCAGATCGGGCTCTGCCTGAGCTCGCGGTAGTTTTCTATCAGCGTGCGGATGGACATGCTTCTGGGATGGAATCAAAAGGGAGCTCAGGCGGCGTCTGACGGAGGAACCGGTGCGGCGGGCTTTGTGACGTCAATCCACGCGCATTCGCCCACGGCTTTCTCGAGTTCAGCTGGAGCGAGCTCAACGCCGCTCGCCTCGTCTCCGCAGGCGGGCCAGACGGTTTCGTAGGCTTTGAGCGACTCATCGGGATAGACGGGAACGCCGGGCTTTCTGCCGAAAGGGCAGACGCCTCCCGGCGCATGTCCGATGAGGAATTCCACGAGGTCGCGGGATATGAAGTGCGGCGTCGCATGAAAGATCCGCTTGAATTTGCGCCCGTCAAGCTTCATGTCGCCTGCTGCAACGATGAGGAGCGGTCCCCCGGGACCGTCAATCGCCATGGTTTTGGCAATTCGCGCGGGAATGACGCCGATTTCGCGTGTAGCGAGCTCTACGGTAGCGCTCGAACCGGAAAAGCGGCGAATGCTGTCGGCAAATCCGCGGTCCGTGAGCCAGGCGGAGGCAGCTTCAAAAGACAATTTCGAACACTCCGGGAGAAGGAAATTCTTAAAAGCCTTATTCTACCGATTCACACTTTGATTCTCATGGCCGGGAAGCGGCATAAACACTTCTAATCGGGATGACGGATTTCGAGAGACTTTTCGGGTCTTCTTAAGATCATGGGTCGATCCGCGCTATCATGCTCGTCTTCTCCCGAGGCATCGGATTCCATTCCATTCCGATCCCTTCCAGACATTTTCAATTGCCCATTTTCGAAGGTTTCCCCGTGAAAATTCTCATCCTTCCCGACAGCTTCAAGGGTTCGCTCACCTCGAGCCAGGCGGCCGCGCAGATTGAGAGCGCCGCCAGGAAAGTGTTTCCCGAAGCGCAGATTGAGTCTTTCCCCATCGCCGACGGCGGGGAAGGGACGCTCGAGATGGTGCAGAAGGCCGCGGGCGGCGCATTCCTTCCAATTGAAGTCATGGGTCCCTGCGGGCAGCGCGTGCGTTCGCGCTACCTTTCGATCGGCGACACGGCCGTCGTGGAGCTCGCCGAAGCCGCCGGGCTCGGTCTCCGTCTTCCCGGCTTCAGCCCCATGAAGACCACGACGATCGGCGTGGGTCAGATCATCGCGGAGGCGCTCCATGTCGGACACCGCCGCATCGTGATCGCTCTCGGCGGGAGCGCCACGACGGACTGCGGCTGCGGCATGGCCGCCGCTCTCGGGACTCAGTTCCTCGATGAAGCCGGCAGGCCCTTCCTTCCGACGGGCGCGACGCTTTCCATGGTCCGGGGCATTCGCCTCAACGGCTTCTTCTTCGGCAAAAATGCCCCGCGCATTGAAGTGCTCTGCGACGTCGAGAATCCCCTCTATGGTCCTCAGGGCGCGGCTTATGTCTTCGGTCCCCAGAAGGGCGCGACGCCCGACGAAGTGAAGGTTCTCGATGCCGGACTCAAAAACATTGCCGACCTTTTCCAGAAGCGCGCGGCAAAGCTCAGCAGCCTCAGGGGTGCGGGCGCAGCGGGCGGCACCGGTGCGGGCGTGGCGGCCTTCCTCAACGGCCGGCTCCTCTCCGGGATCGACGCGCTCCTTGATCTCATGAAGTTTGAGGAAGCGGCGAGGACGGCGGACCTCATCATCACGGGAGAGGGCGCCGTCGACACGCAGACGAAGGGCGGGAAGGTAGCGGCAGGCATTGCCCGGCGCGCTGCCGGAAAGCCCGTGGTGCTCTTTACGGGCGCCAATATGCTCGGCGAAAAGGATCTTGAGGCGCTCTACGATCTCGGCATTACCGCCGTCCTTTCCATCCTCCAGAAGCCTTCAACGCTCGGTGAAGCCATGGCCGACGCCAAAACAAATCTTCATCTTGCGGCGCTCAGCTTCTTCCGCACGCAGAAGATGTTAGGAGCGCGCTGAAGCGCCTTGAAGCTTTCAGTCTGAATTTGAAAGAGAAGGACCGCCTGCTTCTTCATCCACGGAACAAGGATGAAGAATCGGGCGGTTTTCTTATGCGGGTTTTTGATAAGAAAAGGCAATTCACGGGCAGAATCGGGATATTCGGGCAATCCCTCTCTCCCTAGAATTTCCGTCAGTTCCTACCCACAGGAATTGATTTTGGAGACCCATATAAAATGCAGGATTTCGATCTTTATCTCCCGACCCATATTGTTTTCGGCAAGGGCTGTGTCAATGAATTAGGAAAGCTCGTAGCCGGGAAGGGCGAACGCGTTCTCATCACCTACGGCGGTGGGAGCGTTGTGAAGAGCGGTCTTCTTGACGCCGTGAAGGCGCAGCTCTCGGGGCTAACTGTTTTCGAGTTCGGCGGCATTGAGCCCAACCCGAAGATCGGGACGCTCAGGAAAGCGATTGAACTCTGCCGCCGCGAAAAGATTGATTTCATCGTGGCGGTGGGCGGCGGAAGCGTCATCGACGGCACGAAGTGCATTTCGGCCGGCACCTTCTATGAAGGCGACGCCTGGGACCTCATGTACGACTCCTCGAAGATCGGCCGCACGCTTCCCTTCTATGCCGTGCTGACGCTCGCCGCAACGGGCAGCGAATATGACAATTCGGGCGTCATTTCGAACCCGGATACGGACGAGAAGCTCTTCCTCGCGGCGCCCAATCTCTTCCCTGCCGCGTCCATCATGGATCCGACCTATACCTTCACGGTTCCGGCATGGCACACCGCGGCGGGCGCGGCCGACATCATGTCACACACGTTCGAGCAGTATTTCGTGAAGGAAGGGAACGAGCTCACCGACGGCATGTGCGAGGCGATGCTGCGCACCGTGATCAAATACGCGCCCGAGGCGATCCGCCGTCCCGACGACTACGAGGCGAGAGCCCAGCTCATGATGGCGAGCTCCTTCGGCTGCTGCGGCATACTCTCGATCGGCCGTTCCGGCTCCGCCTGGCCCTGCCACGGGATTGAGCATGAGATCTCGGCCTACACGGACATCACGCACGGGGCGGGCCTCGCCATCATTACCCCGCACTGGATGCGCTGGACTCTCACGCCCGAGACTGCTCCCCGCTTTGCTCAGTACGGCGTGCGCGTCTGGGGGCTTGATCCGGCGGCCGACCCCATGGAAACCGCGAAGAAGGCGATTGACCTGACGGCTGACTTCTTCAAGTCGATCGGTCTTCCCGCGAAGCTCTCCGACCTCCATGTCACGGACGATCACTTTGAAGCCATGGCCGACCATGTGCTGAAGCACTGGTTCCCGCTCGAAGGCGCATTCCGTCCGCTCGACAAGGAAGGCATTCTCGCCATCCTCCGCGCGTCGCTCTGATGTCCTGAGCTTTTTCTGACGCCAAATAAACCCGCAGGCGGCAGTCATCTTCCTGATGGATGACTGCCTGCCGGCGGGCTTTTTGTTTTGAGGAGGCGGTGTTATAGTCGTTGCTAATAACGAGAATCAATTGCATTCGATCTGCAGTTCAAAGAGGCAAAGGCACAATGCCGCTCATTCAAATCCCGCTCAACGATGTTTTTCGATGCTTCAACGACGGGGGGCTCGTGCTTTTCGGCGCGGGCTCTGAGGGCAAGTTCGACATGATGCCCTGCGGCTGGTGCGCGCCCTGGGGGCTCGACCGGGTGCTCTTCACCGCTGGTCCTAACCACTGCACCCGGGAGCTCGCGGAAGCTTCTGACTGCTTTCTCCTCGCAACGCCCACGGCCGGGATGGCGGAGATCGTCTTCAGGCTCGGGACGACGACGATGCACGAGGACCCGGAGAAGCTTTCGCATGCGGGCCTTGGGTTTCTTCCTGGCGAGAGGGAGCTGCCTTTCCCTGCCGGCTGCAGCGCCTGGGTGATTTTGCGGCGCGTCAGGGAGGGGCTTCCTCAGTTCCCCAATGCGCTTCTTTTTGGAATCGCCGAAGAGGCATGGGTGGATGGGGACCTCTGGCGCGAGGGACGGCCTCTGCCGGAAGAGGATCTTCCGCTTTTCAAGCGCCGTCTTCGCTATGAAGCGGGCGGCGCTTGGTATGCCTCAAAGGGCCGCGAGAGGGTGCTTCAGGGCGCTCAGGGCGGCAGAACCGGCTGATCTCTGGGAACCTTAGGAGCCTTCTGCTTACAGGCTGGAAGGCTTCACACTTTTGACTTCTTTGATATGCTCGTAATGCATATTCAGATGCAAAGGATAAGTATTAGCTATTTCCATGAGGGTTCCTTAAACTTCCTTCTCAATACGGAAGAACCCTTCGATGCAATCGCATCGAGGCTCGCAAACGATCTCTCTTTCGGGAAGGAGTCATCATGAAGAAAGCATTGGCTTCCGGTCTTGCAGTTGGGATTGCCTCGGCGAGCTCTGTCTCTGCTGCCGCGACTGTTGACGGAAGCGCTGCGGCAAGCGATTCCGGCCTCAGGCTCGCAACGACCAGGGACAAGACCTTCGCTCAGAGCGACAAGGTTGAGACCGCAAGATCACCTTCAAAAACCGCTAATGCATCACGCTGGCCGCGGACATCTATAAGCCAAAAGATGCCAAAGGCAAGCTAATGATTCGCCACGTAATCGTACTGATCCGGAACATACTCTAGATTTGCTTTGGTCCTGTATTCTGGGAATTACAGAACAGATCATTGTTTTTGTCAGATCTGTTCGGTTGGAAGTTGAGGCCCAAAACATCAATAGTCTTTCTATTTCAGAATCGATTTGCCTGCTTTCTCAAATAGAAAATCAGCTTTCCGATATTTTCAGTAAAACTCATAAACTTCATGAGATTGGTAGGATTTCCGATGCGAAGGGTTGTGTCGCCTTAGGCTGTGTGCGGCATCCCTGAGCTTGATGCTTTGAATGCTTGAAGGGGGTAATTCATGCTTGAACCCCCAATACAATTTACATTTTCAGAAGATTTTACAAAAGAAAATCAAGATCTCTCTCCAAATATTCAATCAGGAGTTCTGGAAGCTCTTAAAAAGTGCAAGGGAAAAACCACGGTTAAAATCATTGCGGCTGCACCGACTTTCTGTAATTAAACCCCCGGTCTTGAAGATTGAAGTTTTTGCGGATAGAAGTTAGCAGATTTCAATGAGGATTCAGGGGAGTGAATCGGAAAATCTCGGCTTGGTTGGGGTATAACTCCCCAACCAGGGGTCAAGCCAGCC
>ERZ1673741.2226-NODE-2226-length-14147-cov-11.366662_pt1 | contig 14147 bp, 20 predicted proteins | sample MGYA00580209_ERZ1673741 | MGnify/ENA primary metagenome ERZ1673741 (study PRJEB41218, sample SAMN15661754) | gut metagenome | host: Homo sapiens | place: Canada: London | collected 2015-08-20/2019-03-30 | study: EMG produced TPA metagenomics assembly of... | reverse complement strand
GAGATACCTTTTAAATAGAATATACAATGTGCAAGTTCCTCACAAGTTGTCAGACAATTCAAAATAACAATATAAAGAACGTTTATAAATTAAAACATATATTGTTAACAATTTATTTACAATTATGACACAATATGTTAACAGTAATACAGTATTATATAATCATAAAGATAAAGAAAACAAAGACCTCAAGGAAAGACTTGAAGAAAGAAGGAATTATGAGAATCAATAGTTACAACAAGTTTTTTGCAAAAGTAGCAGAGATTATGAACACAGAGGTAAAAGCTGTAAAGCAACTTGACGGTAGATATAAGGTTGAATTAGCAAATCATGTATACTTAAACGTGTACCGTGGTGTTATTGGGGCTTTATTTGTTCATGACCATAGAGGATTAGCGTTTATTACAAGTTGTTACGAATTTGAAGATTTTAAAACGATGAAAGACTTGTATGAAAGACTTATAATAGACTATGGCGAAATCACAGACACCACAACAGAAAAGCACTACGATGATTACACAGCGGTAGATTTTGTCAAGTCAGGCATTGCAAAAGAATGCACCGATTGTCCAGACTTTTGTGAAGAAGGTTGCATTGAAAACGCTGAGTGCGCAAAAGGCAATGATGTTTTTGAGGGTTGCAAAACAGTAAAGAAAGAATTGAAAGAAATATCTAAAACACCATCGATACTTGATGTTATGCAATGTACGATGTGTAAGGCTGACAGACAAGGAAATCGCTGTAGTGGTGAACAGTTTTGTAAGCAAACATGGAAACGATACAACGCAATTGTTAATCCAGAATGGCATCATGTTAGCATTGCTACACTTGCCAACATTGATTTTGATATGCTTGACGAAAAGCGCAAGCTTGTATGCGATATCAACCAGATATTAAAAGATGGTATTCGCAATTTATACAAATGTGAGAATCATATTTCGTTTGAAGTCTTAGAAAGATATGTAATTAGAAAATGTGACGAATTGATTCGACGCAATCGTTTAAAAGCGTTCTGGTTTTCATATATTGCACGACAGCTTGATGAGGTTAGAAGAAACACTATCTATTTATATACTCCATATATTACAGCACACAGAAAATAAATCATGAAAATTTATATTCCATATTATGAAAAGTGTTCATGGCATACTGCAACTTTAAATTCATTAGAGTGTAACTTGTATAAGCGTAAGCGCGGCGGATATACAATTTTTGCTTATAACAATGCTGTTGCATATAATGGCGATAATGTTTACAGTAATGAACAGGGTGCAATTGCATATCAGTGTAAAAACTACGGAAATGCCAATGTTTACAAGTTGGAAGTCGAAAAAATTGAGTGGAAAAATAGAAAGTGAGGTTTAGCATGGATAATTTAACGCAGACAAAGAAAAATAGACTTTTACAAGAAAGCAAGGATAAAATTTTAGAAACACCACTTTTTCATAATGACATTATGAAAATGTATGCCTATATCTACGATTGCACAGCCACAAGTGATACACTGGCAGAGATTCAACTTATGGAAACTGTAAAATCATCACTTGATTTTCTTGTAAGGGGTATAATAAAATGAGCTGTTTAGAGGGGGACTATAGTATTTATATTGAAGTGACTTGTTGTGATTCAAAAGGAAACGTTAAAAAAGGAATTGATAGACTAGACTCGATTTGCGATGATTTAATAGATAGAGTTTTGAGAGCATATCGAGAATATTACATAGTGATTTCATGGGAAATTTGTTTAGTACCTAAACGTTCTAAGTAAAAGGAGTAAAGAAATGATTATTGACGAATTTCACTTTATATTTGATAAATGTAAACGCAAAATAGAATTTTATATGTCTTATTATAATGGAACAGAATTTTATAAGTATTTCTATCAATCAAGAAAGATACTATTAGAGCTGACTAGAGTTGATGAAATAACTAGTCTGTACTGGAATGTAGTATTTTTAACTGGTATAGTAGATAATATAATTAAAGAGCAAAAAAACATTGCAAATAAGGAGAAAGAAAATGCGAAGAATGAAATATAAATATTGTGTAGAGATTGCATATCTGGACACTGATACCGACTACATAAAAGTAGAGTATATCGAAACGCTATCATATAACGCGAAAGAAGCTAAAGAAGATGCTTACTCATATATCAATCGTTTTCCTAATGTTTCTCATCCTACACTAATGGAAGTATACAGAGCATAAAAAGAGGGGCTTAAGCCCCTCTTTTTAACTCAATGGAATATTAAACTCAACACCATATAATTGGATCTCATCAACACTAGTATAAGTAGTATACCCACTGCCGCTTATATCAACCAACTTTAAGTAAATTGCGCCGCTGTCAACTTGTGTAGCATCAAATGGATTGATGGTAAGAACAGCCATGCATTGATGATATCCGGCTGCATCATGAACAACGGCATTGCAATTACAGATACTTTGTTCATTTACAAAAGAAAGATTGTGACTCATAACTTTAACAGCGGCATTTGTGAAATTCTTGGCTGGACTGAAAGCCAAATCAAGAAAGCTAGCCACATGCCTAAAGCTACAATGTGCGTTGGTATTAGTCAACACAACAGGCATTTTGTAATCATTCAGTGTACACCCGGCACCATCAAGCGCAAATTCTCCAGATCTGTTCCAACTTGCGTACCCGTCCATTGCCTTATAAATCATATCGGCAATTGAAGCCTGCCCACTAGCGTTTGGGTGGATATTATCGCTGGCAAGGACACTAGTCCAACGTAAAGCACTGTCAGCGCCACTTAAAAACTTAAACTTTCCCCAGTAGGTTTCGTATAAGGTTTTAATTTCATTGTACGCTTTAACTTTTGCAACAGTGGTAAAACCGATGATAGGTGTAGCAATCCATCCGATGTAAAGCGTTGCATTTGGTAACTGTGCCATTAAATCAATTGTATCTTTAATTCCCGAATTGATAAGGGAAGCTGCAACAAATTGGTCATTCCAACCACCTGCAACAACAACATATTTAACTTGTTTCTTTTGCTTATCTGTAAGCCCTGCTATTGCCTGTGATAGCAGAGCAGAAAAGTGAGTATTAGCCCCAAATCCGCTGCCACCTAAACTTTTATTAACATAAAATGTAGCATCACTAAAATACTGTTCATGTAAAATATCGCACCACGGTTTCACCATGCCATCTGGTGTATACCCGTCCCCGTATGAGTCTCCAATTGTTATCAATCCATAATCTGTCAACCATGTGTTGATAATATCAGACAATTCACCGCTTGCCTTTAAAGCATCAAGATAAGCGTCAATAGCTGTGATATAGTCCAAATTATCAATATAATTTTGCACATCTGATTGCCACTTGTTCCACTGTGTATAGTAATCATCCCATTTTGTATCAAGTTCCTTAACAGTATCAAGTAGCCAGTCAAGGTTCAAATTGTGAAAATCTGTATACGGAAAATTTGAAAATGCCATGCAATCACCCCTTTACTTAAATTGGTCAGATAGGATAGCGTTGTATTCTTCGCCGTCTTCACCCGTAATTAAAATAGGTGCAATTCTATTGTGAAAATAATTGATATCAGGTAGTTGTCCAAATTTTTCTATTGTTATACCACATGCAGCGGCTTTAGTTTTATCAATTAAATGCACAGTTAAAACGTACGGCGACCTTGAGTTAATAGGGGGATATTTAATACTAGTACCTACTGGCACGCGGTTGTATGGTAATATCTCATCAATATTTGAAAGATACATTAATTTTATTTGCTCGTAAGTATACCCATCTGCAAATGTGATATTAACGTAATCTGATTCCGACTCATTTTCATCAAGTACAATTCCGATAGTAGGTCCTTTATAATCAATCAGCATAGTCTACCCCCTTTTTCCCAACCATACCCCTCAATAACACCTATTGAAATGGTTTCATTTTCTCGCCCACAATGCATAAAAAAGCCGTGTCCGATATCAAGTCCTATGTGCCTACCCCTACCGCCAAAAGTTGTATAAAGTAAATCTCCGTCTTTTGTCTTGTCTGGAGTCGTTATATTTGTACAACTGTTTATATAGGCAGTCGAATACATGAATTTTCCAGTGACTAAGTTAATAAATCCGCTGCAATCAATCACTGTCTTTCCCAAACAGAAAGCCTTAATTTGTGCTTTCTGTTGAGCGTTATACTTTTTAAAATAATTTGGCTCAGCAGCCCAAAGCGCCTCAAATACCTCCGGAGTACACTTTTGCCCCTTCGCCCCGTAAAGGTACGCGAATTGATCACGGTTTTTGTAAAGCTCCCTCGCCTTTGCAATATAAGCAACGTTCTTATCAGGAATATCATAAATCATATCTTTAATTCTCCTTATCTTTTACTATTGTCAACAGCTCTGTGATAACTTTTGTGTTGTTATTCAGAGCGTCAACCCACTTTGCACTTTCTTGGTCATGTTTTTCATACCAGGTTTTTCTTTCTTCTCTCTGTCTTACGTCAAGTGCGTTCACATACCACATTACTGCACCTAAACAAACACATGGTACACCAACCATTTGTGCTATTTGCGCAATTGCGTTCATAATTTCCATATCACCACACTCCTATCAAAAGTCTATCTGCATACAGCTTACACACCTCATCGAGAAAATTGTAAGCTTTAGTCAGATCAATTTCCGCTTGCATCATTTGTTGCGAAGTTGTAACACCTATGTTTCCGTGAATCCTTCCCTCATGTGTTCCGCTTGTTGTTGACTCATCCAAACCATTGGTAACACTTCCGTGTGAGGTGTCAGCGCCAAAAGTCTGGGAATCACTTCCGCTGTCGGTTGTGTTATCGGTGTTGGCAACCTCGGGAGTTGAAGAATTGAAAGCCGCCACCTTATGAGTACTGTCGGAAACTTTTCCAAAAGTTGTTGTAACGCTACCTTTGTTAAACGTTTCTTCAGTATCAACTTTTCCCTTTTGGAAAGTGCCGCCGCCCGTGTCAGTCCAACTTTCCATTCTATCATAATTTTCTATTGGATTATACTCTAATTGAGTAATTTCCCACAAGTGATCAATTGACCATTGCAACGAACGTGCTACACTTGTAACATGCCGTCTTAAATATTTGGGGTCTTGATACACGGGGGTTAGATCACCATATGAAAGCAAAAAGTGTTCAATAAGTTGCTCTTTTGAAACACCTTTAGCATAGATATCCGTAAAGATACTATTATCATAGTCATACAGAGTCGCTAGTGGTATAATTGTTCTCACGCTGTTCACCCCCTCTATTGATAGGATACCTCAAACGTGCTTTAATGTCAAGGTTATAATGTGCGTTTACCTTTTCTAAACATTCGTTAATAGTTTCAACCCACAACTCGCATTTTGACATTACAGCGTTTTTGGTTTCTTCCACCTCATCTGTAATCATACGCTCTTTCTTATCAGGCGCTGTATAAATTCCAATTTCCATATCAAAAGCATGTTTGAGATTTTCAACACTTTCCAACGCTGCCTTAACAACATTGTAACATTTTTCGATATCATTGTTAAAGAACTCATACAATGGCTTTCCTGTTTCCTTATCATATAGCGCTTGATTGATCACAACAGCAAGCTTTCCAGACATGATATCATCAAAAGCAACTTTAAATGTTTCAGCTGTGCTTTTGTTTTTGGCTGTAAAAATAAAACCAAATTTTGCAAGCGCACTTGCAACATCATGATTAGATAGAGTCATGGCGACTCTCTGTGCGTATGAATTTATCAGATCACCGATACCGCGCCAATCAGGAGTTAATCGCACTACTTCGCAATCAGTGCCAATAACCAAATCTCCGTTAAAAGTGGCGTCAAAAGCTGGGTTGGCAACAATATAGTTTGTAGGCTGATATTGTACATCGAACCCATACGGGGTTCCGTGTTGTGGAATGATACCAAATCTTGCGGTGTTCATAACACAAAAGTTTCCTTTTAAAAACAAAAGAGGATAGATATAATTTTTAGACCAGTTTTGAGGCATACCATCGAAAATGATAAGACTTTCTGCACGTTGTAAAAAGTAGCGAAAATATGTTGCATAGTCCCAAGTATTGTTAATATGGATCATGTTTGGATTTTGCCTTGATTCATATTCGTTAATAATAGGACTTGAAACACCTTCTCCAACGTAATATCCACTATATACAAAAGGTTTCATTCTATAAAAATACCCCCATTCAAAAAGTCGTTGATTATTGCTTTTCCGTTTTCAGTTGCGTTGCAACTTACATCTGCACTTTCGCACTTAACGAAACCTGTCAACACAGAAAGCGAAGTAGGATTGCAAAGTGGTCTGCCAAAGTGGTTAACATCAACTGTCTTTTGTGTGAAAAATCTACATGTTAATGTACAAAAGTTTTCTTGCGATACACAACCACTTGAACCGCTTGAAGTAACATTACTTGAAATCAAACCGCCAACTAAAGAAAGTACACCGCTGACAGCTCCTAAAGCATTACCAGTTACAGCGCTAGCAACTAAACCGCCCGTCCCTTCTACAATATTACCGCCTGCATTACTAGAACGGCTAGAAAAACCAACGTTTGCTCCGGCGCTACCAAAATAATATCCAAAAACACCTTTACTATTGAAAACACTTGCACTAATGTTTCCGTTTATATCCATTTGCATTCCTACATAAATTTTTCTGTCGGCTTTTATAAAACTTCCATCAATTGGAATAGTGCCAATATATGGAATTGCCAGCGTATACTTTGAAAATGGTTCAACGTTTCTATAATCAAAATTTTCTACTTGCGGATGGTTTGGGGCTGTAACTGAAACTACATTCCCCCAAATTTTGCCATTTGAAATAGCAGTACCACTTCCACAACCTGGAATAGGACCAAGGGATATAGAATCGCTGCCGCCCCCTATTGAGACGGGAACCCAGCAAGCGGATATAATATAGTCTTGCGTATTGAAAACTTGTTTTGTAATTATATCGCCTATTTTTGTCCAGTCCGTGAGTGCATCAATAAATGTTGACGAGTATAAATAATTGCACAAGGCGGAAAACTGTGCTGGACTCAAAGCATGGAAAGCGTTTCCGTTTTTCCCTGCTGTTGTAAGTATGATACTTCCGGCATTAGAAAAACCAAAATTATCTGATACAGCTTGCTGTATTGTTGTACTTGAAGAAGTTGGGAAAAGCGTATCAGACAATTCTTTATCAAAAAGGCTACTTGATCTTGTTACATACTGTGTATTAGCTAAAATCTCGCTTTTGTAGCTTGCCAAATAATCACATGTACATGATATTTCATATGTAGATTCTACATATGTAACATCATTGACAAAATAATATCTTCCAAAAGTTTCACAGTATGCAACATTCCAATCAAACGGAGAAACTGACTGCAAAATAAATGTTGGTCTTTCTACGCTCGTACCGCTTTTAAGCACACACGTTGCAGTTTCGGCAAGAGTTGGAATTTTTGTACTGTTTATACGTTTGTCTGACTTTCCAAATTTAACTTCAAATGCCAATGTACACTCCTTTCAAGAAAAGGGGCTTGAAGCCCCTTTTGTTTAATCAAGTAAAATCAAAATTGCATTCTCAGTAAAGTCAACCGGAGTCTTAAACGTGTAATGATTCCAACCGTTTCTGAATCCAAACCGTGCGTTTAATGGTTCAAGTGCACTCCACTGATCAATTGGCACAATTCCCAACGTGTCAATATCCATCATAATTCCCAGAACGTTGTCAACCGTTTGATTTGATAAAGTAAACTTTGTCACTCCATCTGGTTTTACCCCCTCAGCACTTCCCTTGATTTGCATTGGATTGCTTGGGTCAGTCCAGAAAGTTACTTTCTCATAGTCGCCCAACTCGGCTTTCTCAGGGTGGAAAAATTCTGAACCATTAGCCTCAAAATAATTTCCAAATTTTGAAACCAGATAAAAACGCAAGTCTGCTGCATCAGTGTGGCGGTTTACAACTTTTCCTGTAAAATCGCCATGAAATCTTGTTCCGCGAACAGCAAGATTTTCTTTAAGTGTTTTCATCTCAGCCGACAACCAAATCATAAACGGACGGAAATCAGCAGGATTCATTATTGTTTTTGCAGTCATTGCAAAACCCGTCTCAGCGTTGTACTTTGATAACGCATGAAAAACTTGTTCTTTCTTGCACATATTTCCGCTTGTAGGTGCAGCTTTACCAGCATCCGCCAGGATAATTGCAAGGTTAGCAAGTTGTGCGCGTGACCTATTTTCAAGGTCAATCTCGTAAACGTTTGAAAATTCAGTCATTAACATAGAGAAATACGCTGCAACTCCTGCCTCGGAATCAAATGCTGCATTGATCTGATTCTTATAAATAGTATACTTCCTTGCAAAAGTTTGTCCACCACTTGCGATTGTAAGAAGTACATCATACTTTACGGGCTTTGTTCCTGTTTTCCAGTCTTGACTTGCCTCATCTTTAGCAAGCTCAGCATTGATATTCCATTCATCATTGTTAACCTCAGACTCATTTACAATAGGTGTAAACTTTCTAATATAATTACCATAGCGTTGATCATCCCAAACCATACCAGAAAGTTTTCGTGAATACGGTCGAATAGAATAAATTGATTTTGCAAGAACTGTTGGAATAATTTGATAAAGGTTGTCGTCTTCTCTATCAAAGCCCATTTTAAATGTGTTTTGCATTTGCCCAAAAGTTAAATTTTGTGCAGACGTTCTACCAGTATACTGGTTATACATTTCTGTAAGTAATGGCGCTATTTGTGTATATGTAAGATTTGCCATAGTCTACCCCCTTAGAAAAATTTACTAATATCTGGTTTATCGTTTGAACCGCCAAAATTAGTCTTGCCGTTTGCAAGCTGTTGCGCTTTTACAAGTGCTGCTGCAAACTTGTCATAATCAAAACCAGTCCCATTAGGCTGAGTTGCAGTTGCATGCTGAGTTGTTGCCTGCTGAGTTGTTGCCTGCTGAGTTGTTGCCTGCTGATCATCAAACTTGTCAATTTCTTCCTTGTTATACCCTGCATTTACAAGCTTTAAAATCTCATCAATTTTCATAAATTTACCTCTTTTCTTTATTTGTTGACAGCTGTAAACAGAATCGAACTGTTACCTTGTGATTCAAAGTCACATACGCTAACCATCTACGCTATACAGCAGTAATAGGCGGTCTGTCTGTCGTCCCCGACTCGCACACACTGGCTAGTGTTTGGATAGTGCAACCGCCTATTTATTATATATCATTTATATAATTGTTTGTCAATTACAACTTTATAAAATATCATACCATGATACACAGTCAAACGATGCCAAAAAATCGCACTGTGTTTCATAGTCTGAAAATGTTATGTCACCACTTATAAACATTGGTTTTAAATACTTTTTACTACTTGTTTGCCACCTCTCTAGCGATGATGGCGAAGCATCAAAAACATCAGCACAATAAGCGCGCATAGGTTTAGTCACGTAAAATTTAAAGTCTGACTTATGCAACCACACTGAAAACAGAGGTGTTTTCATATCGTGTGTATATTCCTTTAAGTTTTGATGCCGTATTCTGTCATCTTCCAAATCCATAAATTCGTTATCAAGTTCCATTTTCGCTCTGCCTTTTGGAAGATTTCTGTAAAAAGCGTTTTGTCTCTTTTTCTCAGAAATAGGAGACTTAAACGGTAGTATAAGTGTTGTCTCGCACCTATCTACTTGTGTAATTTCAGTTCTTTCTTTTACCGCCTTGTAACAGTCTGGGATAAGTCTATATCCAATTAAAATGTTAGACATAATTGCGTTAGAGTTACCAAAAAACCAAGTTCTTATTTTTTCCGTTTCCGAGTCAGGACGGTTTCTGAACAAAACTTCCATAATATTTTTGTATGCCTGGAATTCATTTTTTATAGGTCTGTCGCCTTTTTGAGGAATGAATTCATCAAAAATTACATCATAAAACCTTGTAAAATCTATACCAGTTTTGTTTTGAAAAGTAGACAATGAAACACCTACTATAAAAGGTTTATCGTTTTGCAAGTCCTCGTCTGTCAGATACGCTTTGCCGTATCCTTTTTTGTCGTTATATTTCAAACGAATATCTTTTCCAAACCAGTCTGGTTTTACAAAGTCGCCAATTGTAGAAAAGCTGTTCTCAAGTGCAACGTTTGTTCTACGCACGTATAAAATAGGGAAGTGACCATCATTCCAGATATCACATATCAAATGCGATTTTCCGATACCTCTTCCTCCTATGATATCTATATATCGCTGTCCAATATCACAAATATATTTATAATTCAAATATCCGTTTTCTTTGTATAAACTCATAGTCATATTATCACCTCTTTAACTTAAAAGAGGGAAGTCAATTTGACTTCCCCTTCCTGCCTTATACAAGCTCAAAATTCATATAAGTCCTGCCTGCTTTGCTCTGCGAACGTGTCAGCTTAAACTGTAAATTGTAGGTGTCCATAAAATCATACGCGCTTTCTGCCGTCTTGATAACTGTTGGACTTGACGTTGCAATTGTTACAATTTCACCTGTCTCAATGTTGGTGTGATAAAAAACAGCCACTTCCTTATTGTCATCTGTCGTGTAGCGTACATAATCTGTAACATTTACGATAGTATCATCTGGTAAATTCTTCATTAACAAATGATTGTCATTTGCCATCTTAAACATTTCTTTCTTGTCAAATTCTCTTGATTGTCTTTCAATTCTCATTTTCGTTATCCTCTTTTCTTTTATTTAAGGTTATTATCCTTTACAAGTATATAATAACTTATTTACAAAAGTTTTGCAAATAAAACGTTATTTACTCTACTATTTCATCAACTATAGTGTAATTCTTGATTTGATCATCTGATAAACCTATCTCATAATCGCGAGCTATCATACAACTATAGCCTGTATACTCTGTTATTGCTTCTTTGCCTTGATAATCAACAACTTTTGTTTTTGTGATAGTATCGCTGTCATTATACCAGATTTGAAAACCGCCGCTATTCTTTATTTTAAAGCCCTCTCTAAAGTTATCAAGGTTTTTAATTACTTCTACACCCCTTGCCTTTTTAACTCCTGATATAGTACAACCAAAGTATGTTTTATCTTTTGTTTCTTTATACGCGTTAAAACAATACTTCTTTGCACCTAAAGTTTTAAAATCTTTGTATTCTGGTTCATACCTATTTTCAGATTTTACATCGCTTTCGCAGTCAAAATATCCGATATAATATTTTTTACCGTCAATGTCAACAAAAGTATTAGTTTCTTCACACAGCTCATATATCCAATTATTTAATTCTGTCAATTTGTCAAAATTAAAGTTAGTCGCTTTGCAGCTGTCTGTATCGCAATAAATATAAGAGCTTTCCGCACATGCTAAAATCCTACGCAAATGCTTTCTTGCGTGTGCTGTTGTATATACCCCCCACACATACGGCAAAACACTTTTTTCGCTTTGCTCTGCGATGCTCTTTTCATCTGGAATTTTAAAGCCGCTTGCATCAACTTTTTCTTTATATGCAATATCATTTTCATACCTTGCATAAGAAAATTCTTGCCATTCGTTTTCCAAATACAACATAATAGGATGAACAGGGTCTGTTGCCGCCATTCCATAAATACCGTTTAATTTATTTTTAGCTTTCATTAGATCGTACTCCGCTTCTTCCCTCTCTTTTGAATTTGGCGCTGTTTTCTTTACGGCTATTTTCAGTTTTGTTTTCGCCGTGAAATATTCCATAATAACACTTCTTACATCATCTGGAATGTATCCATAACGTGCTGTATAGAGGGTATCTTCTATAATTTCAATGCTGTCAAAATCATAACATTCTTCTATTATGGAAAAGTCTATATCTGTCACAGTTGTTTCAAGCTCTGCCGCTTTCCACACTCTGCCGTTGTCGGGGTCAACCCCTTGCAAGTTACGGCATTTGCTTATAGATAGATACGGATTGTATTGATCTTCTTTAAGTCTTACATTTGTAAGCTTTATTTGTGCTATCCATGCAAGCTCTTTACTTTTTATGTATTTTAAACATTTTGATGTTACGGGCATTTTTTCAAATGCCGTCACTGGAAACTTCATCAAAAGAAGCATAGCTGGATACATGCTGCTAGCATCAAAACTATAAACGTCATGATAGATTTTCGCACACTTTATCATGTTGGCGTGAGTATCACCACCACGGAAAGCCTCTTTTAAAAGTTTATATGTTTTGTCTGTTAAAGCTAGCTTTTTCTTTAGCATTCTGGTGGTAGTGCCTTTTCTTATAGCTCTTTTCATATCACGTCTCACATAAGAAGTACTTGTCAGCGGCACAGTTGCAATTGTATCTTTATCTTTTGTAAGCATGTAACTGATTGCTTCCCAAAGTCCTAAAGTATCATTGATTATATATCCCCACTCAGTAGGATTGATATAACTTTCATTGTGCCGTATAAGTGAGTAGTCCAAATCGCCTTTTGCTTTTATGTGTGTACATCCTGCCATTTTTTTCGTGAAATTATCAAGCGACATGTTTGTGAGCTTATAACTACACCTCAGCTCAATACCACGTTTCTTTAATCGCCATACAAGCGGTTTACGTTTACCAGTTGCAAACACTTCGCTATAATCGTTTAAATATCCAATCATAAAGGAAAATTCAAACGGAAGATTGTGAACGTAAATTACAAAATAGCGTGACTCACTAGTCTTATAATAGGCTTGAATTTTATCAAGTAAAACAATAAAATCTTTCCAGTATCTACCCTGCACTTCTTCACCATCAATACAAGCCGACCAAACATACATAAAAGCATCAATAGGCTTTGTCACTTCTTCGCCTTGATCATCTTTTTCAATACGTGTCCGTGAGGTTGTCTCAATGTCAAATGTTCCAAATTGATCTATATAATATGAACTGTCTTTCTTTTTGCCTAAAGGTTTATGCAAAGAAAAGCCGTGTGACGGCACATAGTCCGTCACTGACTTTACTTCTATATCATCATATTTATTTGACCTGTTTAAACATTGAACTATCATAAGTTACAACTCCTGTCTTATAGACTTTGGTTTTGGCTTCGCTCGATTGCTCTTGTATAGTTTGTTTGCCGCTTTAAATTCTCGTGCTTTATCTTTCCATGATAGCGAACTATTTTGTATAATCGCAACTCTAAACTCCGCTTGATCTTTTACATTTGGGTATAATTCTTCAGATACCTTAAAAAGTTCTTGCAAGCCCTCTCTATTATTTGTATTTATTGCCTCTGTTAACAGCGTAACAATTTGATCACTTGAAAGCTTTGCATATTTTTTATCTGCTAAATAATGCAAGGTATTGAAAAGCTTATCTCTAACATTTTTGGAAAGATTAGAAATATCAACCCCGTAACGTTCTTTAAACGTTGCTACTCTTTTATTTTCTACTTCAATACTTCCTCTTGCGGTTGAAGCTTTTGCTTCAAGATAGTGCAAAAGCTTGTTTTCAAGTGCTCTCAACTCACGGATTGAAAAATCTTTGTAAACTGCTTTTCCGGTTGAAACATAAGAAGCATTATAAGAAACATGCTTGTTGAAGTAGTCAACAGCATCCTGGTATCTGAAAAGTGCCGTTCTATCTTCCGTGATTCTGCCTTTTGATATTGCTGTTGTTAGTGTTTTGGCGCGCTTGTTTGCAACGTTGGCAAGTTTGCCAACACGGGCGATATACTCTGACTTACTAGAAGTTGTTTCGATAGAATCATAATGCCAACGGGTGAAATACTTTGCTTGAATTTCTGTCTGTTTCATAACTCGATACCTCTTTTCTTTAATTCTTCTTTTACAATTTCATGTTTATAGTTGTGTGGTGTGATTTCCCTAAAAATGTTGCCAATTTCCTTTTCAGTGTAGCCGTGATTTTTCAAAACTAAAACAATATATTGAACTGCTTCCCTTCCTTCTTTATAACTACATTTAAAACCATTATGCATGTCATTACTCCATTTTGCCGTCTTAACATCTTCAACGGCTTGCACTAAAAGCGCATGTTGTAGCATTTCATAAGGTGTTAGCTTACTATTTATAATGCCGTCTTTAGGTCTTTTCATTTCTTTATATCTCCTTAAGTTTTTCTTTTATTGTATCATGGAGTTGTTAACAAATAAAGGATAAATTATGAACAAAGTATTAAAAAATTATTGTTATAGTT
>ERZ1673741.2225-NODE-2225-length-14149-cov-4.562793_pt1 | contig 14149 bp, 15 predicted proteins | sample MGYA00580209_ERZ1673741 | MGnify/ENA primary metagenome ERZ1673741 (study PRJEB41218, sample SAMN15661754) | gut metagenome | host: Homo sapiens | place: Canada: London | collected 2015-08-20/2019-03-30 | study: EMG produced TPA metagenomics assembly of... | reverse complement strand
GAACCACATAATATTATACTCCAAAAAATCGAAATGTCAACCCCAAGTTAGTAACAAACTAAAATTTTCTATTCTGTTCATCTTTTTTCCCTGCTTTAGCAATTTCAAAAAGCTACTACCAAAGTCTTATTTCAATATTGCAGGGCTTGCTGCGAAGCGAATTTCCGTTTTTATCCAATTTTTTATTACAAAAGCCATGCACTCATTATCTCCGAATCTTAGACATAGTCGGGATACCGTCCACCTCGCCGCGCTTGAAACTCTGGTAGGCGTGGAAGCAGACGATCCCGCCGACCTTCCCGCCGTGATGGATCTTGGTACTCAGAAACTGCCGTGCGGCAATCTCCGGTTTCGTGTCGCAAAGGATTCCCGTCACAAGCAACTGCTGCTCGGTTTTCATTTCATCGGCACCGTATTGCAGCACCCGATTCACCGCGTGAAAGGACGCAACCGCCGGAAACTGTCCCGTGTCGGTTTTGTCCTGATTGGCGATATACTTCATAACGGTTGCAACATTGTCCCCGTGGACTGCCCAGATGCTCGTTACCGCCATGTTCTGCGTCTCCCCTCCCAATCTCCGAACGACTGCCCGAATACGGCATCCATCCGGTTGATCTGCTCTTTGATGCTCCGGAGCAACACTTCATCCACAAAGCCGAGCGCCCGCGCCTTGACAAGTAGTTGATCCACATTGCTCCCGATCCTCCGCAGTTCCCGCAAGATTCCCGGATAGTCTGCCGGAAGGTTCTCACAGAGTTTGGCACCGCGCGTTGCTCTGCGAATGAACTCCTCCCGCGAATACGGAGTGCGGGATACCAATTCGCAAAGAGCGGCATAATCAGCATCGTTATAGCGGACTTTTACTTCATGCCTTTTCGACTGCTCCTGTTTTCTTCTTTTTCTCATCCTTCTGACTGTGCACTGCGGGCGGGGGCTTGGGGGATTTCCACCAACGAGGCGAATTATGGGGACATAATTCATTGCTCGTTAAGAAAGAAAGACACCTGCCCGACCGCCCGGAGAAAAGAAAAATCACCGCCGATCTTGCGGTGATTTTTCTTCAGCGCACCTCCTCTCCCCGGCGTTCTGCACTCGGGACTGCTACGGTCTTCCCACAATAACGAAAGAAGCGTTCCGGCTTTTTGAAATGCTCTTTATATTTTTCCAGCAGCTCCGGAGGCATGGACTGATAGCTGTCCCGATCTGACGGAGCGTAAACAATCAGCATGGTTCCTGCAATAATATCCACCATTTCACCGGTATCCGGATCATAGATTGCACGGTTCAACGGCAACCTGTCGAGCTTCCCCTCCTCATTGCAAATGACCGCAACCTCGTCCTCAAAGGGGCAAATCTGCTCGATATAACCTCCAACCTGTTCCTGAAGTGCGCTCAATCCGCTGTCGATCTCCACTTCTTCCGGTGCTTTGCCCGGCATGATTCTCAATACTCTCAATTTATCTTCCATCGCAAATTCTCCTTTCCAAGTCAACCTTTCTTTGCAATTTCAACCGTAGATAATCGTTGTAATCCTTTCCGGCAGGCGGCAGATGCGTCCGGACGGTCTTGACGGATTCTCCGAGCGCCGCACGGGTTCCGATTGCCGCCGCCCGTCCGGTGCTGTCGTTATCCAGACAAAGCTCCACCTGCATAACATCCGGATGCTTCACCAAAAAGTGCGACAACGCCATCGGAACCTTTGCCTGCCGGATGTCCTCCGGTGGCTTGTACACGCCGGACAGGGAGAGCAAATGCTCCCGCCTGTAATCGTTTCCCGCCTGCTTCATCAGCGTGGCGAAGGAAAGCAGATCAATGGCACTCTCAAACACCCATACCTTCCGGCAAGGAACCTCTGCCTCCAGACAGAACCCGAATCTGCGGTCACTCCCTGCAACATCCCGCTTGACGGCGGTTCCGTCCGTTGCTCTTGCCGAGCATTGGCGGGGCTTTCCCTGCTCGTCAAATCCGTAAAACAAAGCGAATCCGTGGTTTTTCTCCTCGGCAATCCGCCCCTCGGAAATCATACGATCCAAGATTTCCGCATCCAGTCCCCGCCCTGTGAGATACCGTCTGACACGGTCGCAACTGTCACTGTGCGGCAGTTTCAACAGCCGTTTTTCCGGCGGTGGCGGTGCGGCTCTCGGCGGCGGCAGCACGGCGCAGGTTGTCCCTGCAAGGATTTCCACCGCATCCGGCAGGCGCATCCCGCGCACGCGAATGAGGTAATCCAGTGCCGTATGCCCACCGATGCCGTGCGACCACCAGAACCATTTTCCACGGGATATTTTCAGACTGTCGTGCGTGCGGGTACAGTAAACGCCGTTCCCGCACTTGACCAACTCCTGCGGCTCCCGCTCGTGCAGATAGGTGTAGAGGTCAATCCGCCTTGCCGCTTCAATCGCTTCCGGGGTGGCGTAGTTCATCCCGACACCCGTTTTACCGTGCGTTCCGACTTCGGCGATCCCGAAGCCGCTCGTCCTCACGCGCTTCAAATTCCACGCCGGCAAAGTTGTCCGCATCCAGAAGATACAAGGGGAATGGGAATCCTGTTGAAACGGAAACAAAGGATCTGAATTTCCAGACGGATTGCAATACCTGGCAATTTGGCTCAATCAGCGTTACCACCAAGGAATACGAGCTGATTAAAGAAGTAAAGATTATATGTGAGTATACCGGGCATCCTGGTAATGCATACTTCGATAATATTTCTGTAAGTTTGGATTCCGACCAAAGCACAGTTGTCAATGAATACTATGATAACGGATTGGTTCAGGTAAAAAGAAACGGGTATTATACAGAAATATATGAATATGACGGCAATCGCAATCTGAAGCGTATTGCAAACAATCGCGGAGAGATATACGATTATACCTATTCAGCAACTAACAATGTTGAAACGGAAACTTACTATAAGTTTTACAGAGGATATACCTCCAATCTGAATTACCCCTATCAATTGGTTAATCCTGATCAGTATATTACAAAAACTCCGGTAACTAAAACAATTCATAGTTATAGCCCGTATGGTAAATTACTATCCAGTGACACTTTCTTGGTTGATAATAACGGAACTGTATCTGGAACCAAGCACATTTCCACTGTTAATACATACAACACAGTTCCCGGTTCTGCTATTTTTGGTGCACTGACCAGTAGCACAGACCATTTAGGGCGGACAAGTCGTTATTTCTATGATCAAAATAAAGGTTACCTGTTGGCAGCTATTAAGTCGGATTCCAAAACCGGAATGTGCTATGAATATGACGCAATCGGTAATATCAAAAAAGTACAGCCTGCAACATATTCTAACGGAGTTTACTCAGAGGTAACCAGTCAGGAATCGGTTGAATACATCTATAACAACCAACAAATGCTTTCCAAAATCATAACCGGTTCTACTGAATACAATTTTTCTTATAATGTATTCGGTCAGAGCGAATCGGTTTCAATTGGAAACAATGAGATTCTGTCTTATAAGTATTATGACGATAATAGCAGTCAGACTTTGATCAACAACAATGGTAACGGCGGAAAATTACGTGAGATCGAATATTCTAATGGATTTTCTGTTCGCTATGTGTATGATTCTCTTGACAACATCAAGGAAATATGGTATACTACAAATGGAGTAAAAGCCAAAGCATTTGGATATACCTATACTTCATACGGTCAACTGTACCGCTTTGATAATTACCTTGATCATACAGCAATTATTTATAAGTATGACAGTGAAAATCGGTTGGTTCATTATATCGAATTTGACACAAATGATGATACCAATAAATTTGGTACTAGTATATTCTACAACGATGAAGGTTTGTTGAGTAGCATTTTTCATCATGGGGATTATTCAGCCGGAACAGAGACTACCGATTATTCTCATTTCTATTTTCATGCTTATAATTCGGATGGGTCGTTGAGATATCTCTCCCTTCGCACAGATACAACTGATGGTGACATCAGATATAACTATGATAATTATAAGCGACTGTCTTCCAAAGTTGTTGACTTCTATCGAAGAGGTGCCTCTACAACTCGTTTTACCAATACGATCACTTACAGTTATGTAAATGTAGGTGCACAAACATCTGCACTGATTGCTGAATATAAAACTAAGGTCAACAGCAATACCGAACGGAAATTTACTTATACCTATGATGAAAACGGAAACATCACTCAAAAAGTAGATTCGAGCAGGAGAACGTATCGGTATGTATATGATGATCTTGGACAGTTGATTCGTGAAGATGATGTATACAGAAATGCTACCTTTGTTTATGCATATGACAATGCCGGCAACATTCTGTATAAACGGAAGTATGCGCTCCATGCTGCAGGGGTGACCCCCACAGGAAGCTATACCACCAGCAAATCTATGACTTATGCTGACAGTGAATGGGGAGATCTTCTTACAGCAGTAAACGGAAATACCATTACCTATGATGCAATAGGCAATCCACTGTCGTATTACAATGGCTATACATTTAACTGGAAAAATGGAAACGAACTTGCTTCTGTCAATACAGGAAGTAATGTTCTCAGCGTTACATATGATGATTCCGGTTATCGGACATCCAAAACAATAAACGGTGTTAAGCATACCTACTATCTGGATGGCTCAATGGTCATTGCAGAAGAATGGGGAGATTACCTCTGCCTTTATATGTACGATGCAGAGGGTACACCAGTCGGTTTCCAGTACCGCAATTCGATGCAAGCCCAAGGCGAGTTTTCCACTTATTGGTTTGAGAAAAATGCACAGGGCGATATCATTGCAATCTATACTGATGGTGGACAGAAAGTAGTATGGTATGAGTATGATGCTTGGGGAGAGCGTACACAGGTCAGCTATATATCAGGATATTCAACGGTGGAGTTGCTCAATCCGTTCGGATATCGTAGTTATTGGTTTGACAGAGAAACCGGACTCTACTATCTGAACAGTAGATATTATGATCCTGCAATCGGTCGCTTTATCAGTCCTGACAGTGTAAGTGTGATTACGGCATCGCCTTTGGGATTGACCGACAAGAATCTTTATGCTTACTGCGATAACAACCCGGTAATGCGTAGAGATGACGGCGGAATGTTCTGGGATACTGTATTTGATGTAATCTCTCTGGGATTCAGTATTGCAGATGTGGCTAAGAATCCTGATGACCCGTGGGCTTGGGCTGGACTTGCTGCAGATGTAGTGTCTCTTGTTGTTCCCTTTGCTACCGGCGGTGGTGCAATTGTAAAAGCCGCTTCTAAAGTTGATGATGTTGTTGATGTTGTTAAGACAATTTGGAAATGAGAAAAACTATGACATATTGGTTCTTGATCTATATAAAAATTTCAAAGAAACAAATTCTTATATTTCACCACCGTCACTTCCTGCTCCAACTCATATATATGTGAGATATGTGTACCTCGGCAATGATTTGCCGGGGTACATTTGAATATCTAAGTTTTATATTTGTCCGCCGCAAGGTACTGTCAAGTATTTTTCGCAAATTCGACTCTGAAAAAATGAAGTTATGCGCCGGAAAGCCCGGCGAGGGGGCGGCGAAGCCCCGCTTGATTGCCGCAGAGCATATGACGGCAGCGGTGTCAGGGGCGGCGAAGCCGTTCATCTTGACCCTTGACTCCGCCGGCGGCATATGCTATTTGATTGCTGCACTTATGCCACTCCTGTTGCGGCTTCGGTCAGATATTTCATACATAAATACCGCTTGGTTCCCCACTCCTTTCCCGAAACATACCGCAGTCTGGCACAGACCAGCATGAGAGCAGATTTTCCGTCTGGGAATGTACCAACAACTCTCGTTCTGCGTCGTATCTCACGATTCATCCGCTCAATGACATTGTTCGTACGGATCTTCAGCCAGTGTTGTGACGGAAAGTCCATGTAAGTCAGGGTTTCTTCAATGCCGTCCTCGACCTTTTTAGCTGCCTCATTCAGCCGCATGGAACGCAACTTTTCTACGATGTCCTGAGCTTTCTTACGTGCTGCCTCTTTGCTCTCCTGTGCGTGGATCGCTTTGAGCATCCGTGTGACCTCGCGCATATGTTTCCTTGGTGTTACAGAGAAAACATTGCGATAGAAATGTACGGTGCAACGCTGGTATTTGGCCTCCGGAAAGACTTCTGCCACGGCGTTGCACATGCCGAAGCACTTGTCCCCGATCACGAGCTTCACACCGTCGAGCCTGCGCTCTTTGAGCCAGACAAGGAAGCTTTTCCGGCTTTCTGCATCCTCTTTCATGCCTTCCGCAGCTCCGATTATTTCGCGGTAACCATCTTCGTCAACTCCTATGGCTACAAGGATACTGACATTTTCAAATTCTCCGCCCCAGTTGCGCTTCAGGTAAATACCGTCCACATAGACATACGGGTACTTTCCGGACAACTTGCGATTACGCCATTCTTCAATATGGACATACGCTTTCTGATTCAGCTCGCTGATGGTGGATGCTGACACACGACTGCCCCACAGGGCTTCAGAAATATCTTCTACGCGCCGTACCGAAACGCCGGCGAGATACATCTCGATCAGGGCTTCTTCCACCGAACTCTCCCGGCGACGATAACGCTCGATGATCGCCGTCTCAAACGGTACTCCTTTCAGCTTCGGAATATTCAGCGTTACCTCTCCGGATGTGGTTGTCAGCTTGCGGCTGTAGTGTCCCGAACGGTACCCCTGACGCGCCTCGGTTCGCTCGTACTTTGCCGCGCTCGTCAACTCCTCCGCTTCTTTGTTCAACAGCTCGTTCAGCGTTTCCTCCACACTGTTTCTAACCAATTCCTTTAATTCGTTCTTGACAACCTCCTCATTCAGTTGTATAATATCCTTGGACATGTTCCAAATCTCCTTTCGAATGTTTGTTGTGGTGACTTCATTCTACCAGAGTTTTCGGAACATGTCTATACTTTTGCCCGATCTTTTTTTTAATTTGCGAAAAATATTATACCTTATCGTCCGCAAGCCTTTATCGATTACATTTTTTGTGCAATCATTTTTTACACCGCATACCCTATTGGATATGCGGTGTGATTTTTTATTACTTATTGCTTATCTACAACATAGACTAGCAATCTAAATACTTCCAAGCCAGACGGCGATGTTGCTGTAATATATGTTGTCCCTGCTTTAATAGTTGTTACAATTCCAGATGAATTAATTGTTGCAACAGCTGGATTACTGGAATTCCACGATGCATTTAAAACGGAACCACTACCATGAGCTAATACATATGTAATATGATACTTATTACCTGCGGTGTATGTAACACTGTATGGTCGGTACTGGATGCCTCTACCGCCGAGTGCGCCTCGGCATCCCGCATTTCTCCGACACAGATGACATCCGGATCAAAGCGGAGTGCCGCCATGACCAGATCCTCCTGCGAAATGTCGCTGTTCGGATTTTCGGAGGGTCTTGACAGCGTGTGAACCACATTGTTGATCACCCGCCCCTCTGCGTCCCGTTTCAGGAGCGACAACTCCCGCGCGCCGGATTCAATCGTGTAAATGCGCTTGCTGTCCGGAACGGAGTTCAAAAGACTGTTCAGCAGCGTGGTCTTGCCCGACGAGGTTCTGCCCGCCACAACAAAGGACACGCCGAACCGCAGGCACATTTCGAGGAACGACAGCATTTCGTCCGTGATGGATTGGGTGCGGAGCAGACTTTCCCGATCCACTCTCTGCGGGTGCAGCATTCGGATGGACGCGGCAATCCTACGCTCCCCGTCCACAATGGGATCCATCAGGACGGTGATGCGGGTATTCCCCGGCAGGTGTCCCTGCGACATCGGTCTTGCGCTGTCGATAATCATACCGGAATGGTGGAGCAGTTTCTTGATGACATCCACCGCGTGCCCCGGCGAGAAGAAGTGTTCTGTCAGCTTTTCAATCCGCCCGTCCAGATGCGTCAGGGCGATGTCGTCCCAACCGTTGACATTGATCTCCTCAATATCGGGATTCTTCAGCCACGGGGTCAGGACGGAATACTCCGCCATTTCCGCATACAAACGGTCAGTCAAAGACTCTCTTGTAAAGCCAGCCACCGTGTAGCCCGTGTCGTACAGATACTTTGCGATATACGCCCGCAGTTCGGCTCCCTTGTTCCGGTCCACCAACGCCTGCGCATAGTGCGCGGACAGATACCCCTGCGCCAGTTGCAGGAGCGGATACAGTTCCATCTCTTTCACCGGATCACCGCCTCTGTCACCTTGGCGATACCGGAGAGATACCGCCTGTCCTTCGTCGGCTGAATCAGCGTCCCGACAAGACTCTGCTCCCGCAGGGCTTCGCTGTACGGCAGGATCACCTGCGCACCGAGGTGGGAGGCAAAATCCGAGGCGAGCGGTGCAGTGTCCGGCTCCCGCACATTCAGGATGCTGACCGTGCGCTCCTTCGGCGTTCCGAATCCTGCCCCCGTCTGTGACTGAAAGAAGGACAGCGAGGAAAGGTCTGGGGACGACACCCGAATCAGCGTTCCGGCATCCTGTAAGGACACCGCCGTCAACAGATTGCTTTCGGGGTCGGAGGTGCAGTCCACCACGATGGAATCCGCGAGGTCAGACAGGACGGCGAAGAACTCCGCTACTTTTTCCCTCCCGAATGTCGGAAAGCTGTAGCGGTTCTCTCCCGTGCGGTAGCCCAGAAAACCGAGGTTCTGCCGCTCCTTGACCGTTACCAGATTGGATACGATGTCACCCCGGAAGATGTTCGGCTTTGCCAGCACCGTCCCGACCGAAAAGAGATCCTGCTCCCTTGCGTTCGGGAACAGGATCGGCAGGGTCGGCGTCAGGAGGTCGCAATGCAATACCACGACCGCCCCGCGCGTCCTCTGATACAGGTTCTCCGCGAATTTTACGGCGAACGCCGTTTTCCCTGCGTGCGGAGAACCCCAGACCGCAATGATCTTTTCGTTCGTCGGCATTCGTCAGTCCCTCCCCCTCGGATGGTCAATAAAATACTGTGCCTGTGCGTCCAGATATTTCTGCGCGGTGGCACGGTCGCCACGGTATTCCAGCGCAAAGTGCATGGATGCGGTCTTTTCATAATAGGCAAGTTGCTCCGCCTGCGCCTGATTGACCAGCAGCGTCACCGTTACCGGCTGTGTGGCGTCGGTCGCATCCGACTTGTCCACGCCCTGCGAGGTCGTGCTCGTGATGACCCGCAGATATTGCAACTCAGGCGGCGTGAAAGCGAAGGCATCCTTGCCTGAATAAACGATAACCGAGATGATGTCCCCCGTCTCCAGTTTGCCGGAGAGCCCCTGCGCAAAGGAGCCGATGGTGACTGACATCGCCTTGCGGTCGTTGCCGAGGGAATCCAGAATGTCCGTTGCGGAATCCGGGTCTGCGGTCAGGTTGCCGGGGAGAATCCAGTCCCCCGCATAAAGATCGCCCGTTGCATATTTTCCGACCGCATCGGCTTTCTTCCGGATGACATTCTCCGGCAGGTTATACGCCCCGACCGTCACGGTTTTAAGGTCACTTTCATTGATACAGGTGCCTTTCGGAATCATGGTCTTGACGCGCACAATCTCGGTCTTGCTGTCCGCCACCCGATTGATGACGGGGGCAACGCCGAAGCAGATGAGCAGTGCGACCACGATGGAAAGAATCCCGATGAGCGTCCGGTTGCCGATCTTTCTGGTTTTCTGCACCTTGATTTTCGGCGGCTTCGGCTCTTTCGGTGCCTTTGGTGTTTTCTTGAACAAATCGATTCCTCCTTATACGAAAAATACAACCGCTGCTGCCGACGCGAGGAACGGAATCAGGGCAAACGGCTGTTTGCGTTTTTTCCTGTTCAGCTTCTGGACGATTGCCATCACAATGACCGCAACCAACAGCCCCGCCATCAGTGCGGCAAGACCTCTCTGCCAACCAAGCAGGAACGCAAGCGCGGTTGACAGCTTGATGTCCGCACCGCCGAGCGTGTTCCCTTTTCCGATGAGAAATACCAACATCTGCGGGACAAAGACCATCGCCGCGCCAATGAGCATGGAGACGATCCCGAACCGCCCGACAGAGCACAGCCCCAAGGCAAGCACCGTCACCCAGATGTGGTCGTCCATGTGGTGGTCGGTCAGATCACTACATGACGCATACAGGAGCAGACAGGCGAGGAACACGCCCTGCACCGCCGTGACCGACAGCCCGAAGCGGAGAAACCCCGCCAGTGCCGCAAGTCCCGGAACGGCAAGGCATGGAGCAAGATGGGTTTTGTAACCCTTTCCCTGCATGATGCGGTGCAGAAGGAAACCGACAAGCATTGCCGCACCGGAAAACAAAAACGCCGTCAGGACGGCGAAAAGAATGCCCTTATCTACCCGTGCGATCACCTCCGGTCGAATCCACACGGGAGGGCAGATAACCATATTCATGTTTTGTCTCCTTTAATTGAAGTAGTGGATTGGGGCATTGAGAAGTTTCCATGTGATTCCGTCCTTCGTCCAAAGGAGGTTTCCGCTCTGATTGATACGAATTTCTCCTTCAAAGCGTTGGTTTTCTGCATTCCACTTCATTCTTGCACCGTATTTCCCTGTAAAAGTCCATCGCTTTCCCTCGCGGAAACTTCTCCCCTCGTCGGTGGAATAGAGCGCGACCACATTGTTGTCGGAGCGGATAACGCAAAGCGTGACCGGAGCATCTGCCGTGCCGCCCGATGCCAGAGTCAAAACCTTTGCATCTTTTGCGTAGGTCGGAATTTCGGACGGAATCCATGTCTCCCCATCATGCGTATAGGAAAGAGAGGTGAGTAGCGCGCTGTTATCCGTTGTCCGCACCTCCAGCACTTCGGAACTGCCTCCCACCGCCATGAGTTCCTTGATCTGTCGGTCGGTATTCCGAAGAATCACACGGTCAAACAGCAGATACAGCCCACCGAGAATCAGTGCGCCGATGACAACGGCAAGGATGATTTTTACACCGACAGAAATCTGTCCTTCTCCGCGATTGTTTTTCAGTTGTTTCATGTTCCCACCTCAGTACCGTTTGGTAGATGTCATTTCCCATTCGATTCCGTCATGACTGCGGTAGGATCTTCCGTCCCCGCAACTTACCGTCACATACGAAGTTCCGTTGCCGACGGAAACCGATTTGCTGTCTCCGATGGACGGAACCCACTCCTGCGCATCACGGCTGACATACAGGCGGGCGCCGCTTCCGTCCTTGATAACCGCAAGGAAAGCAGTCTTTTTCTGATAGGTTCGTGTAAGAACCGTACTGACCGTAGCAGACGCGCTCACACCCGGAATGGTACAATCCTTCCAGGTCTCTCCGTCGTAGCTGTACTGCACGGAGTTCCCGTCTTTCCGAACCTGCACCATATCCTCGGTGTGGATCATCCCCTCCACCTTCTGATTCAGCTTCGGGAAAATGACATTCCGGTACAGTGCAAACAATCCGCCGAGAATCAGCACCCCGACCACCACGGCAATGATAACTTTCACTGCCGTGGCGGTAAAGACTTCACCCCGGCGGTTTGACAATCCTTTTTTCATACTGTCACCGCCTTACCATTTCCGGATCAGGTGCCGGTATAATTGAACATCTTGCCGATCTCGGTGTTGAGATTGGGAAGAATGGTGGTCTTGAACAGCGCATACAGTCCGGCAAGGATAACGCCGCCGACCACGACCGAAATGATGATCTTCACGCCGGTATCGACATAGCCCTCACCGCTTACCGACTGAATTGCGGTCTTTGCCGCGATTGCCTTCTTGTTGCAGAAATTCCTGATCTTGTTGATGAGCTTTTTCATTCTCTTTCTCTCCTTTGGATTGTAAGTTGTAAATCGGATTTGTCCGGCATCAGTTGCCGGAGTAATTGAACATCTGGCTGATCTTCGCCGTCAGCGTCGGAATAATCGTCGTGTTGAACAGTGCGTACAGACCCGCAAGCAGAACGCCGCCGACCACAACGGCAATGATGATCTTCACGCCGGTATCGACATAGCCCTCACCGCTTACCGAAGCCAGAGCGAGGTTGGCGCGGGCAGTTTTACGGGAAACGAAATTCAGGGCAGTCTCCTTCGCCGATTTGAAGAAATTGCCGACCTTCTTAAAAAATTGTTTCATGATGTTTCTCCTTTGTTTTTTGAAATGAATTGGTTTTGTTTTTTTGGTAAAATCGTTGTCGGTCGGACTACCGCGAGGACATAGGCACCACTCCTTTGCAAATCAAAAAGCCCTCATGCTTTCGCTTGAGAGCTATGTAAAGGAGAACCTGCCGGAAAAGAAAAAGGGCGTTTCATTCTGCGAAACGCCCACATATGAAAAGTATTATTTGCAAATCAGGAGGATAACCTCATCAATCGCATCGGTGTACCGTCCCTCGGCAAGCAACTTGTTGCGACGGATCATCAGGCAATCCAACAGCAGCCGGTATTCCTTGTCGGTCAGGGACAGACGGTATTTTTCTTCCTTTCGATGAAACAGCATATCCGGAACCTCCTGTATGTAATTTCTTTTTTCACGGTTATGATAGCATGAAACCGGATGCTTTGCAAATGTGCGGGTATAAATACTTCTCTTTCCGGTAAGTACGGTAGGTCTGAGGGGTTAGTTGTTAAGAAAGGGGAACAAGAGAAAGAAAAAAGCGGTCAGCACCTAACCCCTCAAAACGCACTGACCGCTTCCCTCCTGCTACAGATCATTCCGTAGCGTTCATCTTGCATCCCTGTTTGCCCGTCTCTGCCTGATTCGGGCATAGTAATCCTCCAATGCCGCAATAATAACTTTTTCAATCTCCGCCTGCGGCGTTCCACGCTCAAAGAAACGGTCCAGCCGCTCTGCCGGAATCTTAATTTTCTCTTTCTGGTTGGCTTTTTCCTCGGTCATGATAGCGAAGATTGAGTCCATGTCCAACTTCCCTTCCTGACTGAGTTTCTTCATGCGGCAAGCCTGCGACAGAGACGGTGTGCAATCCTCGCTGTCGATGGTTTCCACCAAATCCCGCTGCTCGTCCTCCGTGAGGTAGGATATTTCCACGGCAGGACGGAAAGCCATCCGACCGTCATCTACCAGTTCCAAAAGCTCCGGGACGAGTTCGGTCAGGCGGATATAGCGGTGTACCTGTCTCGCACTATCATCACCGTTTTGCGCTATAACATCTACCGACAAGCACTTCTCGCCCATTGGGCGAGAAGTTAAATCCGACCTTTCTCCCTGTCGTTTGATAGCATTCATTTTCATCTTATAAGCGAACGCTTTTTCGCTCGGCAGAATGTGTTCCCGTTGCAGATTGCTGTCCACCATAGCAATCACCGCTTCTTCTCTGCTCATCTCCCGCACAATCGCCGGTATAAACTCAATTCCAAGCGCTTTGCAGGCATATTTCCGTCTGTGACCGGAAATCAGTTCATGGCGCCCGTTTTCACAGCGCCTTGCTACAACAGGGGTCAGAACACCGTACAGAGATATGCTGTCTTTCAGTTTCTCCATTTCTTCATCATCCTTTACCTTAAATGGATGTTCCGGGAAGTCGTCGATCATTTCCACTGCTACCCTTCGTACCTTTTCCCTTTTTGCATCCGTCGGAGAATACTCCTCCTGCAAAGTTTTCGTTTCTTCCATGCGCCCCTCCAAATAAAAAATACCGTCTCTTTGAATCGTTCGGTCTTCCCTTTCAAATGGGAAATCGCGGACGAGTGTTAATCAAAAAGGCGGTATGTATTTTCCGTTTTGGAGGCGATTTTTTTAGGTTTACAGTCGTTCGGTAGAATCTTTCTACCGCATGAGTGTAAACCAAATTTTTAGCGTGTTTTTTGCAACGAAAATCTCCGAAAATTTCATTTTGGCACGAAAAAAGCCCCAAAATCAATGATTTTGAGGCTCATTTTGGCTCCCCCTGTTGGGCTCGAACCAACGACATCATGATTAACAGTCATGCGCTCTACCGACTGAGCTAAGGAGGAATATGAGCAATTTGACCAAAGTCAAACCGCTATTTTCTATTTTCTTATGCAAAGTCGTTTGGTGTAAAGATCTCTGTCCGCACTACCGACTGAGCTAAGGAGGAATGTGGCGGAACTGCACAAAAATCAGTTCCGAATTTGTGGGTTTCCCACACTAACTCATGGGTACAAAGCGATATGTTCGCTCTACCGACTGAGCTAAGGAGGAATATGTGGAACTTGTACAATTTCAAGCTCC
>ERZ1673741.2223-NODE-2223-length-14165-cov-3.859603_pt1 | contig 14165 bp, 10 predicted proteins | sample MGYA00580209_ERZ1673741 | MGnify/ENA primary metagenome ERZ1673741 (study PRJEB41218, sample SAMN15661754) | gut metagenome | host: Homo sapiens | place: Canada: London | collected 2015-08-20/2019-03-30 | study: EMG produced TPA metagenomics assembly of... | reverse complement strand
TGATTCAATCGTCTTGTGGAATAATCATCATAAGATAGCAATTCTCCTTGTCCAATAACTGTTACCATATGATATGTAGGATCGTAACGCACGGCATTTATATTTTCAATCGGTATCCGATAAACGTCCATACTTTCCGAATATCGACTAAATGCATTATGAAAAAGAAATTCTACACCATCATCATACAGAATCAAACATTCCTGTTCTCTTGCTGTATAGGGCAATCCACAGTCCTTTTTTGCCTTAACCGAAATTGGTCTTGCAAATGCAAATAGAATCAAGGCTATCGCAATACCAACTCCTGCCCCTGCTCCTATCGCTGATGCATTGCACTTTCCCAATGAAAAAACAACAGTAGGCACTCCTATATGTAAAGCAAATAGAAGCATAGAAACAGCATATAAAATTTTCACAATTTTTTTCTTTGATTGATACTCTGGCACTGAACAAAGCCATTTTTCTATATACTGTCTTTTCTTTTTGTCTACACTAAAAAAACATTTTTTCATACTACTTAATTCCCCTTCATCCAATTACCAATTGTTTAAAATTTCTGCTCTTGACAGCTCAGTACCGTCATTTTTCTTATCTCTTCCCAGTCCTTTGTCGTCTGATCAAAGTCTATCTCACCATATTTCTGCCTTGCAGCATCTTCATCTTGAATGATCCGCTCAGTGATATTGGTTACATATTCTACATCCATGCTATCACAGTATTCAGGATCATTAACATATATTTGTACGGAATATATATCCGTATCATATGAGCATCCCACAGTTGCAGTTACATCAGCAGATGTCAGTACTGTATCTAGTCCAACTGAAATCGGAGCATATGCTGTCGTATAGTTAACGTAACTGTAGTCTTTTCCTTCATGGTTGCCAGAACCAGATGAACTTTTCCAATCATTGACAGTAACATACCAGCGATCCTTGATATAATTTAGCGCATCTGGTTCACTGAATACGCTTTTTGCATACTCAAAATCCTTTTGCTGATCCTTAGATGCTTCTTTATCTAAAAATACATCATCGAATCGAGAATCCTTGATTCGAACTGGAACTTTCTCTTCTGAAAATGGCTCATCAACTGTGCAAACTACTATAGTGGATTTTCCACCATAGTTTCTTCCATAATAATTTACACTCTGATCCGTCCAACTATATGTAGTCTCATCCTCTTTTAAAGGACACAACTCCGGCAAATGACTAGATTTCCATTCATTATCCATTTCTGGATATTCCATTAGAATCACATATGTAGTAGCTGATGTATCTGTGTTTTCTTCTTCTCTATTTTTTCTCTGCTCCGAAAAATACTTTACAAAATAGTTTTCTGGATCATCTGTTGTCCATGAATCCAACAATGTCACTTGAACACCTTCAAGCTGTTGCAGCGCATACTCTTTCTCTGATACAGTTGCCATTTCAAGCATTCCTGATGACGTAGTACCTTCTATTGTATTCTCGGTCACTTCTGATTCTGTTGACGTTATTTCAACATTTTTTTGTGCTTTTACACACCCCAATAATTTCACACATGCAAATGCTGCAATAAACACAATTTTTCTTTTTCCCATCATACTCTTTTCTCCTTCTCCTCCAAGATCAGCCGATCTACAGTCGGTCGACTAACTTTCAGTTGTCTTGCGATTTCAGATTTGCTAATTTCATGCTTTTGGTATTTTTCAAACAGCTGTCCAAAATCCTCCGACTTCGATATTCTCTTACGTCCCTTATACCGATGTTCTCTTTTTGCAATCGCAATTCCTTCTCTCTGTCGTTCCAAAAGGATAGAGCGCTCAAACTCATTGATTGCGGCGATCATCGTCAGCATCAGTTTTCCAGTTGCCGTTTCAGTATCAACATTTTCTCGGCAACTCACTAATTGAATCCCTTTTTGCTGCATCCTTTGAACCAGCTCTAATAGATCCTGCGTATTTCTTGCCAAACGGGAAAAATCGTGAATATAGATGATATCCCCACTTCTGGCAAATTCAAGCATCGATTCAAGCTGTGGGCGGTTTGTATCTTTTGCAGACCGTTTCTCACAATACCATTTTTCGATATGATATAACTTCAATGCTTCTCGTTGTCTGGCTTCGTTCTGTTCTTCCGTGCTGACACGCACATAAGCTATCCGCATATTCCCACCTCCAAAAAACGTAAAAATAGAGTCTTGATTTTCCCTGCAAACTGCATTTATTTCAAAATCAGGCTCTATTTTTACAATTATCTTTTGTTTTTTTCTTGCAGATTAAGGTATACCCTATTCTGCACTTAATATTTCTTCCGTGTCCGATTCGGACACACTTGCCTTAGCGTTCCAATTCTTCCTCTTCTTCAATCTGTAGCTCTTTGTTTTGCACTCTGGCACTTCTTTCAATGCCTCTGTTATAGCTCTTTCTAGGATTTAAGTCCTGCCCATTTTGCCATCTCTGAAACAACTCGACTTTCTTTTCATAGCGCTCACAAATAAGCTCAATACGCTTTTCATCCATTTTTGAATCCTTATGGTACAATTCCCAAAGCTTTTGTGCAGTCGGCAATTTTACTACATCCACAAGCGAACGATCCCTCACATATTTAAGCAACCCCAGTTCAGTTCCGGTAAAGCTTGCTGTTTTGATTTTTAGAAGTTCCTTGTCTGTTGGCACGGCTTCTGATACAAATAATGATTTTCCACTATCAAAGATTGGTGCCATCCGTTCAAAGCAAAGGCTGTCTGCATCCCGAAGAATGCCAACATTATTTAAATGCCGATCCACATTTGAGATGATAAAATCGGACATGATCTGATACTCCAGATCATATCGAAGCTGTCCTGCATCTATTCCATGCTGCTCACAAACATGAATAAAATGTTCGTAGGTAGAATTATCATTTTTCTGTTTTTCTGATGTTATGACTGCATAGGCAGACACAAACTCTTTTTGTTCACTGGTAAATGCTTCTGTACAACAGCCATAATCATATGCTGCTCCTTTTATCTTTAAAAGCGTATAACCAGAATAATTATCATATCCCTGCTTCTGATGCAAATAAGATGCAAATACCTCATTGATGCTTTCCGCAGATAGATAATCTCTGTTTCCTTTAACCAGATACCTCTTGTTCTCTAATATGATCCAACTTTTTTCTAGTTCTCCCTGCAAAGTACTATCCGGTGTATAAGTGCTAAGTGGCTTTCTCCCTGATGTTATGCGATCTTCCAACTCAAGACTTCCGCAAAAGTCATTCTGGTACAAATTGACCATCTCCCATGTAAGACCAGAATCTATCGGGCGAATCCAGTAATAGTCCGTCAGACTAAGTCCAAGATTCTTAACCAAATATTCTTCTGGATAGAAGATTCCCTGCTGTTCCAAAATATGTTTGATTTTTCCCTGATTCAATGGAACTGCCCTTTTTCCCCACCAGCGCTGAATCCCATCTACACATATCTGCTCCTGCAATGGGGCAATTCTTCGATTGATATTTTTATAATCACACTTTTCAATTCCCCCGGATTGGTTTAATGCCATTAGCGTGACTCTCTCATTTTTCCGCATCAACTCATAGACTGGCACAGTTCTTCAAACCTCCGATCTTCCAAATATTCTTCAACCATCCATTCGGCAGCCGTCCGAACATAATATTCTGGCAGCGCACCTTCCCTACATATCTTCAAGCACACCACCTCACCGTTATAGCTAAAAACAACTTTCCATTGATGTACTTGAAGCTGAATTGTACATGGTATGTCTTGTACAAAAAATTTCTTGTTTATATCTTCCATCACATCAAAAACTCCTTATGACGATCCAATTATGTGTCCGAATCGGACACACCATCTTCTTTTTCTAATTACCGTTCCAACTCATCTTCATCAATTTCTTGTTCTTCCTGTTTTAAATGACGCAATAAATCAATTGTTTGCTTTCTATTTTGATGCTTTCTTTTTAAATTACCTATAATAGAATCAACATTTTCTGAATTTGTTACCCCCGGATATTGATCTTCAAATTCAATTAACATTTTTTTATTATTTACTTCTTCTTGCCTAACAATCCCATACTCGTCCTGATATTTACCTCCCTCTATAATTTCTCTAAGAAAAGTTTGAGAACTTTCTGGTATCTGCTCCCATCCTCCATACAAATTTATAATGGCTTGATCTATCCTATTCATTGAAATCGGTTCACCACGCTTTTCATGTTCTGCCAAGATTCCTGCAATATCCGAACGGTCATTTTTATACAATCTACCAGAGCGCAATTTCATTGCAATCAAATATTCGGCGCGAATCGTTCTAACACTCATTACTCCACCAAAAGTTCGATAATATGTAGAATACTGTTCCAATTTTGAAGAATAAGAGGACGTTCTTAAAAAATCTGTATTTAACCAGCCATTTTGCAGATTATGCCTGTCTCCAACAACATTGATTGCATCTTTCATCGCTGATGACGCATGGATAATCGCATCAATATCTGTTGTCATCTCTCGAAATCCATAATTTGCAATCACTGCTGCTCCGCCTATCAAAATAATTTCAGCAGGCACAAATTTTCCACCCATTTTTCTATATTCCTTCGCAACCTCTTTCAAATATTCATCCAAATTATCGCTTGTGAACACTGATCCGTCAGATGACATTTCTTACCTCACTTTCCACAATGTTATATTTTAGGAACTCAGGAATTGCATGTTTAACTGCTTCTTCTTTCACACTATCATCGTTCAGTACACTTGCTGTAATAAGAATACCTACCGGATATATCATTTTCTGCATCTTTTGCTGTCTTAAATCATCGTAATCATTGCAAATAGGCACATTGTTTTCTCGACTGATATAATCTACCATTGCCAATAGATAAAAGCTCTCTGGATACCATTTTTTATCATAATACTGTCGTATCATATCTTCTTTCAGTGTCTCTATCAAAAAATCAATATCGCCCTGTTCTTTTAGCCGATGGCATACATTGCTTTTGAATAATTCAAAACTACAACGCTTTTCCATTTTCCACTCCTTTCTGTGTACGATTCGGACACGCTCTTTGCTTAAACTTCCTTCCCCCACAAAAATTTGTTACGCAAATAGTTTGCATGTTCTGCTGTGATTGCTCCATCATCAATTTCTGCACTGTTAATGCTTCCGTATAACTCTCCCCAATAGCAATCCAGTAGATTGGAATGTGTCTTTAACCCTTCCTTATACATATCCAAATCATGCTGCAAATATCCCGGCAGACCATACTCATACGATTTTTCTCTCTCTGTCCTGCGAATACCATCTTCTACTAAGATTTCCATTGACACACCTAAAGTTTTTGTCAGCTTATAAAGCGTTCCCGATTCGCAGCGTTCTATCTTTGTTTTTCCTGTCAGTAAACCACTCAATGTTGCGTGTGGAACACCTGATTCCACTGCCAAACGGTACTGAGAAAAACCGGCTTCTTTCATCAGTTCTTTTAAAAGCATTTGCCACACCTCCTACTATCTTTAGTATATCGGTATGTCGAAATATTTGCAAGTCACTTTCATCATTTTTTCGCTGACAACTGCTTTTTTATTCCGTGTCCGATTCGGACACGCTTTCAATCACAGCTCTGACTCTTGCGCTTGCAGTTTCTTGTACACATACAAAGTTGCTCGGACATCCTCTAAACTGTCATGTGCTTTAAATTTATAGCCATAATAGGATGCTGCTGTACTTAATTTTTGCCATTTATAGTCTCCAAAATACTCATTCCATTCACCATACTCTTGCGCAAACTCCAGCATTACATCATATTGTTCTTTTCCAGAATCTGAAATTCCCCATCGTCTCAAGAAAGATAAATCGAACTGATTGTTATAAGCAATCAGAAGATCAGCTGCTTCAAAAATGCCTTTGACTTTAGGAATCAGATCATGCGGATATGGTGCATCTTTCACCATCTCTGGAGTGATTCCATTTACCCGTGCAGCTGCTGCCCAGTCCTTTTTCCAATAAGGATGTACATATTCATTTATCAACGTCTTACCATTTCCATCAATAATCGAAAGCTGAATAATCTCATCATCTTCGGTTACTCCTGTTGTTTCTGTGTCAAAAACAATTATCTTCGTTCCCTTTAACTTATATGGAATCGCTGGCAATTTTGATGCTTGTGCTAGTCTTATCTTTCCTTCTGTGATTTTTTCCATTGATTCTATTCCTTTCTTTCGTGTGCAGAAAGCGTGTCCGATTCGGACACGCTTTCATCATCGCTCTAATTCTTCCTCTTCTTCGATCTGCTGCTCATCTGGCTGTTTTCTGGCTGCCTTTTCAGATTTCTTATGATAAGCTTTTCTCGTTACAAGTTTCTTCCAAAAATCATCATCAATATCGTGATGATCCATCTTCTTTAAATCATCAATCCCATATCCCATTCCGGCAAGTGCTACCCTTATAGCTGCTGCATCTGGCTTCTCTGGAACTTCAAACAAATCATCCGTGCTTTTCGTTGCGTCGTTACATGCTTTGTCAACGATCCGCTTTGCCTTTGTAACCATCTCCATCGGTGCTTTGCCGGACTTCTGTGCTTCACAATCCTTCACTAACAGATCCCAATTCATATCGAGCGGAATAGAATCTGTGATATATACATTCTCATATTCTCCGCTCTTAATCAATGCATATGCTTCTTTTTTTAGACCTCTCTTATAATATACAACATCTTGATCCAGTATCGGAAGCTCTATGTAATTAACTTTTTCCGACTTTAAAAAATCCTTAAAATGCCCTCCTTCCATTGTCTGGCAATAAACTGCTCTGTCATAATGTTTAAATGTATTCGCATATACCCTTTTCATCTTCATTATCTTCCTTTCTGTCATATGCAAGGAGCGTGTCCGAATCGGACACGCTCCTAAATTAACATCAAAGTGTATCAATACTCCATCTCTTCCTCAATTTCCACCTCCTCTCTTTCCTGACGGAAACGTGAAAATCTTGATTGTCGAGAGGGTACGGATCTTGTCCGTTGTTGATTTTCCTGCTTTGCCTTTACCTCCTCATCTGGATGTGAGCTTTCCTTTTTTTCATGTGAGTCTATATCCAATGCAGCAGCCAATTCTTCCAGACGTTTTGTCTTTTCCTTTAATTGATCCTCTTGTGGAAATGGCTCTTTTAATTGTTTTTCTGCATCTGCCTTCTGCTGATAGAGCGCATCAAGCTTACTCTTTTCCAGTTCCATCTGTTCCGGCATTTTCTGAATCACATTATCCAAGCGTGTTAAATTCAATGTTGCAATTGACGATAATTCAAATGGATGTCCCAGCTCTCCTTTCACCGAAATCTGAATCTCTGACGTGATTATGTTAACATATCCTTCCAATTCAAACCCACGATAAGAGCCAAGATGTGTCGTTTCCGTTGTTCGACGGGTCTTTCCTGCATCCAGCAGAGCTTTCGCTGCATCCTTTCTGTCGGTATAGGTCTTTCCAAAAAGCTCAATGGAAATGGTATCTTCTGCAAATGCCGGATGCTGTTTGGCTGTATCTATATCAGCACTCAACGATTGTAATATTGCTTCTTTCCTTTTGATCTGTTCTGGGAATGTCTTTAGCAGCTGATCCTCCAGTCGGTATTGTGTTGACTGATGCTCAGCTTTTAACATTCTCAGTCTTGCCACCTCTACTTCCAGATCCATTTTTTCCTTAATTCGATCATCACCTGCACACAGAGCTTTTACCTCCGCATAACTTAAAACCTGTTCGTCCACATCCTCGCAAGAACGCACAGGAGATTTACTTGTCATGATTTGGCTGATGAATTTTTGTTTGTTTTCAAGTGTCTGCCAAAGGTAGGCATCAAATGTTCCTTCTGTAACGTAATTATAAATTTGTACGACTGGGTTGCTGTTTCCCTGCCGAATAATTCTTCCATTTCTTTGTGTCATGTCTGCTGGTCGCCAGCCTACATCCAAATGATGCACTGCAATCAATTTATCTTGAACATTAGTTCCCGCACCCATCTTTTGTGTACTTCCAAGTAAGATGCGAACCTGTCCGTTTCTTACTTTTGAAAACAGTTCCTTTTTCTTGATTTCCGTGTCTGCATCATGAATAAATGCCACTTCCTCTTTGGGGATACCTGCTTCCAAAAGTTTTGCTTTTACATCATCGTACACATTGAATGCTCCTGTTTTTGGTGTGCTATTATCACAGAACACCAACTGAGTCAAGTGCCCTGCCTTTCCTTCCTCCCAAATGCGAAGCACATTTTGTACACATACATTTACTTTACTGCCCGGATCATCTGGTAAAAGTGGGTTCATTAGACGCTGATCCAGTCCGATCTTACGTCCATCTGATGTGATCTTCAACATGTTATCCTGCGTTGGATCAACAGCTCCATTGTGTACCAGAGCTGCACGTTCTGAAAGATTGGCTACCATTTCTTTTTGTATTTCCGATGGCGGAACAACAACTGTCTGCACGTTAGCTTCCGGCACTGGAAGCTTCAACTGATCTGCCGTTTGTATGTCTGCTGCCTGCTTAAAAAGATTCATCAGTTCCGGCAGATTGAAAAATTTTGCAAAACGTGTTTTCTGTCTATATCCGGTTCCTTCCGGTGCAAGCTCACTTGCCGTTACTGTTTCTCCAAATACGGATGCCCACGCATCAAATTGTGTCAAGCCTCTTTCCTGCAATTCTCCATACTGTAGATACCGCATCATCGTATACAGCTCCGTCATGCTGTTTGACACTGGTGTTCCTGTCGCAAATACGATTCCTTTTCCACCTGTCAGCTCATCCATGTACTGGCACTTCATGAACATGTCAGAAGATTTCTGAGCCTCCGACGTAGAGAGTCCTGCAACATTGCGCATTTTTGTAAATAGGAAAAGGTTCTTATATGCATGTGCTTCATCAACAAAAAGACGATCTACACCCAATTCTTCAAAAGTTACAACATCATCCTTGCGATCTTCAGCTCGCAGCTTTTCCAGTCTCAATTTTAGCGACTTCCTTGTTTTTTCTAGCTGTTTCACCGTAAATGTCTGTCCACGATCATATGCAGCCTGTTGAATTGCCTGCTCAATTTCTATAAGTTGTTTTTGAAGCACTCGTTGCTGACGTTCTGCAGATACGGGGATTCGCTCAAACTGACTGTGACCGATGATGATTGCATCATAATCTCCGGTTGCTATTCTGGCGCAGAATTTTTTACGGTTTGCTGTTTCAAAATCCTTCTTTCCCGCAATCAAGATATTTGCAGCCGGATACAAATGTAAAAATTCATTTGCCCACTGAAGCGTAAGGTGATTCGGAACCACAAACAGACTCTTTCGGCACAATCCAAGACGTTTACTTTCCATCGCAGCTGCTGCCATTGTAAAGGTTTTCCCTGCTCCAACCTCGTGTGCCAAAAGTGTATTTCCTCCATATAAAATATGTGCGATTGCATTTTTTTGATGAGTTCGAAGCCCGATCAATGGATTCATTCCCACAAAGTTAATATGTTCACCCGAAAATTCTGCCGGACGTAAGCTGTTAAAGCGTTCATTATATTCCTTCTCCAGAGCCATTCGCCTTTGCGGATCTTTCCAGATCCATGCCGCAAATGCTTCTTTTATTGCAGATTGCTTTTGTTGGGCAAGCATTGTTTCCCTCGGATTCACAACACTTCTTACTGTTCCATCTGCATCTGTTACACGGTCATACACGGTAACACTTCTCAAATTTAATGTCTGCTCTAAAATGGCATATGCATTCATTCGCTCTGTACCATACTGTGTATAGGCACTCACATCACCGCCATATATCGTATTTTTTGAGCTGATCTGCCATTCCCCCGTCACCGCTGCAAAGGAAACCCGAATATGATTTCTCTGGTAGTGTGGTGTGTGGAATGTTTCATACATGAATTGTTCAATGTAACTCTTATCAATCCATGTTGCACCAAGACGCACATCAATCTCAGAAGCCGTCAAGTCCTTTGGCTGTGCCTGTTTCAATGCCTTTACATTGGCAGCATAAGTCTCATCATCTTGATATGCCAATTCTGCTGCACGAAGCTTATCTCTGACATTGCCTGATAAATACTCGTCGGCTGTTTTCCATGCTGCCTGTTCGTCTGTTGCCTGCGGATCATGAAAGATGATTCCGTTTAAAGCCTTTGCAATCTCACTTTCTTCTCCCTTTCTTCCAAGCAGTTCTGCCATATAGGTTAGATCTACATGACCCTTTTCACTTATAGAAATTGCCAATGCATCCTCTGGTGTTTCTGCGGTTGTGATCTCCTGTTGTGCGCGAATGGTTCTTTTTGTGAAAATATCCGCTTTTGACTCTAACTCACCCTTATCGTTGATATTTTCCAAAGAACACATTAAAAAATAAGAAGAATCTCCATCTAATACCTGCGCATTTTGTCTGGAATTGATCAGACCATATTTCTTTGTAAAGGCATCATATATGTTTCCCAGCTGTTCTTGCGCACGATGGACTTCTTCATCCGATGCATCTTCAATTTGGAGCTGCATGACACGTTTTAGCGCGGTTCTAATTTGTAGCAGTCCTTTTATTCGCTCCTTCGCAGCACCAGAACGATTTATCCTTCGCATAATTGAGTTTTCACGATAGTAGATTTCACCATTTTCTAGTGTGTAAGAATAGTTGCTAACGGACGGATCTGCCGGAAGAGTTTCCTCTACTTTTTGTGTGTCCGATTCGGACACGCTCCCACTTCGAGTTGATTGGATCGGTTCGTAATGCCCTGCAATTCGGCTAACTGCCTCTTCGAGTGCATCCGACAGCTCACGGTTGGGATCTGCTTTTACCGTACAACTCTTTCCAAACTGTGTGCTTTGCTCTTCTAGTGTTCCAAGCACCATTTCTGGATGTTCCACAAAATAGCTGTTGATTGCATATCCATTGCTTGCTGTTCCGAGATGAATCCAATTTTCATCTACATCAATGATATGATCCCGTTTCTGAAAAAATAAAATATCCGAAACAACTTCCGCTCCGGCATTGGCTCGAAAGGCATTATCTGGCAGACGAATTGCGCCTAACAGCTTTGCACGTTGAGCTAGATAACGTCGTGCAGACGGATTTTTAGAGTCCATTGTATAATGACTTGTCACAAATGCGACAATTCCACCTGTTCGTATCTGATCCAGTGCTTTTGCGAAGAAATAATTGTGAATAGAGAAGCCCAGTCGATTATAAGCTCGATCATTCACCTTATAATTTCCGAATGGAATATTTCCAATCGCCAAATCATAGAAGTTATGCTGATTTGTTGTTTCAAATCCTGCTACCGTAATCTGAGCCTTTGGATATAGTTTCTTTGCAATGCGACCACTGACAGAATCCAGCTCCACACCATACAGCCTGCTATTCTGCACCGAATCTGGCAACATTCCAAAAAAGTTACCTATACCCATTGATGGTTCCAGTATGTTTCCGCCTTTGAATCCAATCTGCTCCAATGCACGATAGATTCCCCTAATGATTACAGGGCTGGTATAGTGTGCATTTAATGTGCTTTCTCTCGCAGCTGTATATTCTCCCTCCGTCAATGTGTTTTTTAACTCGTGATACTCGTCTGCCCATGCGTCCTTTTTCTCATCAAACGCATCTGCCAAGCCACCCCAGCCGACATATTTTGATAAGATCTCCTGTTCCGGCTCAGTAGCATTTCGATTCTCAATTTCAAGTTGATGTAATGTATGGATGGCATCCATATTGGCTCGAAACTTCTGTTTTGCTCCACCTTCTCCAATGTGGTCATCTGTGATATGGAAGTTTTGTGCTGGAACAGGCTTTGATTGGATGGACTGATCCGGCTCGATTAAGCTGTCGGATATGCCTGTATCTGTTTCTTCCTGTCCGTCTGCTTTTTGCGTGTCCGATTCGGACACACCTTCTTTTTCTGGTGCAGCCTGCGTTTCCTCTAGTTCTGAAAGCACATGACTTTTATCCTGTTCTGATCTCTCCAGAATTTTTTTCTCAAACTCATATTTATGCAACTGAGCCTGCGCCTTATCAGCATATGGACCGCCTATAGTTCCGTCCGGTTCCGTATGTATTCCTTCCTGCATACTATCCCATACAACATATCCATCTTCTGTTTCCCTTACCGTAAGTAAATCATCCGCTAAGCCAAAATTTTGTGTTTCACTTTCTGTTGGCTCCGGTGTTCTGTCCTCATAAGGATATTCAAATCTCACCATTGGAAGTGGAAGTGTCCCATATTTATTCTCAATCTTAGAGAGTTCTTCTTTTTCATCTGGTTTAAGATATTGGTCATAGCGAATCAATTCACCCAGTCTTTTTTCCACTTGTGTCCATGGCAAACGTAATCTGGCTGCATCTGATGAATAAGATTTGGAAATCAAAATTCCTTTTGCATCCCAGTCTACCCAACCATGCGTCCCGTCCTCGAAATAGTGTGTACGTCCTCCGGTTCCGTATTCCTCTTTTAAAAAATCTACACGTTTTTTGGCATCTGATTCACTTAGAAAAAGAGCTGCAATTCGAATCTTCCCATTTTCAATACCGGAACCGGACTGAAGTACTCTTACCACTTCTGATTCCGGTATCTCGTTTTTGGGCATAAAAGAAGCAGTCGGACTCTCTCCGCCTGCTTCCTGTTCCTCTTCTGTTTCTCGATCCGCGACCTCTGAAAGATCATCGGATTCTTCTTGTTCCATTATTTTCGGCGTGTCCAATTCGGACACGCTCTCGCGATCTGTCGGTCGCATTTCCAAATAATCAGATAATGTCAGCTGTACACCAGCTCCGTCAGAATTACTTCTTCTACCTGATGGTTGCAAGCTTCCATTCTGCGAACCCACTCGAACTGATCCGTCCGTTTCAACTCGTCCGTTGCTCCTGCTTCCTGAGCCAGCTTCGGTAACATCTGCTCCTTGATCCGGTCTGCTGCCTCGTCCACTTTCCTCATCTCTGGAAACAGTGTCCCGTTCATTGCCATTCTCTCGTACAGCAGAAGCTGATTCTCCTCCAGATATTTCTTTCGCATCATCCCATATTTCCTCAGTTCCGGTTCGTCCTCCTCTTCCTCCGGCAGTCCGATGTCCGGTACCATGAAGTCCCCCTCCTGATGATAGGTGATTCTCTTGCGCAGATCTTCCATTGTCATCTTTTTCATAACTTTTACTCCTTTCTATTTGCATCTGCGATTCTCTTTGAATTTGCGGATGAATCTGACGAACCATCCATGCTGTTCTGCTTAGAATTGCGGATGCAGCTGTTCCTACATCTTCTAAACTCTGCTCATCCAATTGACTCATGCAGGAAAAATCAAGCTGATTTGCCTCCTTCTCGAATCCATACTTTGAGAGCAGAAGATACATTGCACTTGTTGCTGTTGCCACATAGTATGCCGGAAATTCATCTTTGTCCGACTGTTCCATTGCCTGTTCCAACGATACACCGTAGTATTCCTGCACCATATACATTGCAACCTGAGATAATGTTTGCTCCAGATTATTGTCCCATCTTTTGGCATCTGCTGCATACAACGAATTTTCTTTTGCATAGGATGCATTCAATTTTCTTGCCAGCTCTTCTCTCTCTTCCGGCAATATCGGCTTCGGTTTATAAGCAAATTCTTGGGCTGGACCAGTCGATGTCACATCAAATACATGTTTTAATCTCGGACGATTTCCTGTCTCATCAAGCAACACAATACTGTGTTCTCCACTCCTGACATAACGTCCAATCTTCTTCCACTGGGCAAATGTCGCACAAGCAGTTGCCTGTTGATTTTGTGCATAGATCAGCAGCTGATCGCGGAAACGATAGTGTGTAAACTGAGTTGCGAAGTGCAGAAATTGTTTCCATAGCTCGGTGTCCGCTTGCAGAATAGCAGCACTGTCTTTTAGCAATATGCTATACTCTTCTACTTTTTTTCTGTTCATAGGGTTCCTTTCCGCTTGAACCTATTCTGCCCTTCGTCCTTATTGTAGCTTATAATCTACATGCTGTCAAGAGGCTTTTTTGTTCAAACATGTTTTTTTATCATTCTAGCGTGTCCGAATCGGACACACTCGCGTTATCGTTCTAATTCTTCTTCGATTTCTGTTTCCTGTTCCTTTTTTAATCTCCGAGAATACGGATTTTCCGTCAAATGGCTGACAAATTTTCTTTTTTTCGGCTTTTCTTCTTTCTGCTCATCTGCAT
>ERZ1673741.2217-NODE-2217-length-14186-cov-176.278041_pt1 | contig 14186 bp, 8 predicted proteins | sample MGYA00580209_ERZ1673741 | MGnify/ENA primary metagenome ERZ1673741 (study PRJEB41218, sample SAMN15661754) | gut metagenome | host: Homo sapiens | place: Canada: London | collected 2015-08-20/2019-03-30 | study: EMG produced TPA metagenomics assembly of... | reverse complement strand
TGGGAAGAAACAAATACTCAGCAGGAGAAATCAAGGAAATCGGCAAGTTGCTGCGACTCAAAAACGCAGGCAACCGTTTACAACAGAAAATGATACGCCACGACCTTCGTGTGGATTATGAATTCAATATCTCTGACTTCAATGAGCCTGGCAAGGCTTTCGGAGAAGAGGAACTGCAAGCAGCCATCAAGCGTGGCGCCATCCAGATTCTCGACGATGCCACCATCGAAGCAATGAAGGCAAAACGTGCCCGAGATAAGGCTCGCGACGAGGCAGAGAGACAGAAAGAAGCCGTAGCCAGCGGTGAACAGACCGACTGGCAGGAGGCTATGAAGGAGTGGAATGAGTATTATAAATAATTTTGAATGTTGATTGTTAAATGTTGAATGTTGAATTGCACAATGGGCTATGCTAGCCAAAAGCAAGATATAACTCAACATTCATCACTCAACATTCAACATTCAACACTCAACATTCAACATTTAATTAAACGATTATGGCTAAAGTATTGATAAAGACATCAGAGGGCGACATCAAGGTGCGCCTCTACGACGAGACCCCTCAGCATCGTGACAACTTCTTGAAGTTGGCAAAGGAGGGATATTTCGATGGCACTCTCTTCCATCGTGTCATCAAGGATTTTATGATTCAAGGCGGCGATCCAGACAGCAAAGGCGCTCCTAAAGGCAAGATGCTGGGCACAGGTGGTCCTGACTATACCATCCCTGCCGAGTTCGTTTATCCACAACTTTTCCACAAGCGTGGTGCCTTGAGTGCAGCCCGTTTGGGAGATGAGGTAAACCCAGATCGAGAGAGCAGCGGTAGCCAGTTCTATATTGTATGGGGAAAGACCTACAAGCAGAATGAACTGAAGCAGATGGAAAAGCAGATGGGCATGCAGATGGAGCAGAACATCTTCAACCAGCTTGCCAAAGAACATCATGATGAAATCATGAACTTCCGCCGCAACCGCGACCGTGAGGGGCTGATGAAACTCCAGGATGAACTGGTGGATGAAACCAAGAAGCGCTGCAAGGAGCAGGGCTATCCTAAGTTTACCGAAGAGCAGCAGAAGGCTTATACAGAAATAGGCGGAACACCTTTCCTCGACAACCAATACACCGTTTTCGGTGAAGTGGAGGAAGGACTTGACATCGTAGAAAAGATTCAGAACTGCGAAACATTGCGTGGCGATCGCCCAAAAGAGGATGTTTCTATGCAGATTTCAGTCATCGAGGAATAAGAAATCTCCATAACGCTCCGCCGGACGGTAAATCCGGCGGAACGCCTAATAAAAACCTAAACAAATATTATATAAGTAATAACAACTATTCATTCGTATTACACAAAAAGACAAATCAATATGGAAAAATGAAAAGCAAAATGGTAAAGAGTATCATGATGCTCTTAGCATTGGCTAGTTCTAACTACAGCTATGCTTCGTCATTTTTTATTCCGCCTTCGTCATTCTATCCGCAATATACATACCTGCCAGAATGCAGCAGGCACCTGCCAGGAAGTAAGGAGTTATCTTTTCGTCTAATACCAGAGAGGCGAAAATCATAGTGGTGATAGGGTTGAAATAAACCCAGTTGGTAGCTTTCACGGCACCCAACTTAGAGATACACCAGTTCCAGGTAAGGAAACATATCATGGATGCCAAACAGCCCAGGAACAAGAGATTACCCACCACCTGAGGCTTCATAAACACATCCCATGCCGGCCACCCAGGGATAATAAGATAATAAGGCAAGATGGTAAGCACACCATAAAAGAATACCTTGCGGGTAATAAAAGCTGCGCCATAATCGCCCGATACCGATTTCATCAGGAGCGAATAGACAGCCCAGCTCATACATGCCGTAAAAGCCAAGGCATCACCTACAGGCGACAGATGTAGCACGAATCTGCCATTCAGCACCACGATAATCATACCTACAAAAGCAAGCAGAGAGCCCAACAGCTGTATCATGTTGATACGCGAAGAATGGCGATAAACCAGACGTACCAGCAAGGTAGCAAAGAGCGGACAGGAACATACGATGAGCGAAGTATTGGTTGTTGTGGTATAATTCATCGCCTCGTTCTCGCTCAGGAAATAGAGCGAACCGCCCGTTATGCCCAGCATCGCCATTTTAAACTCATCTTTCCAGCTATCAGCAAACATCCGCTTATGATTTACCAGCAGCATCATAATGTATGCGATACTGAAACGGAGCGTAAAGATCTGTGCTGGCGAAAGTCCGTTCAGCATCAGCACCTTGGTAGATACAAAGGTGGTTCCCCAGATAGCTACGGTGATAAAAGCCACAAGATGATATAATAAATTACTATTATTCTGTTTCATTCAATTTTTCTGATTTTTGAAATTATGCTGCAAAATTATAACTTTTATTCGAAATGAGCAAATTGTAAGCAAGAAAAGCTGAAAAAGACAATAAAAAGCGAAATTGGAACAAAAGAAAAATGCGTTAAGAAGAGTTACATCAGTATTTTTCAGTGTTCACCCTCTGCCACTTTTCAGTCGCGCCACAACACATTTATTTCCCTAACTATCAGCGGTTTATAAAAGTCCCGTTTTTACACCCATCCACTTTTCACTTATCACCCACCATTTTTTCATTATTTATTTAGTAATTTTGCAGATGAATGAGCATATACGTCTAAACGCACAAAAAAACGTGAGAGGCGGTGTGCAAAACAAACAACTGCAAGAAATAAACAAACCATAATAAATATTACTTATGAAACAGTTCATTTTATCATGTGTCCTGTCGGTTGCAGCCATCGCTCCATCTCAGGCACAGCAGACTACCAGACAATTACCAGTCTATCTCGACCAGACCAAGCCGGTAGAGCAGCGCATCGATGATGCCATCTCCCGCATGACGCTGGCAGAGAAGATACGCATCATCCATGCTCAGAGCAAGTTTTCATCAGCCGGTGTACCACGCTTGGGATTTCCTGACTTCTGGACGGATGACGGACCTCATGGAGTGCGTCCTGACGTATTGTGGGATGAGTGGGAACAGGCTGGTCAGACCAACGACTCCTGTGTAGCCTTCCCTGCCCTCACCTGTCTTGCCGCATCATGGAATCCGCAGATGAGCCGCATCTATGGCGAAGCATTGGGCGAAGAAGCCCTGTATCGCGGCAAGGACATGATTCTGGGTCCTGGCGTCAACATCTACCGCACGCCTCTCAACGGCCGCAACTTCGAGTATATGGGCGAAGATCCGTTCCTGGCAAGCATCATGGTTGTGCCATATATCCAGGGATTGCAGTCTAAGGGCGTATCAGCCTGCGTAAAGCACTATTGTCTGAACAATGACGAGGAATACCGCCATCAGGTGAACGTAATCGTCAGCGACCGTGCTCTCCATGAAATCTATCTACCAGCCTTCAAGGCGGCTGTTGAGAAGGGTAAGACATGGGGTATCATGGGAGCCTACAACCTATATAAGAATGAGCACAACTGCCACAACCAGTGGACCCTGAACAAGATTCTGAAGGGCGACTGGAAGTATGATGGTGTCGTGGTAAGCGACTGGGGCGGTGCTCACGACCTGGAGCAGTCTGTAAAGAACGGGCTGGATATGGAGTTCGGCACCTGGACAGACGGTCTTACGATGGGCGCTACCAATGCTTACGACAACTACTATCTCTCCATGCCTTACATGAAGGCCATACAGGAAGGCAAGTTCACCCAGAAGGAGCTGGACGATAAGGTGCGCCGCGTATTGCGCCTCTTCTATCGCACCACAATGAATCCGAACCGCCCTCATGGTTTCCTCTGCTCAGAGAGCCATTATGCAGCTGCCAGACAGATTGCTGAGGAAGGCATCGTATTGCTCCAGAACAGAAACAATGTGCTCCCTATCAACACCCAGAAGGCTAAGCGCGTGCTGGTAGTGGGCGAGAATGCCATCAAGATGATGACCGTAGGCGGAGGCTCTTCTTCGCTCAAGGTACAGCGCGAGATTTCGCCTCTCGATGGCCTGAAGACGCGCTTGGGCAAGGACGGCATCGAGGTAGATTATGCCCGCGGATATGTGGGCGATGTAACGGGCAACTACAATGGCGTTACAACCGGTCAGAACCTGGAAGACAAGCGCAGCGAGGCTGAACTGATAGCCGAAGCCGTAGAGAAAGCCAAGACTGCCGACTATGTCATCATGTTTGGTGGTCTGAACAAGAGCGATTTCCAGGACTGTGAGGGTCACGACCGCAAGCATTATGAGCTGCCATACCATCAGGATAAGCTGATCGAGGCTTTGGCTAAGGCAAACAGAAACTTCGTTTATGTCAACATCTCGGGCAATGCGGTAGCTATGCCTTGGAAGGCTAAGGTTGCCGGCATCGTACAGGGCTGGTTCATCGGTTCGGAGAGCGGCGAAGCCCTTGCAAGCATCCTTACAGGCGATGCAAACCCTAGCGGCAAGTTGCCGTTTACATGGGTCAACTCGCTGAAGGAAACAGGTGCTCATGCACTCAATACCTATCCGGGAACCTGGCGTCAGGAAGGTGGAGCCAGCACGAAGGGCAACATCATTGATGAGGAATATAAGGAAGGCATCTATGTAGGTTACCGCTGGACCGATAAGGAGCGCATCAAGCCTACCTTTGCATTCGGTCACGGTTTGAGCTACACCCAGTTTGCCCTCTCTAATCTCCGCAGCGACAAGATGCAGATGAAGCAGGACGGCACAATCACCTTTACCGTAAACGTAAAGAATACAGGTAAGCGTGCCGGAGCCGAGACGGTTCAGCTCTATATCCACGATGTCAAGTCATCAGTAGACCGCCCTCAGAAGGAGCTGAAGGGATTCCAGAAGGTTTATCTCCAGCCAGGTGAGAGCAAGGATATCAGCATCACCATCAGCAAAGAGGCCCTCAGTTTCTACGATGAGGCATCTTCATCCTGGAAGGCTGAAGCCGGAAAGTTTGAGGCTCTTGTTGGTAATGCAGCCGATAACCTGAAGCTCAAGAAAGCCTTCGAGCTCTTTTAAAAAGAATGATTCGATTCTGAGAAATTGAACGGAGGGAAGAAATAAATATAACGCATAAAAGTTTGTTACGGTGAAACGCCGTAACAAACTTTTATTGTTTTCCCCTGCTTTCATCCTATCGACAAACTCGTAGAAACGGGGACTTTCAAAAACATCAATATTTTGATTATCAAATGACTACCCATGCATCGCGAAACGCGATGCATGGGTACCTGAAGCATTTACTCTTTCCGCAAAAACAATCAACACGCTGATTATCGGTTAGTTAACCCATATAATACGGCAAAACGCCGTACATGGGTACCCGAAGCATTTACTCTTTCCCAGAAAATAGTCAACGCCCTGATTATCGGACGTTTTACCCATACGCCCTAAAACAGGGCGCATGGGTATCTGTAGCATTTACTCCTGAATTTTCGCAAGTTTTCGCCATACGCCCTTAAGGGCTTATTTCATGCCAATCTGCTTCACACGCAGCTCGAACTCTTCCCTGTCACAGATGGCACTATTCTTGATTTTGGCGCGATAATTATAGATAGTGTTCACAGAATAGTGAAGGAACTCGGCAATCTTAGAACTGTCCTCGATGCCCAGACGGATAAGGGCAAAGATACGGAGGGTGGTAGAAAGACGGCTGTCATCTTCGAGCACGATACGCTCTTCAGGCTTCAAGAGGGCATTGAACTCCTCAACAAAGTCAGGGAAGAGCTTCAGGAAGGCGGAATCGAAATACTCATACAGCTCGCCCATGTAGGCCTCGCCAGCCTGCATCTGCTCCAGCAACTTGTTGAGTTCTCTTGCCTTCACCAGTTTCACTACTCGCTTGCGCATGGTCTCTATCTTGTCGACATAGATGGCACAAAGGCGCAGGAATCGACCAATATATACTTCCTTCATCTTGTTACTCTCGTTGAGTGACTGGTTCATCTCGTTAAGACGCTCATTTGCCAACTGCAAGGCATGGTTGGTTTCCTTCAGCTTATGATGGGCCGCAGCAATGCGCTTGCGCTGCTTGTTGACATAGTAGAGCAAGAGCATAACCACAAAGAGAAGCAAGGCTGAACACGCTACCATGAGCCGCAGATGCTGGTTGCTCGAAGAAAGTTCTTTCTGATATCCCTCCTCAATCTGCGTGAGCACAGGCATGATCTGGCGACTGCGGATAGGCGTATTGAAAACGGTAGCCGACTTCCAGGCAAACTTGATATACTCGTGAGAGCGCTTCTGCTCGCCCGGTTCGGCGTTGAGCAGATTGGCGAGTTCCCAGAGCGACCCCTGGTCCATCACAGCCAACTGGACATCGCAGATAGTAGAACGCAAGAGGCAGCAGAGGAACTGCTCTTTATCGCCAAACTGATTGTAGGTCAAGCCGCGATAAAACTGTACAATGGCATACTGATGGGTGCCCGATTTCGTCATCGCCAGCCGCTTATCGCTCAATCGCAAAGCCTCCTTCATATTGCCTGCATCGCGTGCCCTCACCTCCTGCATCTGCAGATAAAGGTCATCATCATGGCTGAATGTGCTGTCTATTGCAGCCTGATAGGCATTATGCTTGCCGGCATAATATTTCTTCAAGGAAGGAACGTTGGAATAATATGCCATCTCGCCATACAGGTGCTGGCAAGCCCAGAGGTAGTTGCGTTTGCCCTCAGCATCAAGATCAGCGATATTGACAGACTTCAGCAGGTCGTACGATTCGGCATAATCGCCCGTGGTAGATTCCTGGAAAGCAAGCAGCGCCTTGGCATTTTCCACCTTCTTTTTATCGCCCATTCTGAAGGCAAGTTCCATACACTGGTTGATGTATTTCAGCGCCATGTCGTTCTTGTAGGAGCGGTATTCCTCAAAGAGCGCAAAACAGGCATCATACTTACTGCTTAGGCGCCTGGCGGTCTTCAGTTTCTGCTCCCAATCGCGAATTCGGGTTTCACGTACCTTCACATAATCAGCCGAATGGGCAATGGCGTTGTCCAGACTCTGAAAAAGCTGCTCCATATTATCTGTTGTTTTTGCTGCAAGAGAAAGAGGCATCAAGACAAAGAGCAGGAAGAAGAATGCCTTTCCCCATAATTCATTTACGCGATACATCAACTTGATTCCGTTTAAGATTGATTTATTTTCATGAGGTTTCATGTGCAAAAGTAATAAAAAAATCGGAATCGACAAATCAAATATAGAAGAAATGTAGATTCCTTCGCATTTTTCGTCTATACCGCACCCACTTTTTATGTTTCCAAAATATTCCTTATCCATCTCATTATCAGACACATTCCTATCTAAAAAGAAAAATTCATCCACATTTTAACATTTCTATCGCGCATCGTATCATCTTTTTTATTATCTTTGCATAAGATAAACATAAAAATAACAATTAACATAATAAACAATGAGAACAGCACTTTTATCACTCACATTTCTTTTGGCTGGTTCTATGGCAGCACCTGCTTTCGCCCATACCGCAGCCCCTAAGAAAAAAGTAACTGCCACAACCAAGAAAGGCAAGATTCTACCCATGAAGGAGTATATCGACCAACTGATGGCGAAGATGACGCTACAGGAAAAGATTGGTCAGCTGAACCTGATGGTAGCTGGCGACATCACCACCGGCGGCGCACTCGATACTCAGGTAGGCAGCGATATCGCCCAGGGCAACATGGGCGGAGTTTTCAATATCAAAGGGCTCGACAAGATCAAGGCTCTGCAGGAAATCGCCATCAAGAACAGCCGTCTGGGCATCCCACTGCTCGTAGGTAGGGACGTGATTCATGGTTACGAAACGATATTCCCTATCCCTCTCGCCCTCTCCTGCTCATGGGATACCGAGGCGATGAAGAAGGTAGGCGAAGTATCGGCCAAGGAAGCCAGTGCCGACGGCATCAACTGGACATTCTCTCCTATGGTAGACATTGCACTCGATGCCCGCTGGGGACGAATCAGCGAAGGAAATGGCGAGGATCCTTACCTGAGCGGCGTGATGGGAGCAGCGATGACCCAGGGCTACCAGGGCGTGGATATGCGCACAGAAGAGATTCTGAGAGCCAACCGTATCATGGCCTGTCTGAAGCATTTTGCCCTGTACGGAGGCGTTGAGAGCGGTAAGGAATATAACACGGTAGATATGAGCCGCGTGCGCATGATGAACCAGTATCTTCCACCTTACGAGGCAGTGGTGAAGGCTGGCGTAGGCAGCGTGATGTCTTCATTCAATATCATCGACTACATACCTGCTACAGCCAACAAATGGATGATGACCGATGTCTTGAGAAAGCAGTGGGGATTCAACGGTTTCGTGGTTACCGATTACGGTTCTATCGCCCAGATTCTGCAGCACGGAACGGCAAAAGACATCCAGGAGGCTTCAGAACAGGCGCTGAAGGCGGGTACCGACATGGACATGTGCTCCAACGCCTTCGTAAAGCATCTGGCAAAGAGCATAGCAGAAGGAAAGGTGAGCGAGGAGGATGTGAACATCGCCTGCCGCCGCATCCTGGAAGCGAAATATAAACTGGGCCTGTTCTGCGACCCTTACCGCTACTGCAACACCAAGCGCAGCAAGAGCGAGATTTATACCGCAGAGAACCGTCAGGCAGCCCGCGATGTAGCAGCAGAGACCTTCGTGCTTCTGAAGAACGAAGGAAATATCCTGCCACTGAAGAAGGAAGGAAAGATAGCCCTGATAGGTCCGCTTGCCGACACCCGAAACAACATAGCCGGTTCATGGAGCGTGGCTCAGACGCCATCTAAATATGCCACCATCAAGGAGGCAATGGAGCATGCACTTGCCGGAAAAGCCACCTTATTATATGCCCAGGGAAGCAATATCTGGCGCAATAAGGAGCTGCAGCAAAACGGCGAATTCGGCAAGCCAATCAACTGGGGCAACGAGACTGAGATGAAGGCTGAAGCGCTGAAGATAGCTAAAGAGGCGGATGTGATAGTATGTGCTATGGGCGAAAGTGCCGAGATGAGCGGCGAATGCAGTAGCCGTACCAACCTGGAGATGCCGGACGTACAGCGCGAACTGCTTGCCGAACTCCTGAAGACGGGCAAGCCTGTAGTGCTCCTCAACTTTGCGGGCCGTCCTACGGTTCTTACTTGGGAGAAAGCCCATGTACCAGCCATCATGAATGTATGGTTTGGAGGCTCAGAGATGGGCGATGCACTCTGCGATGTCATCTTTGGCGACAAATCGCCATCGGGTAAGCTCACCACTTCGATGCCTAAGACTACCGGTCAGGAGCCTCTCTACTACAACCATCAGAACACCGGTCGCCCTGTAGCAGACGATAATGAGAAGTTTGCCAAGTTTGCCAGCAACTGTCTGGATGTAAGCAATGGTCCGCTCTATCCTTTCGGTTACGGTTTGAGCTACACCTACTTTTCATACAGCAACTTCCGCCTGAGCAGCCAGGAGGCCGGCATCAGCAATGAGGAGGCTACCGAATGGCAGGATGGCAAGAAGATTACAGCTAGCGTCACCGTTAAGAACAACGGCTCCCGTGATGCCGACGAGATTGTGCAGCTCTACATCCGTGACATGGTAGCCAGCATCTCCCGCCCTGTAAAGGAACTGAAAGGCTTCCAGCGCATCCATCTGGCAGTAGGTGAAAGCAAGGAGGTAAGCTTTGATATCACCCCTGATATGCTCAAGTTCTACAACGCAGATCTGAAGCACGTGATAGAACCTGGCGACTTCCAGATTATGATAGGAACCAACAGCAAGGATGTAAAGACTTTGAAACTGAACGTGAAATAAACAAGAAAAATCGCCCTGTAAAGAGCAAAGCATAGCTTGAAAGATGCTTTACTTCTTACAGGGCGATTATCATCTACTGAGCCCACTCCAACAGAAGGCTCAGTTATGGATTCTATCCTTCAGGATTACTTAGTCATCTCGAAACCTACACGCATACCATCGTAATTATTAGCGATAGTACCGATAGCGCTGAGGGTAGAACTGCCCTTGAGGGCACCCATGGTCTTGATGAGGTTGAGCAACTTTGTCTGGTCGAAGAGCAGGCTGATGCCGTTGGTAGTCTTCGTAGCATAGCCCGACATACTCAAGAGCAAGCCCTTCATCTGAATGGCATGAGTCTTCTCATCAAAAGTATAATTGCCCTGCCATGACTTGCCGTCAATCTTGGCAGCGAAAGTTCCATCAGTTTTGAAGGTGAAATAGGTGTTTGAGCCGCTGAAACCAAACTTGCTGTAATACTCACCCAACTTTTCCTCTACCTTGTTGGCAGCAATCTCACCGCCAGCCTGTGCCAGGAGATTCTCTGAAGTAAAGGCGCATCCCGGCTTGCTGTACTTCCAGGTATGGGCACAGAGATCCTGCTTGCTGAAGGTACCTGAACCGATTACATTATTCAGAATGCCATTGATAATACTGCTACCTGCAGAACTGCTGCTGTTAGAGTTTCCACCCAGTACAGCACCCAAGATACCTGCAACGGCTGAGCCTGCATTGCTGGTTGTACTGCTAGATGTAGCGGCATTGCTGGTTGTAGCTGCAGTTGTTGTTGCTGTCGCAGCTGTTGTGTTAGATGCAGCAGAAGTTGTTTTCTTTGTAGAAGTCTTCTTGGTCGTAGTCTTCTTTGAAGTCTTCTTAGAAGTTTTCTTTGTTGTCTTCTTAGTCGTTTTCTTTACCGGCATCATCTCAGACATTGAGGCATTGAGCGCTGCCTCGTTCATAGCGCTTGCGTTGCTGCCAGCTGTGCATGCGAGCACGAGGGCAGCCAAAAGAAATACCTTTTTCATTGCTTTCTATATATTTATTTTTATCACTCTTATTTATATATACCCAATACTTCCTATTGTTCTTTCGGGTGCAAAGTTCGCAAAAAAATCGGAAATACGATAAGAAAAATCCCTATTTCGCGGTATGAATCTCCCTAAAAACTCATCATTTCTGCTCTTTCTACGTTATTATAGACGAATACTATGACAATTCGTTTAAAAGACTATGAAAAAATCGTTCCGGAAATGATAATTATCGGTCTAAAGGAGGGGAAACTGTTCAATCGTTTGCACTTTTTTTTGACATACATCAAAAAATAACGAATAAAACACGTATTTTCATGCATTTTATACCTAGAAATAGGTAGAAACCCCTATCTTTGCAAGCGGTTAACAAATATCAATAGGTTATGAATGATTTAATTAAGGTAAATTCAGAAAATCAGAATCAGGCTATCGATAGATGCCAACAGATTCTTCAGGATCGCCGCGAGGCTCTTGCCTCTAAGGCAAAGAGAAGAGGTTAATACTCTTCAGAAACAAGAAGTAAAGGAGGAAAGATGATGCTCTTATACAATATAAAGACGCATCCTTTCTTTTTAAAGAGAGATTTTTCGAAACGACTCTTAAATGATGAGTTTCAAAAATTTTGGGAAAAGAAAAAAAACGTAAAAATCCCGTTGTCAGCCATCTGGCTTGTACAACGGGATTTTTTCGTTTATTATATCAAGTCCGAGATTTACTTCTCGTTCTTCACTGCCTTCATGATAATCTCGAAGTGATTACCACTCTTCAGGATGACATTCTTCAGGAAGTCTGAAATCTCAGATGCCTTCAGATTCTTCACCATCTCCTTGTAATCGCTATGAGTATCAACACCCATACGCTCGTATGTGCTCAATGCACCAAGCCAATAACCGTTAGACTTCTCGCTAACAGCAGCCTGCTTCAGGAGAATCTCCTTCACCTTCTGAAGGTCTTCTGCATTTGGCTGGGCTACGGTCTCGTCCATACCCTTGAAGAAGTAAGGAATAGCGATATCCGACTTTTCTGGGTTCAACTGAGCCACGGCAGAAATAGAGATGGCAGCCTTGTTATCATAATCGCGAAGCAAACCATAGTTTGCACCTGCATGATAAGCAGCACTGAGTTCCTCACGGATAGTACGCAAATACTTCATCTCCAAAAGGCGGGCTGAAACATCAGCAAGAACCATATACTGCAAGGTGAATGGAGCCTTGGTATACCAGATCTCTGTTGCCTGGTTCTGTGGGTTCTCCATTGCCTTGGTAAAGACATTGCTTACCTTACCCTTAGCATAAGGAATCTGCTTGTTCTTAAGCTTGAAGCCATTGTTTGGCAGACTGGCAATATACTGCTCGATGAGTGGGAGGAGAGTCTTCTCATCATAGTTACCTACGAAATAGAAGGTGAAGTCCTTGGCATTGCCGTAGAACTGCTTACCAATCTCCAGGATACGGTCGTAGTTGATATCCTTTATATCGCTTGCCTCTGGCACACGGGCAAGCTTGCTACCCAAATAGAGGGTGCTCTGAACAGAATCCTGATATACGAGGCTTGGGTTGTTGCTCTTGTTGGCAAGAACAGTAGCCATCATACTCTTCATATTGTCAAAGCTCTTCTGGTCCTTGCTTACTGCGGTCATCTTGAGATAGATGAGCTGCATCAGGGTTTCGATGTCCTTAGGAGTAGAATTACCCTTCAAACCATGATTGAAAGGACTGAAGCTGAACGAAACGCCAGCCTGCTTACCAGCCAAAGCCTTATCAAGTTCATTGCTTGAGAAATCGCCAAGACCACTAGCATCGAGCACATCTGCTGCGAATGCAGCATTCAGGTAGTCTTTCTTGCCGAAAGTAGAATAACCCACATTGGCTGAAGCTGCGAAAGCGATCTCATTGTCCTTGAAATCGGTCTTCTTCAATACCACCTTAGCGCCATTAGAAAGAGTCAACTCCTTGAAGCCCAACTTCTTGTTTTCAACAGTCTTCTTAATCTTACCAGCCTTAGGTGCCTGAGCGATGAGAGGTTCCTGCTTAACATTATCCACATAAGCCTCGAGCTTCTCAGCACGTACCTGCTTTACGATGGCAGAGAGTTCCTGCTCTGTAGGATAAACGGCACCAGCCTGCTCGCGCATCATAACCAATGATACAAGGTTGGTATCGCTCTGGCAAACCAACTGCTTGGCATAGCTGTTGATAACCTCAAGAGGCAAGTTTGGAACTACCATCTTCCAGATCTGGCTCTCCTCTTCTACTGACGGAATAGGCTCGTTAGAAGTGAAGTTATCCACATACTGGGTGGTAAACTGCTCGTTCTTCATCTTATCCTTGTTGGCAAGCGCCTTGTCAACCTGGCTCATGAATTCATCCTTGGCACGCTGATACTCAGTAGCTGTGAAACCGAACTCATGCATACGCTGTGCCTCGCGGAGAACAGCAGCATAAGCCTCCTTAACCTTTCCTGGCTTAGCCACACCGGTAAGGGTGAAAGCATCCTTAGTGCTTGAAATCAGGTATGAACCATCACCGGCATTTGCCTGGAGATATGGACAGTCTGGCTCCAATGCCTTCTCTGCATAACGGGCAGCAATCATAGAAGAAATCACGTTATCCATGTATCCCTTCAGGAGATAGCTCATGTTGCTCTTCAGAGAATCAGGCACAGCATTGTGCTTCATATAAACCTGGAAGAGATCAACCTGCTGCTCCTTATCCTTGTCAATAACATAGATGGCTGAATCATTATCAGATACTTGCACCTTCTCTATCTTAGCGGCATTCTTAGGTACCTTGATACCTGAGAAGAGTTCCTTAATCTTAGCTTCGATATGATCTACATCTACATCACCCACGATGATAATAGCCTGATTGTCTGGGCGATACCATTTGCGGTAGTAAGCACGGAGAGTTTCTGGCTTACAGCCATCGATAACGCTCATCAAACCGATAGGGAAACGGTAGCCATACTTTTCGCCCTGATAGAGCTTAGGAAGTGAACGCTCTATCATGCGCTGCTGACCTACGATACGCATACGGTACTCATTGTGTACCACATCGCGCTCGTCATTGATGGCTTCCTTGGTAAGAGAGATACCGTTGCTCCAATCCTTGAGGATGAGCATGCATGAATCTACGGCTGTAGGGCGGGTAGTAGGTACATCGGTGAAGTAATATACGGTTTTCTCTACGCTGGTATAGGCATTGAGATTTCTACCATACTCCACGCCGATGCTCTGCAGGTAATCCTGGAGGGAATTACCTTTGAAGTGATCGGTACCGTTGAAGGCGAGGTGCTCGAGGAGGTGAGCCAAACCGCGCTGGTCATCATTCTCATTGATAGAACCCACTTTCTGAGCGATGTAGAAACTGGCTACATGCTCAGGATAACTGTTGTGACGAATGTAGTAAG
>ERZ1673741.2207-NODE-2207-length-14241-cov-5.701819_pt1 | contig 14241 bp, 14 predicted proteins | sample MGYA00580209_ERZ1673741 | MGnify/ENA primary metagenome ERZ1673741 (study PRJEB41218, sample SAMN15661754) | gut metagenome | host: Homo sapiens | place: Canada: London | collected 2015-08-20/2019-03-30 | study: EMG produced TPA metagenomics assembly of... | reverse complement strand
CTTTGAGGTCGTTGTAGGAAGACGGGACGGGCATGGTCAGGGGATCGTCGAGCGGCCGGGCCGCCCAGCCGTCGTCGAACGCGTGCCCGTCGTCGAGCTTGAAGTCCCAGATACCGTCGAGGCTCTCGACGAATCACGAGGAAGTCTGCTGGGGATATAGCATGGGATGGCCTTTCTGATGAATGGGTTGCGGGCGCCAGCCGCCCGGGAGGCTTCTGTACGGTCACGTACTTACCCAGCCGGGCTGGCCGGTAAGCCAAGAAGCCCGAGATACTCAAGCCGCGGCGTACAATCTCGCACAGAGAAGCCCGCGGCGTATGCCGCGGGAAGCCGCGCCGGCGCCGTCGCGCACCGCCCGTCCAGATGCCCGAGCCCGTCCCAAGGAGCCTTCATGTCCGAACCTTTCTTCGAGCGCTGCTACGAGGTCGTCAAGCAAATTCCCGAGGGCCGCGTGGCAACCTACGGACAGATCGCGCGAATGCTGGGTGAGCCGAGGCGGGCGCGCTACGTCGGGTACGCCATGCACTCGAGCCCGGGCGTGGCAGGGGGCGTGCCGTGCCACCGCGTGGTCTTCAAGGACGGGATGCTCGCGCCCGGCTTCGCGTTCGGCGGCTCGGGGGCGCAGCGTGCCTTGCTCGAGGCGGAGGGCGTGGGCTTTCTGCCGGACGGCAGGGTAAGGATGGCCGAGTACCAGTGGGAGGCATGACGAAAAGGGACTGTCCCTTTTCGTCATTTCGGCGGGGGATTGAGGCCGTTGGCGAATTTCGGTAAGAGAGTAATGTGTTTTATTCACTAGACTCGGGTCTTAGGGAAGAGCACACGCCATCGATTCGGAGGTTCAAAAATGGCAAGCATATTCGAGCGGATCACCGAGGCTTTCAAGTCGGACGACAGCGAGGTCGTCAAGGAGGCTGTCAAGGCCGCCGCGACCGCCGGCAACATCCTTCAGGCGGTCGGCGGCAAAGAGAACGTCGAGTCCGTGGCCAACTGCGCCACGCGCCTGCGCCTCACCCTGAAGGACACCTCGAAGGTCGACTTCGCCGGCTGCATGGCCGCAGGCGCCATCGGCGTCGTCAAGCCCGAGGACGAGGCCAACGGCGTCCACGTGGTTCTCGGCTCCGACAAGGTCCAGAACGTCACCGACGCCTTCAAGGAGCTGCTCTAGGCTTTAAGGCAGCGCGCCGAAGGCAGAGGGATCAGCGAACAGATCGCCGCAAGAAAGAAGCGCGCCCCCAGTCAGATGAGGGCGCGCTTCTCTTGTGTCAACACTATGCACAAGCCTTGCATCACGCCGATTTGGTCGCCACGACGTCTGCCCCGGTTCCGGCGACGTCGGCGACGATCACATCGCCGATGCGCACCGGCGCGTGCACACGGGCGCGCAGGATCGCTGCCATGACCTCCATGACCTTGTCCTTGGGGACCTCGCGGGAGGTCTTCACGCTGACCATCCGCTCGGTCGCGCTGCCGATGACGGGGACGGTCGAGGTGACGGTGCGGACCGGGGCCGCGATCTCCGCACGGGCATAGGCCTCTCCCCTTTTGCACGAGTTGCCGCGAACGCCCACGACCTCGGTGCCCACGGCCTCAACCTCGACCTGACAGCCCCTCGGGCAGCGGATGCAGGTCAGGGTCCTGCACTGAGCGGACATCACCTGCTCACCCCCTCGAGGCTGACGACGATGCTTTGGATGTCCCCGCACACGGCGAGGTCGGACTTACTCAAGACGACCTCTTCCATCTGTCCTGGGACGAGGATAGGCCTGCGCCTATGCACAAGCCTTGTGCCATCTGCGCACACATCGACCCATTTATCCTCGTAAACGCCCCCGACGCGGAAGCGGAGCGTGAGCTCATCGGGTATCCTCGCGGGATCGATCGACTGCGGGACGGTATAACGAACGCCGCCCGCGGCAACGACTGGGACGCCGCGCGTGCCGCCGAGTGCGTCGCCCCGAGCATACCGAGCGGCATGAGCGCCGGCAAGCTCGGCCTCCTGGGTCACATAATCGACGAGGTCGTGGACGTGCAGGACGTTGCCGCACGCGAACACCCCGGCGATGCTCGTCTGAAGCGACTCGTCGACCACGGGCCCTCGTGTGACGGGCGAGAGCTCGACGCCCGCACCGCGCGAAAGCTCGTTCTCGGGAAGAAGCCCCACCGAGAGGAGCAAGGTATCGCATGGGTAGCGGACCTCGGTCCCGGGAACCGGGCGCCCCGACCCGTCGACCTCGGAGAGCACGACCGCCTCGACGCGCTTTTGGCCCTCGATGCGCGTGACGGTATGGCTGAGCAGCAGCGGGATACCGAAGTCGTCGATGCATTGGACGATGTTGCGCTTGAGGCCGCCCGAATACGACATGAGCTCGGCGACGCACGCGACGTGGGCTCCCTCGAGCGTCATGCGACGGGCCATGATGAGCCCGATGTCGCCGGAGCCGAGGATGACGACCTCGCGGCCCGGCATGAGCCCCTCGATATTCACGAGCCGCTGCGCGGTGCCCGCGGTATAGACGCCCGCGGGGCGGAACCCCGGGATGCCGAGGGCGCCGGCGGGGCGCTCGCGGCACCCCATGGCGAGCACGACGGCGCCCGCACGAACCCGCTCGAGCCCGCCCGAGGCGGAGACGCAGGTGACGGTACGGTCTGCCGCGAGGTCGACCACCATGCACCCGAGCTTGACCTCGACGCCGGCGTCGTCGGCCAGGCGCTCAAAGCGGTCGGCGTACTCGGGGCCGGTCAGCTCCTCTTTGAACGTGATGAGCCCGAACCCGTTGTGGATGCACTGGTTGAGGATGCCGCCGAGCTTCTCGTCGCGCTCGATGACGAGGACCTTGCCGGCGCCGGCCGAGCGCGCGGAGGCGGCAGCGGCGAGACCCGCGGGGCCTCCGCCGATGACGACCACGTCATAATCGAAGTTGCTCGCCATGACTCACTCCCCTTCCTTCGCGTCCGGGCGGGTGGATCCGAAGCAGAGCTCCGAGCCGGGGCCCATCTTTGTGACGGATGCCTCCTCGAGATCGGCAACCTCGCGCGCGAGGATCTCCATGACCTTCGGAGAGCAGAACCCGGATTGGCAGCGGCCCATGCCAGCCTCAGTGCGCCTCTTTACGGCGTCGAGGCTCCGCGCGCCGAGCGGCGCCCGGATCGCGTCGACAATCTGCCCCTCGGTGACGCGGCGGCACCGGCAGACGACGCGCCCGTAATCGGGGCGCTCGGCGACCAGGCGCGCCCACTCGTCGAGATCCATGTGCTCGATGTCGGGGATGCGCTTGCGGCGCGGCTGCCAGTAAGGCTTCGCCGAGGGGTAGACCAGAAGCCCCGCGACGATGTCCGCGACCATGCGCCCGATGGCGGGCGCCGAGGAGAGGCCCGGCGACTCGATGGCGGCGCAGTCGACGAACCCGGGCGCCCCCGCGACCTCGCCGATGACGAAGTCATGGCCCGGCTGGTGCGCGCGCAGCCCGCTGAAGTTCCGGATCGAGTGCTGCAAGGGGACGCCCTTCATGGTGATGGAGCTCTTCTCGCGGACCTCCGCGATGCCCTCCGAGGTCGTGTCGGTCCCCTCTTTGTCCTCGATGTCCTCGGCGGTGGGGCCGACGAGGATGTTGCCGGCTGTCGTGGGGGTGACGAGCACGCCCTTGCCGAGCTTGGTGGGCAGGGCAAAGACGGTGTGGCGGACATAGCCCGCTGCCGCGGTGTCGAGCACGTAGTACTGGCCGCGCCGCGGGGTGATGCGCATGCGATCGCCCTCGGCGGCGACGAGGTTGTGGAGCTCGTCTGCGTAGACCCCGGCGGCGTTGACGACCACGCGCGCTCCGAGGCGGCCTTTGTCCGTCCGTACGATCCAGCCTCCGCCGGGGCGGCGATCGAAGCCGAGGACCTTCTCGTTGAGTCGGAAGTCGACGCCGTTGATGCTCGCGCTCTCCGCGAGGGCGACGGTGAGCTGAAAGGGGTTGACGATCCCCGCGCTCGGCGCCCACAGGGCCGCGACCGCCTCGTCCGAGACGTTCGGCTCGAGCGCGAGGAGCTCGTCTCGCTCAATGATGCGCAGGTCGTCGACGCCGTTCGCGACACCGCGACCAAGAAGCTCGGTGAGCCCCGGGCGCGCCTCGTCGGAGGTGCAGACGACCAGTGATCCGATCCTCTGGAAGTCCGCCCCGAGCTCCTCGCAGAGCGCGGGCATGAGCCGCGCGCCCTCGACGTTGAGCCGCGCCATGAGGCTACCCGTCTGGGCGTCGAAGCCGGCGTGGACGATCGCCGAGTTCGCCTTGGAGGTCCCGCAGCAGACGTCCTCCTCGCGCTCGACGACGCAGGCCGAGACCTGGAGGCGCGAGAGCTCTCGAGCGATGACGCAGCCGCTGACACCGGCGCCCACGACCACGACGTCGTAGTTGGGTTCAGGCATAGCTCTCCCCTCGTAGGGAATAGATGCCGCTATAGTCCCCCAACTGGGCGTTATTCAGCTGTACACCCCCGCGAACGGTAGGGTTTTGACGGTGTGTAAACCTCCGCAGTCGGTAAAAACTCAGAGTCCGAGTTTATCGGCCAGGTCGAGCCATTCCTCTTCGAGGGCGTCCTTCTGGGCCAGGCACTCGTCCACCTTCGCCTGCGCGTCCATGAGCTCAGCGTAGTTCGAGGGGTCGATGCCGGCCATGGCAGCGCGAAGGCGATCCGGCTCGCCCTCGAGCTTCTCGAGCTTGCGGCTCACCGCGTCATAACGCTTCTTGAGCTCGCGGCGCTCAGCATTCGAGAGCCCCTCGGCCTGCGGTTTTTTCGCCTGAGCGGAGGCGTCCGCCGCATCGCTTTGCGGGGAAGCCGCCGAGGCCTCGGCCTCGCTCGCGAGCCGCAGGTACTCGTCGACCCCGCCGGGGACGTGGCGCACATGGCCGTCGATGAGGGCGAACTGGTCGTCGGTCACGCGCTCGACGAGGTAACGGTCGTGGCTCACCACGAGCAGGGTGCCCGGCCACGAGTCGAGAAGGTCCTCCAACACCGCCAACATGTCTGTGTCGAGGTCGTTGCCGGGCTCGTCCAGCACGAGCACGTTCGGCTCGTCGAGGATCACGCACAGAAGCGCGAGCCGGCGGCGCTGCCCGCCCGAAAGGTCCGAGACGAAGCTCTGAAGCTCCCGTTGCTCGAACCCGAGGCGCTCACAGAGCTGCGTGGGGCTGAGCATCTTTCCGCCCACGAGGTAGCTGTGCTTGTAGCGCGAGAGTATCTCGAGGATGCGCCAATCCTCTTTGTCCGACAGCGCGTCGAGGTGCTGCGACATCCAGCCGAACTTAACGGAGGCGCCGATGCCGACCGAGCCTTTGGTCGGCTTCAGCCTGCCGGTCATGAGCTTGAGCAGCGTCGACTTGCCGGCGCCGTTCGCGCCGAGGATGCCGTAACGGTCCCCGGGGCCGATGAGCCAGTCGACGTCGTCGATGACGGGGTTTTGCGCGCCGGGGTAGGTGAAGGAGGCGCCCTTCATCGTGATGACCTTCTTGCCCAGGCGGCTCACGGCGAGGCGCTTGAGCTCGAGCGGGTTTCTCAGCGGCGGGTCGTTGGCGATGAGCTCGCGAGCAGCGTCGATGCGGAACTTCGGCTTGCTCGTGCGGGCCTTCGCGCCGTGAGCGAGCCAGTTGAGCTCCTTGCGAAGCGTGTTCTGGCGGCGCTCCTCGATGACGGCGGCCTGACGGTCGCGCTCGCAGCGCTGCTGGATATAGGCGGAGTAGCCGCCCTCGAAGGGCGTGACCTCGCGGTCGTGGACCTCCCACATGTGCTCGCAGACCTCGTCGAGGAACCAGCGGTCGTGCGTGACGACGAGAAGCGCGCCCTCGCCCGCTGGCCAGCGGCGCTTGAGGTGCTCGGCGAGCCATTGAATGGCCTGCATGTCGAGGTGGTTCGTTGGCTCGTCCATGAGGATGACGTCCCAGGTGCCCACGAGCAGGCGCGCGAGGTCGCAGCGGCGACGCTGGCCGCCGGAGAGCTCGCCCACCTTGCCCTCCCAGTCGAGGTCGCCGATGAGCTCGTCGATGATCTGGCGGATGCGCGGGTCGCTCGCCCACACGTACTCGGGGACGTCGCCGACGACGGCGCGGCAGACGGAGTCGTCGTCGCGCAGGTCGTCTGACTGGCCGAGCCAGCCCACATGGATCCCGCCGCGGTAGGTGACCGACCCCGAGTCGGGCTCCACGGTCCGGCCGATGATCTCGAGCAGCGTGGACTTGCCGTCGCCGTTCTTTCCCACGACGCCGATGCGCTCGCCCTCGTGGACGCCGATGGTGAGGTCGTCGAGGACCTTCTTGTTGGGCCACTCGTGGGCCACGTGCTCCAAGCCTATGAGGATGCCCATTAGCCCCTCGCCTCCCCTTCTCCGGCAAAGCCGCGCAGAAGCGAGATCTCGGCGGCGTACCCGGGAAGCTCGTTCGGGGTCTCCAGGATCATCGGGAGATCGCGCAAGCGCGGGTTCGTGACGACGGCGCGGAACGCCTCGGCGCCGATGCAGCCCTCGCCGATCCGCTCATGGCGGTCCTTGTGGGAGCCGCGGGGGTTCTTCGAGTCGTTGAGGTGCAGGGCGCGCAGGCGGTCGAGGCCGATCACGCGATCGAACTCGTTGAGAACGCCGTCGAGGTCGCCCACGACGTCATAGCCTCCGTCCCACACGTGGCAGGTGTCCAGGCACACGCCGAGGAGCTCGTCGTGCTCGACGCCGTCGATGATGCGCGCGAGCTCCTCGAAGCTCCGGCCGACCTCGGTGCCCTTGCCCGCCATGGTCTCCAGAAGGACCGTCGTGCGGATGCCGGGCTCGAGGACCTCGTTTAAGCCCTCGCAGATGAGCTCGATGCCGCGCTCCGCACCCTGCTTCACATGGCTGCCGGGGTGGAAGTTGTAGTAGTTGCCGGGAAGCGACTCCATGCGAACGAGGTCGTCCGCCATGGCGCGGCGGGCGAAGTCGACGGTCACGGCCTTGGCCGAGCAGAGGTTCATGGTGTAAGGCGCATGGGCGACGAGCTTGCCGAAGCCGTTCTTCTCCATAAGGGCGCGCAGCGCAGCGACGTCGTCGGGGTCGATGGCCTTGGCCTTGCCGCCGCGGGGGTTGCGCGTGAAGAACGCGAAGGTCGTCGCCCCGATATCGAGCGCCGTACGCCCCATGGCCCCGAAGCCGTCCGAGGTCGACAGATGGCAGCCGATTGCGAGCCTATTCAATGTCTAACGTCTCCTTAGGAGGTCTCGTACCTCGTCGAGCACGATGTCGGCGACCTCGGGCAGCGGCAAGGTATCGTGCTGGTCCACCTTGGCTGGGCCCACGACGGCGATGCGGTTCGTGTCGGAGCCGAAGGTCGATTCCGGGCGGCTCACGTCGTTGGCGATGATGGCGTCGGCGCCCTTGCGCGCAAGTTTCGACTCCGCGTTAGCTATGAGGTCGTTCGTCTCGGCGGCGAATCCGACGACGACGCGGTCGCCCTTGACGGCGCAGAGCTCCGCGAGTATGTCCGCGGTCTCGACAAGCTCGATCGCGTCGAGGTGCTCATGGGCCTTCTTGAGCTTGTGGTCAGCCGGGTGGGCCGGGGTATAGTCGGCGACGGCGGCGGTGCAGACCGCGGCGTCGCACGAGGTGAAGGCGTCGACGGCGGCGTCGCGCATCTGCGCGGCGCTCACCACATCGACGCGCCTGACGCCCTCGGGGCATGGAAGCGCGGTCGGGCCCGAGACCAGGACGACCTCGGCCCCGCGGCGCGCCGCCGCCTCGGCGATCGCGTAGCCCATCTTTCCCGAGGAGGAGTTCGCGATGTAGCGAACCGGGTCGATGGCCTCGTGGGTGGGGCCAGCGGTGACGAGGAGCCTCGTGCAGACGAGGTCCTGCTCATGACGTCCCTGGGAAAGAAGGTCGAGCGCGGCTCGCACCACGTCGGCGACGTCTGCGAGCTTGCCCTCCCCGACGTCGCCGCAGGCGAGCCGACCCTCGACGGGAAGGACGAAGCGGACACCGCGGGACTCGAGCGCGCGCACATTGGCCCGCGTCGCCGCGTTGCGCCACATGTGGGTGTTCATTCCGGGGGCGACGAGCACCGGGCAGGCGCAGGCGAGCAGCGTCGCGCTCACAGCGTCATCGGCGAGGCCCGCGGCCATCTTTGCCATGACGTTGGCCGTCGCGGGGACGACGAGCGCGAGGTCGGCCCACTCCGCGTAGTCGATGTGGGGGATGTCGGTCGCGGGGTTGCCGAAGAGGTCGTCGCAGACGGGATAGCGCGTGAGCGCCTCGAAGGTCGCGGGGCCGACGAAGCGCTCGGCTGCCGCCGTACAAGCGACGCGGACCTCGCAGCCGGCCTTCTGAAGGCCGCGCAGGACCTCGCACGCCTTGTAGGCGGCGATACCGCCGCAGACGACGAGAAGGACCTTCATTGTCTCGGCGCAGCCGGCCTTCGCCACTACTCCTCGCCTTCCTGCGTCGTCACGAGGATGCGGTGGCAGTAGGGGCACTCGTTGATCTGCGGGCCGTGCGCGATGTCGTGGTAGAGGCTCGGCTGGAGCTTGACGCGGCAGGTCGAGGGGACGTTGCCGGTGAGGGTCTCGACGGCCAGGCCGCCGAAGCGCTTGCGGGCGGCCTCGTAGCGTGCGAGCACCTCGGCCGAGATCTCGGAGCATGCGGCGTCGCGCTCGTCCTTGAGCTTGAGGATCTGGGCGCGGACCGAGGCGGAGTCGTCCTCGAACGACTTCTTGGTCGCGGCCTCCTCCTCGTCGAGGCGGCCGAGCATCTTCTGCGCGTTGGCCTCGGCGAGCTTGAGCTTCTCGAGCTTCTCGTTTAAGGGGCCCAGGCGGAACTCGCACTTCTCGGTCACCTTGGCGAGGTGGGTCAGGGACTCCTCGACGGTGCGGGCCTCGCGGTGCGTGAGCGGCCCTTCCTCGGCCTGGGCCATCACGCGCTCGCGGACCTGGCGGTAGTGCGAGATGTCGGCGTTGACGTCGACGATATCGATCTCGGCGTCCTTGCGCTGGCCGGTGATCTTCTTGAGCTCAACCGCCACCTTCTTTTTCGCGAGGGCGATCTTCTTGAGCTTCTCCTGATGGGGAAGCTTCTGCAGCGTGGAGGCGTGGCGAAGGAGCTCGATGTCGATCTGCTGCAGGCGCAGGAGGGCGGAAGCCTCGGTCATGGTGTCCTCTTTCTCTTTGGGCCCGAAGGCGAAGGTTAGCGGTTGGCGGAGCGGGTGCTCACGATGCGAAGAAGCGCGTCGGCGAAGGCGTCGAGGTCGTCTGAGCCCACGCGCTCGTCGAACGAGACGCGCAGGGACCCCAGCGCCTCCTGGCGCGGGATGCCCATGGCCGAGAGCACGTGCGAGGGGTCGAGGGACCCCGACGAGCAGGCGGAGCCGGCCGAGACCTCGAAGCCCGCGTCGTCGAGGGCGAGGATCATGGTCTCGGAGTCGAGCGAGGGCACGAGCAGGCTCACCATGCCGGGCAGGCGGTCGTCGCCGACCTCGGTGCCGGCGGTTGGCTTGATGCCCGTCCCCTCGGCGCAGAGCCTGGCGTAGAGCGCTCGGGCGCGGGTCGCGGTCGCTGCGCGCGAGGCCTCGAGGCCGGAGGCGCACTCCTTGGCCGCGGCCGCGAAAGCGAGCGCTCCCCGGACGTCCTGGGTACCGGGGCGTCGCCCCAGCTCCTGGCCGCCGCCGAACTGGCGCGGCCGAATGTTCACGCGACCCCGGACGGCAAGAAGACCTATGCCCACGGGCCCGCCGATCTTGTGGGCGGCGCAGCTCACGGCGTCGACGTCGGAAAGATCGAGGGGAATGCGCCCGAAGGCCTGGACCGCGTCGGTGTGGAAGACGGCGCCCGCCCCGTGGGCGACGCGGGCGAGGTCGGCCACGGGCTGGACGACGCCCGTCTCGTTGTTCGCGTACATGACGGAGACGAGCGCGGTGTCGGGGCCGACGAGCTCGGCGAGCGCCTCGGGCGCCACCTTGCCGTCGCGCCCGGGACGCGCGAGCTCGACCTCGAAACCTGACGCGCGCAGGGGCGCGGCGACGTCAAGGACGGAGTCGTGCTCGATGGCGGACACGACGACCTTCGTGCGCCGGCGGTCGCGCTCGCGAGCGCCCTCGGCGAGGCCGAAGAGCGCGAGGTTGTTGCTCTCGGTGCCGCCGGAGGTGAAGGTCACCTCGGCGGGTCGGAACCTCCCGCCCAGGCAGCGGGCGAGGTCGGCGCGCGCCTGGTCGAGGGCGCGGGCAGCGAGCCGTCCCATGCCGTGCAGCGAGTTGGGGTTCGCGCCGGCGTAGTCGGAGGCGGCGTACGCGCGCTCCGCGGCGAGAGAGGATTCCCTCGCGGGCGCGGACGCGGCGTAGTCGAGATATACGGTTTTAGCCGATGTCATGGGTACCTAGGCCTTCTTTGCAAGTCCGGATTCGGCGGCGGCCCTGATCTGCGCGATCGCCGCGGAACGGTCGGCCTGGCCGAAGACGGCGCTGCCGGCGACGAGGACGTTCGCTCCCGCCTCGGCTACGATCGGCGCGGTCTGGGCGTTGATGCCGCCGTCGACCTCGACGAGCGGGCTTACGCCGTGCTCGGCGCACAGCCTGCGCAGGCGGCGCAGCTTGGCGGCCGATGCGGGGATGAACTTCTGCCCGCCGAAGCCGGGGTTCACCGTCATGACGAGGACCATGTCGACGTCCTCGATGACGTCCTCGAGCAGGCACACGGGGGTCGCGGGGTTCACCGCGACAGACGCCATGCGCCCTTCAGCGTGGATGAGCTGGATGAGCCGGTTCGCGTGGTCGGTGGCCTCGATGTGGAAGGTCACGTTGTCCGCGCCCGCGTCGAGGAAGGCGGGGACCATCTGGTCGGGGTTGGAGATCATCAGGTGCACGTCGACGGGGAACTCGGTCGAGCGCTTGGTCGCCTTGAGGATGTCGAGCCCGAACGAGATGTTCGGGACGAAGTGGCCGTCCATCACATCGTAGTGGACGTAGTCGGCGGACGATATCTCGGCGAGGTCCTCCCCCAGGCGGGCGAAATCGGCGGACAAAACCGACGTGGCGATTCTGATCTGGCTCTGCATCCTATTCCTTTCCGGCCGGGGTCGTCATGCCGTAGAACTCCTCGCGGGGAAGTCTACCAAGAAGAGACGCCTTGGCGGAGTCGAGGTCGACGCCGTCCACGAGGACACCATGCACGGCGGCGGTGATCGGCGCCTCGATGCCGCGAACGAGCGCGAGCTCGTTCACGCTCATTGCGGCCCGGGCGCCCTCCACGACCATGCGGGTGCGGGACTCGTAGTCGGAAAGCGACTCGCCGCGCGCGAGCGCCTCGCCGAAAGTGCGGTTACGGGAGTGCTCCGAGGTGCAGGTCGCGACGAGGTCCCCCATGCCCGCGAGGCCCATCGGGGTAAGCGGGTCGCCGCCCAGGGCGGCCGAGATACGGCCGATCTCGGCGATGCCGCGGGTCATAAGGACGGCGAGGGTGTTGTCGCCCGCGCCGAGCCCTGCGGCGAGGCCGCAGGCAATGGCCACGATGTTCTTGACCGTGCCGCACACCTCGACGCCGGTGACGTCGCCCGAGACATAGGCACGGAACGACGGGGAGAATACGAGCTCCTGGACGCGTGCCGCGACCTGCGCGTCGTTCGCGGCGACGACGGCGGCGGAGACCTGGCCCTGGCAGATCTCCTCGGCGTGGTTCGGGCCCGAGAGCACGGCCATCCGCCCCGCGCCGCCGAGCTCATCGGCGGCGACGTCGAGCATGAGCTTGTGCGTGCCGGGCTCCATGCCCTTGGTGAGCACGACGACGGTGGCTCCTTCGGGTACCGATCCCGCAATGCGGGAGCAGGTCGCGCGCAGGTGCGCGGAGGGGAGCGCGAGCACCACGAGGCCCGCGCCATCGAGCGCGGAGGCTGCGTCGCTCGTCGCGCGCACATTGGCCGCAAGCTCATAGCCCGTGAGGTGGCGCGGGTTGCGCCCGGTCTCGGCTATGCCGAGGGCGACCTCCTCGCTTCGGCACCAGAGAGCGACCTCGTCGACGTGGGGGGCGACGAGCCCCGTGAATGCGGTGCCCCAGGAACCGGAGCCCACGACGCAGGCCTTGCGGCAGGAGGCGCTCACTTATCGTCCTCCTTGTGGAACGCGAATTTGCGCTCCTCTCCGGCGATGAGCTTGCGGATGTTCGCGCGGTGGGCCCAGACGACCACGGCCGCGACGACGGCGATCGGCACGACCGACTCGAGCGGGAACCCCCACAGCGCGCACTGGATGGGCAGGGAAACAGCGGCGGCCACAGAGCCCAAGCTCACGTAGCGCGTGGGCACGGCGAAGGCGATGAAGACGACGAGCAGCCCCAAGGCCACGGGCCACCACAGCCCGAGCGCCGCGCCGAAGCCGACGGCGATGCCCTTGCCTCCGTGGAAATCGAGGTAGGGGCTGAAGACGTGGCCGAAGACGCACCCGAGATAGATCACGGACATCGCGATGCCGGGCTGCGTCGCATAGCCGAGCTCAGGGGCGAACCCCGCCTGGCCAAACACGATGAGCGAGAGCATGAAGCGCGAGAAGAGCATCCACACGAGGCCCTTGCCAAGGTCGCACAGGAGCGTGAGGGCCGCGGCCTTCTTTCCCACGCTGCGGGCGACGTTGGTGGTGCCGATGTTTCCCGAGCCGGTCTGACGAACGTCGACGTGGCCGAGGGCCTGGGCGATGTAGAGGCCGAAGGGGACGCCGCAGACGGCGTACGCGCCGAGCGCGAACACCACGGTCCAGGCGATGAGCGCCGGCATGCTGGGCTCAGCCATCAGCGGTCGCCCCCGTCAGAGGTCTTGCGGCGGAACTTCAGGCGGATGGGCGTGCCCGTGAGGTCGAAGCGAGCGCGCATGCGGTTCTCGATGAAGCGCTGGAAATTGTCGTCGGCGAGGTCAGGCGCGTTGCAGAAGAAGCTGAAGACGGGCGGCTTGGTGCCGGTCTGCGTCGCGTACTTGATCTTGAGCCTGCGGCCCTTGTCGGACACGGTGTGGCCGGACTCGGCGATCTCGGCGAGGAGCTTGTTAAGGTCGACGGTGCGGATCTCCTGCTTGCGGGCGTTGGCGGCCTTGACGGCGAGCTCGAGGACCTTGTCGGTCGCGCGGCCGGTGAGGGCGCTGATGTTCACGTAGGGGATCCAGGGAGCGAACGCGAGGCGCTTGTTGATGGAGGCGACGATCTCGTCGCGCTGGCGCTCGGTCTCGACGAGGTCCCATTTGTTGATGAGCAGGATGACGGCGCAGCCGCGGTCGATGGCCATGCCGGCGACCTTCTGGTCCTGTTCGGTCACGCCCACGGTGGCGTCGACGACGAGCATCGCGACGTCGGAGCGGTCGATGGCCTGCAGGCCGCGGACCATGCTGTAGTACTCGACGTCCTCGTGGACCTGGTTCTTCTTGCGCATGCCGGCGGTGTCGACGAGCTTGATGGTCTGGCCCTTCCACTCGATGACCGAGTCGATGGCGTCGCGCGTGGTGCCGGCCACGTCCGAGACGATGGAGCGTTTCTTGTTGGCAAGGCGGTTGGCCAGCGAGGACTTGCCGACGTTCGGGCGGCCGACGATGGCGATGGAGAGGACGTCCTCGTCCTCCTCGAGTTCCTCGGGCTCGGGGAACGCCTCGACGACGAGGTCGAGAAGGTCGCCCGTGCCGTGGCCGTGCGTCGCGCTGATGGGCATGGGCTCGCCACAGCCGAGGGCGTAGAAGTCCCAGAGGTCCTCGTGCTCCTTGGCGGGGTTGTCCTTCTTGTTCACGCACAGAAAGACGGGCTTGGTGGTCTTGCGGACGATGCGCGCGACCTCCTCGTCCTCGTCCGTGATGCCGGTGGCGCCGTCGACGACGAAGATGATGACGTCGGCCTCCTGCGTGGCGAGGATGGCCTGCTCGCGGATGCCGGGGGCAAAGACGTCCTTTGACTTGATGGACTCGATGCCGCCGGTATCGATGATGACGAAGTCGCGGCCGTTCCAGTCGGCCTCGTGGTAGCTGCGGTCGCGCGTGACGCCGCGGGACTCGTGGACGATGGCGTCGCGGGTGACCGCGATGCGGTTGACGAGCGTGGACTTGCCGACGTTCGGGCGGCCGACGACTGCGACGATGGGCTTGCTCATGTGGTACTCCTTGCAGATAGACAATCAAAGTTAGTTTACCATGAGCGGATGGGCCGGCAGGGGCGCCATGGCCTTGCGTTGAGGCTCGGACAGTCCTATTCGCACGAAGGCCACATTAAGTGGCCTTCGGCTCATGCGGAACTCGCC
>ERZ1673741.2204-NODE-2204-length-14241-cov-15.195122_pt1 | contig 14241 bp, 10 predicted proteins | sample MGYA00580209_ERZ1673741 | MGnify/ENA primary metagenome ERZ1673741 (study PRJEB41218, sample SAMN15661754) | gut metagenome | host: Homo sapiens | place: Canada: London | collected 2015-08-20/2019-03-30 | study: EMG produced TPA metagenomics assembly of... | reverse complement strand
TTTACAATAAAAAGCAAGACTTCCTTTATGACAAACAAAAATACCCGGCAGATTCTTTCTGAAAAATCTGCCGGATATAGACCGGATGCCCTTGGGGTGTTGCCGTATTCGTCCTCCACGGCGATGCAGTCGATGGCAAGGGTGGTGCCATCCTCGAACCGGGCTTCCACCCGGTTGGTGTCCATGTTGTAGCGGCAGGAAAGCAGTTTGTTCATAGGGAACCTCTTTCTATATAAGGTAGTGTCTATTCGATTGTCCAAATCCCTGCCATGAATCATAGTTGTGAATGTACATTGCCAGACGGAGCTGCGCCTTTACTTCGGGGTCTGCATTCTTCAGAAGTTCCAGCAGAGCAGTCATAGAGAATGTGTCTGTCTATACAAACACCATTTGCGTTGCAAAACGCTTGTTGGGAACACCCAAACCCTTAAACTGCGTCCGGTGGATGCAGGGGATGCGCTCTTGCGGCCCTCACCCCAGCTTCTCCCACAGTGCATTCAATGCGGCAGCAGTATCCGCATCCATGCCCTCGTTCAGGCGGCGGGCAGGGTACCAGAGGGTAGAACTTTCTCTTTGCGCATCGGCAAGGGGTGTTGGGGCTTTCCGTCTGCACTCGGACGGCCGAAGTCGTAGATGCGGTAGGAACTGTCTGCGGCGGTTGCTCTACGGAGCGCGCCTGTGGCCGCGGTGCAGAAATGTAATAACTCGATATAACACTTTCGCCTCTGTAATCTGCAAAGTGCAGTGGACTCTTCGAAGGGAAAATGCGCTTTTTACGGGCGGCCGGATTGGAAAAAACTATTGTTATTTTTGGCGAAGGGTGATATTATCATTACCATGAAAGAATGGTTCCATTAAAGAAAAAATACGCGCCGCCAGCCATTGAAAAGAGGCCGGACGGGCAGCAACGGTAAATGCAATGGAGATTTTACTCACAGGTTTTACAGCATTCCTGACGGAGGAGTGGATCGAGACGGCATTCCCGGATGATCATGTGCTGACCACCCACACAAAAGAGGAAGCGCTGCTGGACACCCGGATCAAGACGGTGATGCTGGAAAGCAAGCAGCTGTTGGATCAGCTTGCAGAAACCTACCAGTTTGACCGGGTTGTCTATTTTTCTGAATATCTGCTGCCACACGGGAATCAGGAAGGTGAACTGGACCGTCTGCGCCGGGTGCTGCAATCCTGCCGCGAGCGGGAGGTGGAGCTGTTGTACCTCTCAGGGCCGGAGGCAGCATTGACGCCGTCCTCCGGCAAAACGCTGCTGGCCAATGCGGCAGAGGAACTTTGCTTCCATTACGCCAAAACCAGCAAACTTCAGGTCAAGGTGTTCCGTCTGCCCTATCTGTATGCCGTCTCGGCCAGCGGTGCGGAGCAGTTTGCACGGCTGTTCGAGCAGATATCTGCCGGTACGGTTCAAATGGATGAACAGGCCGCGCAGCCGCTGCTGGCGCTCTGTGCAGAAGAACTGGCTGATCTCGTTGCCCGGGTGTTCGATACATGGACGCCGAAGCCGGAGCGATTTACGCTGCCGGATGTTTTTGGGAATACGCAGGAGCAGCTGGGCGAGGTGCTGCAAAAGCTGCAACCCGGGCTGAAGGTGCTGTACGGCACCGATACCATCCAGACCTATCCCGCAGCGGATAATACTGTCCGTCGCAGGTACGGCTGGTTCCAGCGGTACAACATTCTGGATGATCTGCCCACGATCTATAATGTGTGGTGTGCCCAGCAGGCGGAGAAAAAAAGTTTTGTACGCAAAACGGTGGATAAGATCCGCCAGAGCCCGCGTCTGCTGCGGCTGGTAGAGATCGCTGCCGCGTGGTTGGTCACGGAGCTGCTGGTGCGTATTACAGGCACAGACGCGCAGTTCCAAATGATCGATTTCCGGCTTATGTTCGTCGTGCTGATCGGTACAGTCTACGGCCTCAATGCAGGTGTGCTGTCTGCTGTGTTGGCATCTGTTTCTCTAGCAGCGGGCTATCTGCGGCAGGGCACTACCCTGATGCTGCTGTTTTATGCACCTGCCAACTGGTTGGCGTTTATTGTATATTTTGTGGTGGGAGCGTCCTGCGGGTATGTGCAGCTGCGTAATACAGAGACCGCCCGTTTCGTGCAGGAAGAAAACAAGCTGCTGTGTAAGCGGCTTGAATTTACCCGGAAACTGTATCAGGATACGTTGGAGGATAAACAGATGTTCCGCCGCCAGATCCTTGGCCGCCGGGACAGCTTTGGCAAGATCTATGCTGTGACCCAGCAGCTGGATATGCTGCAGCCGCAGGAGATCTACCGCAAGACGGTGCAGATCATGGAGGATGTGCTGGAAAATCACAGCCTCGCCATCTACCGGATGGAAAAAAACCATGGGTTTGCCCGCCTTACAGCCGCCAGTGCCGGAATGACGCCGGAGCCGGCGCATTCGCTGGAGGTGGAGCAGTGGTTGGATGTGATCCGTGCCATTGAACAGGAGGGGCTGTGGGTGAATCGCGGCTTCCTCCCCGGACATCCGATGTATGCTGCCGGCGTGCGGCAGAACGGCAGCCTTGTGGTACTGATCTGCCTGTATACGGCCAACGAAGAGCAGATGACCCTGTATTACCAGAACCTGTTCCGCATCCTCTGCGGACTGGTGGAAACAGCACTGGTGCGCGCCTTTGCGTACGAGAGTGCTGTGCGGGAAAACTGGTATCTGCCCGGTACCTGCCTGCTGCGTCCGGCTGTGTTTGCGGAGCAACTGGCTACAGCCTGTACCCTGCAGGAAGAAAAAATGGCGCACCATCTGCTGCTGCGGGTGACGGGTGAGTTTAAAGACCGGGCCGAATTCAACGACCGGGTGGGGCGCTCCATCCGCAGTACCGATGCGGCAGGCGTTGGAACAGACAACACCGTCTACCTGCTGATGAATCAGGCCGATGAAGAAGATCTGCCGCTGCTGACCCGGCGCTTGGGTGAAAAAGGGCTTCATGTCACTGCGGTGCCGCTGGATGAGCAGCTGCGGCTGATCAAGACTGCAAAACAGGAGGCACCGCATGTGTAACGGGTTCTGGCTTGGCCTTGTGCTGCTGACGGTGCATCTGGTTGTATGCGGGAGTCTTTGGCTGCTGGCCCGGGCACGGACACTGGAGGTGGAGGGATATTTTGTTCCGGTGATGCTTCTGGTGCCGCTGTGGGGGCCCCTGTGTGTGCTGTTACTCCACACGTCCAATCGCCTTACAGGCGAGTGCTCGCGAGAACAGATGCTTGAAAAACTGCGCATCAACGAAGAAATACATAAAAGTATCCTTGTGGCAGATGACGAGGGTAAGGAGGCGGTTGTTCCGCTGGAGGAAGCCTTGCTGGTAAACAGCCCTGCACAGAAGCGGAAGCTCATCCTCTCGGTGCTGACGGATGATCCCGCAGGCTATTACGACCTGCTTCAGCAGGCCCGCATGGATAACGACAGCGAGGTGGTTCATTACGCTTCCACGGCGCTGTCGCAGATCACCAAGGAGGCAGATTTGAAATTACAAAAACAGGAGCAGCGGTATGCCGCTGCCCCAGACGATGCCGCCGTGCGGGAAGAATACTGCGATTATCTGGAAAGCTATTTGGAAAGCGGCTTTGTGCAGGGCAAAGCGGCGGAGATCCAGTATCATCAGCTGGAGCAGCTGCTGAAAAAACGAATGGAAAATCTCGGTGGACGCCGCAGCTGTACGCTGGAATGCAGGCTGGCAGATGTGCAGCTCAGTCTTGCGGAGTATGACTGCGTAGAAAAAACGCTGGAAGACCTTACGGCGCGCTGGCCCCAGCGCGAGGCGCCGTGGTTGCTCCGCCTGCGGCTGGCAGCAGCGCTGCGCGATGGGGCGGCTATCCAAAAAACGCTGCGTCAAATCGAGGAAAAGGAGGTCTACCTCAGTGCAAAGGGCCGCGAAGTCGTGCGGTTCTGGCAGGGGGAACAGCAATGATAAAGGAGATCTTTTCCCGGCTGCGTGCATTCCGCTGGCAAAAGCTGCTGATCATCTGGGCGGTGTTCGTGGCGATGGCCGCTATCCTGTTTGCGGAGCGCAGCGGTATTCGATACGATGCAACGAAATTTAAGATCAATTATCTCCCCCGGACAGAGGCAAAGTCTGCACAGATCGCCATGTTCGGCCAGCCTGTCACCTGCCTGTTGCTCTACGATTCCGAGCAGGAAGGCACAGACCATGCCAAAGAGCAGTTTGATCAGATTTTGCTGGATATGAAAGTAAGCACACAGGCTGTGGATGTGCACACAACGTCTCTTGCTGATATCCCGGAGTTTGACCGGTATAAAACCGTTGTGGTCCTCATCAGTGATCTGGATGTGTTAGGCAAACGCTTGATCGACCTGATGAACTGGGTGCAGGACGGCGGCAGTGTTCTGTTTGCCATGACGCCCCAGAAAACAACCTATTTTGACGTGATCTCACCCGAACTCGGTGTCCTGTCCTCTTCATGGGAGTGTAAGACCGCAGAAAGCATCGTTCCCACAGAGGAGTTTATGCTGGGCGGCGGGCAGCGGTATGAGTTCAGCGACCCATTTGAATCCTCTCTCAGTGTCAGCCTCCGGGAGGAAGCCACGGTCTATGCCAGCACAGGGGACGAAGGCGTTCCGCTGGTATGGGGCACAAAGTCCGGTGCCGGCAGGGTGGTGGTGGACAACATCGGCGTCTACGACAAAATCATGCGCGGCATCTATGCAGCATCCTTCAGCCTGTTGTGCGATGCCGCTGCTTATCCCGTCATCAACAGTTCGGTGTTCTATCTGGATGATTTTCCCTCTCCGGTGCCCGGCGGCGATGGTACTTATATCCGCAGGGATTACAGGATGAGCATAGCGGACTTTTATTCCAAGGTCTGGTGGCCGGATCTCGTAAAGCTTGCACAGCAATACTCTATCCGTTTTACCGGTGTCATGATCGAAAACTATGAGGACGATACCCAAAGCACGCCGGTCCGTCAGCCGGACACTCAGCAGTTCCGCTACTATGGCAGCATGCTGCTGCAGCAGGGCGGGGAAGTGGGCTTCCACGGCTACAACCATCAGCCGCTGGTACTGCCCGATACGGATTACAAAGATCTTTACAGCTACCGTCAGTGGCCCAGCGAGGATGCCATTGTGGCTGCGATGAACGAACTTATCGATTTTCAAAAGACTGTGCTCCCCAACACCGAAGGCAGTGTCTATGTGCCGCCCTCCAACATCCTTTCCGCTGCCGGGCGGAAGGTGCTGGGCAGCACGGTGACCCAGATCCGCACCATTGCCAGCACCTACTTTGCGGATGCCACATCCCTGCCCTATGTGCAGGAATTCGGTGTGGCCAGCGACGGTATCGTGGAGCAGCCTCGCATCGTATCCGGCGGTATGGTGGGAGATACCTATATGCGGCTGGCTGCGATGAGCGAGTTGAACATGCACTACGTCAGTACCCACTTTATGCACCCGGACGATCTGCTGGATGTGGACCGCGGTGCGGCAGAAGGCTGGGAAACTTATAAAGGTGGCCTGAACGATTACCTCGAATGGCTCAGTGCCGCTGCACCGGATCTGCGCAGGCAGACAGGCACCGAGTGCTCTGCTGCCATTCAGCGGTATGCACAGCTGACGGTCACGCTGGACAGCGCCGATACCGCATGGACGCTGCATCTTGGCAATTTTGTGGATGAAGCGTGGCTTTTCTTCCGCGCCAATGAGGGAACTCCCGGCAAGGTGACGGGCGGCGAATTGACCCGCCTGACCGGAAACCTTTATCTGCTCAAAGCCAATGCCGACACCATCCGCATTGAAAAGAAGGGGGCGTGACCATGCGTATCTGTCTGGTGCTGGAAGGCTCCTACCCCTATGTCCACGGCGGCGTATCCACATGGATGCACGCGTATATTCAGGCCATGCCTCAGCAGGAATTCTCCCTCTGGGTCATCGGTGCCAAAGCACAGGATCGGGGAAAGTTTGTGTATGAACTGCCGCCCAACGTGAAAGAGGTGGAGGAAGTTTTTCTGGATGATGCCCTCCGCCTCCACGGGGAGCGGCAGCCAGTCCTGTTTACTGCAGACGAGCGTACCGCCCTGCGGGAATTGGTACGGCTGGGCAGCCCGGATTGGGATGTGCTGTACCGTCTGTTTCAGGAAAAAGGCGTCCACCCGCTCTCTTTTTTGCAGAGCCGGGATTTTATGGAATTGTTCAAGGATATCTGCCTACAGGAGTATCCTTATGTGGCTTATGCGGATGCGTTCCATACCATGCGCTCGATGCTGCTGCCGGTGCTCTATTTGCTTACGGGCCGGGTGCCGAAAGCGGATGTCTACCATGCCATCTCCACCGGCTACGGCGGTCTGCTGGCCTGTCTGGGCGGCAGCCTGAATCATGCGCCGGTGCTTCTTACGGAACATGGCATCTACACCCGCGAACGTGAGGAGGAAATCATTCGTGCCGAGTGGGTGGTGCCCTCGTTCAAGAGCCGATGGATCCGATTCTTCTATATGCTTTCAGAGGAGATCTACCGGCGGGCGTTCCGGGTCAGCAGCCTGTTCTATAATGCCCGCCGGACGCAGATCGAGATGGGATGCGATGCTGAAAAGTGCATCGTCATCCCAAACGGCGTCCAGTATGAGAGGTTCTGCAATATCCCGTTCAAACAGGAGGATGGCTGGGTGGATATCGGCGCGGTGGTGCGTCTGGCCCCCATCAAGGACGTCAAGACCATGATCTATGCGTTCTTTGAGCTGGCCTCCCGGATGCCCAATGTCCGGCTCCACATTATGGGCGGCGTGGACGATGAAGATTACGCCAAAGAATGTTATGCGCTGGTAGAGCAGTTGCAGCTCAAAAACCTGATCTTCACCGGGCGTGTAGACGTGGTGCAGTATATGCAGAAACTGGATTTCACCATCCTTACCAGCATCTCGGAGGGGCAGCCGCTGTCTGTGCTGGAATCTATGGCAGCCCGCCGCCCCTGTGTGACCACCGAGGTGGGCTGCTGTAGGGAGCTGCTGGAAGGTGCGCCCGGCGATGAGCTGGGAGTTGCCGGGTATTGTGTACCGCCGATGTACCGGCAGGGTTTGGCCGATGCCATGGAGAAAATGTGTGCCAGCCGTGCCCGCCGCGAAGAGATGGGACGCATTGGCCAAAGACGGGTGGATGCTTATTTTCATCACGAGCAGATGCTGGCCAACTACCGCAAGATGTACGACGAAACCGCAAAGGAATATCATTTGGAGTAACCATGGCAGGAATTGGATTTGAATTGAAAAAGCTGTTCCGCCGCAAAGGGCTGTTTGCCTCCCTGCGGGCCTACGGCTATGCGGGTATCATCTGCACCGGCCCTATGCTGCTGGGCGTTGTGCTTCAGTTTGGTATCCTGCTGCTCTGCGGCTGGGTGGGTGCCCAGCGGGATCAGCAGGATCTGCTGGTCTGCATGATCACCTATACGCTGCTGTTTTCCCTTACGGTCACCAGCTTCTTTTCCATGCCGGTAACACGGTATCTGGCAGATATGCTGTATGAGGAACAGGAGCAGACCATCCTGCCTTCGTTCTGGGGCTCCAGCAGCCTGATGCTTGTGCTGGGCTGCACGCTGTATGGGCTGTTTCTGCTTGTTTCAGGAGCAACTCTTTTGCAGGGGCTACTTTGCCTGTGGCTTTTTGCAGAGATGATCGTGAACTGGAACGCCATGAGCTACCTGACCGCCATCAAGGACTACCGGGGCATCCTCTGTTCGTTTCTGGCTGCCATTGCGCTGGCGTTCGGGCTGGGGTTCGTGCTGGTGCTGCTGCTGGGCTGTCCGGTGCTGGAAGGAATGCTCTTTGCTGTGACCATGGGTTACGGCCTGATGATGGTCTGGGATGTAGTGCTGCTCTACCGCTACTTCCCGCAGAGTGAGGAGAGCCCTTGGGCGTTTCTGCGCTGGGTGGATGCGTTCCTTCCGCTGGCCTTTACGGGGCTGTGCACCAACATCGGGCTGTTTGCCCACCTTGTCATCTGCTGGGCAGGGCCGTCGGGTGTGCAGGTCAAAGGCCTGTTTTATGGGGCTCCGTACTATGATGTTCCTGCCCTTATTGCGTTTTTGACCATTCTCGTCACGAGCGTGAATTTTGTGGTGTCGGTGGAGGTCAATTTCTACCCCAAATACCGGAATTACTACAGCCTGTTCAACGATGGCGGCGTTGTGGGCGATATCGTCACAGCAGAGGAAGAGATGCTGGCTGTGCTGAACCGGGAACTCCGGTTCACTGCCCTCAAACAGCTGTTCGTCACAGCGGCGGTACTTTCACTGGAGAACACTCTGCTGGATCTTCTGCCCCTTGGGTTCAACGACCTGATGCACGGCTACTTCCGCACCCTGTGTGTAGGGTACGGCCTTTACGCCGTGGGCAACACCATTCTGATGATCCTGCTTTACTTCACGGATTACGGCGGCGCTGTCGCAGCCGCTGCTGCGTTTGCTGTTTCTGCCAGCGGGTTTACGGCGCTTTCCATGGCGTTTGACCCTGCGTTTTACGGGTTCGGTTTCCTGATCGGAGCGGCGCTGTTTTATCTGGTCACGCTGTTCCGGTTGGATGCCTTTACGGCAAACCTGCCTTACCGGGTGTTGGGGCAGCAGCCTATTGTGGCAGAAACAAAAGCCGGGCGTTTCACCCGGCTGGGGTTGTTCTTGGAACATAAAAAGGGAAAGCATCGAGAGGAAAAGACAAATGAAGAATAGAGATCTGATCCCGCGCCGCAGGGTGCTGGGGCTGGGAGTGGCGCTGGCCGGGCTGTGTGCAGGCTGCGCCGTGCTGCCGGCCGGGAGTACAGAGAGCGCTGCCGGTTCACAGGCAGCGTCTGGGAATAAAGCAGCTGACAAGGTGGAAAAGGTTCCGCTGGAGGATATCAATAGTGTCCACCTGCGGGATAACCCGGAACTTTACACGGTCTACGATGACAGCGGCGTGGTGACAATGTACCTGACCGTGAGCCGGGGCAATGACAGCGAGAACACCAACCACAGCTGGGCAGAGATCAACCATTATTCGGTTTACGATTATGAGGCCATGGGTGTGCCACGCTATCAGGTGAACGGCCTTTTGCAGGTGGGCGATGAGAACGGCCCAGTCGTGGGAGAGCTTGGATATGATACCCTAACCCCAAACGCCACCGTTCAGATACGCGGTCAGACCTCCAGCCGAAATAGCCAAAAGAACTATAAGATCAAACTAAAGAAAAATAAAGGCAGCTGGCGCGGTCAGCGCACCATCGCTCTGAACAAACACATGGGCGAGGGACTGCGCTTCCGTAATAAGATGGCTTATGACCTTATTAAGGGAATTGACCAGATGATGGGCCTTCAAACCCAATTCGTGCATTTGTACGTCAAAGACCTGACTGACAGTGACAGCGGTGTATTTGAAGATTATGGATTGTATACTCAGGTCGAACAGCTGAATAAGACAGCGCTCAAGACGCATGGAGTAGATTCAAACGGTCAACTGTATAAAATCAATTCCTTTGAGTTTTTGCGCAATGAAGATGTCATCCGCCTCACAACTGACCCTGCATATGACCAAACTGCATTTGAGGCGCTGTTGGAAATAAAGGGAGACAGTGACCATTCCAAGTTGATCGAAATGCTGGAAGTTCTCAACGATGCAACGTCGTCCATGGATGATGAGCTCTTTGTAACGTACTTTGATAAGGAAAATATCGCCTATTGGATGGCATTTCAGCTGCTGACCGGCAACACAGACACTCAAAATCGAAATGTCTATTTGTACAGCCCACAAAACTCCAGCAAATGGTATCTCTGGGACTGGGACAATGACGGTATGCTCCGCCGCCGGGAACGTGAAATCATCAAGTTCTCGGACTCTGAAAGCTGGGAACGCGGCGTGAGCAACTACTGGGGCAATGTTTTGTTCCGGCGCTGTCTGCAAACACAAAGTTACCGCAATATGCTGGATGCTGCCATGAAGGAGCTTTATGCTTACATGAATAAGACGTGTATCCAGTCCATGCTGGAACATTACCGAAGTGTGACGGAAACGTATGTCTGGCAGATGCCAGACCGGATGCATGTCCCTATCACACATGCCGAATACGAAGATGTTCTGAAGAGTATCTGGCCGGAAATCGAAGAAAACTATAATTACTACTGGGAGAGCTACCGTAAGCCCATGCCATTTTACATTGGTATACCGCAGGCAGCAAACGGTCAGTTGCATCTGAATTGGGATTCTTCCTATAATTTTACGGTTGAGGATATCTATTATACGGTCGAACTTGCAAAAGATTATCTGTTTAACAAAGTATTGTACCGGCAGGAAAACCTGATCCTGCCAGAGCTTACAATGGATACGCTTCCTGCTGGACAATATTTTTTGCGGGTTCGCGCAACGAATGCATCCGGTTACACGCAGGATGCGTTTGATTATTATGTTACCGAGGCCGGCAAGCATTATGGCATGATCTGTTTTTACGTCCAGCCTGACGGCAGCATTGCGGAGGATATCTATGAAGAATGAGTCCGCATTCTGGCAACGGTGCTTGGAGCGGGGAGAGCAAATGCTGACTCCGCAGCCCCGCAGCCATACGGAAACTTACCGCCACGAGCTGAAATATCTCATCTCATGGGCGGACAAGGCTGAACTGACAACACGGATGTCCCCCGTTCTCAAACTGGACCCCCACGCAACGAATGGCGGCTATTTCATCCGCAGCCTGTATTTTGACGATTACTGGAACACGGCTTATGAGGAAAAAGACGCCGGTGTGCTGCTGCGCAAGAAATACCGTATCCGTATTTATAATTGCAGCGACCGCAGCATCAAGCTGGAACGAAAGAAAAAATTCGGCAGTTACATCTATAAGGAAGCTGCACCTTTGACCCATGCAGAGTTTGATGCGATTCTCGCCGGAGACTATGACTTTCTGCTGCACAGTCCCCACCGTTTGTGTCAGGAGTTCTACACCGAGTGTGTGTGCAATGTGCTCCGTCCCCGGGTCATCGTGGATTACGACCGCGAACCGTGGATCATGGACGCAGGCACGGTGCGTGTTACATTTGATCAGGATGTCCGGGCTGCTGTGGGCAGTTGGGATATTTTTGATCCTGCGCTTCCCACCCTGCCGGTGTTGGAGCCGGGCAAACTGGTCATGGAGGTCAAATTTACAGAGTATCTGCCGCAGATCGTGCGGGATATCCTCCCGCCCCGTGCACAGGAGCTGACAGCCGTTTCCAAGTATGTGCTGTGCTGCGATAAGACCGCTTATCAGCACGGGTTTGAATACTGGAACGAAACCTGAGAGAAAAGGAACACAATTAACCATGAGCACAAAAGACTTTATTAAAAAATCTGTTTTGAATGCTTTTGCCCAGTACGATGCGCCTAAGCTTGCCGTGGCGCTGCTGGCGGCGCTGGCGCTGGGCATCCTCATTTATCTGGTCTACCGCAAATTCTATACAGGCGTAGTATATTCCCGCAGCTTTGCGGTAACGCTGGTGGGAATGTGCGTGCTTACCTGCATGGTCACGCTGGCCATCAGTACCAACGTGGTCATCTCCCTTGGTATGGTGGGCGCATTGTCTATCGTCCGCTTCCGCACCGCAGTGAAGGACCCGCTGGATCTGTTATATCTGTTTTGGTCGATCACCACGGGTATTACGGCGGGTGCCGGAATGTACGCACTGGGGCTGGTCACGGCGGCTGTCATGATCGCTATGATTTACCTGTTCTCCCACTGGCAGGCTAAAGGCCGGGTGTACATTGCGGTGATTCACTATGTGGGCGCCGATGCCGGAGACGATATCGTCCGGGCACTGGGACGCATCAAGTATGCAGTCAAATCCAAGACCATGCGGGGCGAAAACACCGAGATGGCGGTAGAGGTCTTCTGCAAAGACCCCAATATGGAATTTGCAGACCGTATCCGCGCTGTAAAGGGGGTACAGGATGTCACCCTTATCCAGTACAACGGGGAGTATCATGGGTAAAATTTCAAGGATCCTGGCGGCAGGGCTCTGTCTGCTGGGGACGGGAGCTGCAATGATCGCATCGACCACAAAGACAAGAACCTATGCTGCGGATGACAGCGCATTTTCCAATGCCCAGATCGGCTATGCTCCGTTGATCGATACTACAGAGGCGGGCGATGCAACGCTCCGCTATCTGGAACTCACATGGAGGGAGATAGAGCCGGAAGAGGGCGTTTATGCATGGGAGGCAATCAGCGAAAAATACGGCTTTGCCTCACTGCGGGAGCAGGGGATCCATCTGGTGCTTCGCTTTGTCTGCGATGTGCCGGGACAAGAGACGCATCTGGATATCCCGGACTGGCTTTATGCGCAGACGAAGGATGGCAGTTGGTACGATACAGATTATGGGAAAGGTTACTCGCCAAACTATGCCAATGTGGTGTTCCGGGCTGCGCATCACCGTGTGCTTTATGCGCTGGCAGAGTTTCTGGGCACGGATGGTTTTGTTTCCTATGTGGAGCTGGGCAGCCTTGGCCACTGGGGCGAGTGGCACATAAAAAGCGAAGATGGTCTGGTACCCATGCCGGATGAGGCAATCTGGGACGAATATGCCGCAGATTACCTTGCGGCTTTTCCTACGGCAAAGCTGCTGATGCGCAGGCCGTTCCGCTTCGCGGCAGAACAAAGCCTCGGCCTTTATAATGATATGACCGGCGAGGAAAAGGATACGGATGAGTGGCTGGGATGGATCGCAGAGGGCGGCTGGTACGGCAGCGACCCCAATGCGCTGACGCCTATGCCGGATTTCTGGCAGAATGCCCCGGTGGGCGGCGAGTTCACCAGCAGTCTTTCCATGCAGGATATGCTGGTGAAAAATCTTCCCCGCACGCTGCACCTGTTGGAGATATCGCACATGAGCTTTCTGGGCCCCAAAACGGCACAGGTAAAGTATGCGAAAGGATATAATGCCGTGCTGAGGAGGCTGGGCTATCGGCTCCGGGTAACGGAACTGAAGCTGAACCTGTGCACAGACGGCGTTTCTGCAGAACTGACTGTGGCAAACGAGGGTGCGGCACCGTTCTACTGGGATTGGCCCATGAATCTTTATGTGGAGGATACAGCAGGCAGCACTCTGTGCACGGCGCGTCTGCCGCTGTCCCTGCCGGAGCTGATGCCGGGGAAGAGCCAAAAAGTATCGGTCACGCTGGAAGGGGCAGATGCACAGGAACTGCTTTGCGGAGGGTGGAAGCGTTTATTCCGCAGCCCAAAACATCTGACGATTGGAATCGTGGATCCAATGACGAGCCGTGATGCAGTGCGGTTTGCCATGAAGGCGGCACGGAAAAACGGAAGAACTGTTTTGCTGTAGGCTGCCGTGCAAAAAGTAGAATTTCATAGGATTTGATTTTGGTGTGCGGCCACTCAAACCAATGCCGTCAAGCCGGTGGGGGATAGGGTGATTTTTGTTTGTTGGAGAGTAAGTGCACGGTTTCTGCACGGTTTCAAACCGTGCAAAGGGTGCTTTCCGCTGCAAAATCCGACAAAGAGGGCAGAAATTACCGGGTGAAAAATGACGTTGTTTTGATGCAAAATAACGATAACTCGAAACTTCCATGAATTGAGACGAACCGGCGGCTTGCTCTCTTAATCAGTGGGCCAAGGGTTCAAGTCCATGGAGACACACCAAACTTTGGACGTCAAATCGTAAGATTTGGCGTTCTTTCTTTATGTAGGAAAGCGGCTGCACACTTTCTGCACACCGTTTGCACACTTGCCCGAATCAGGGGCGTTTCTGCGCAAGGCTTGCACAACCTGCTTTCCTTTGCATAAAAATGGAACTTGTCGGGGCGAAGCCCCTCCATCTTGCTGCGCAAGACCGTTCTGTCGCTTAAAAGCCCCACTGGGGCTTTCATTGCTGCGCTACGCTTCGCAAACGCGAACTTTTGAGAACACGTCACTTTCGGCAGTGTGAAAGAAAAAACAATGAAAACTTTGGCAAAAAGAGAGAGGGCTGGACGGTGCCAGCCCTCTTGACAGGAGCAGATACGCGGATTTCTATTTTATGCCCGCACATCCTCCCGGCGTAAAAGCAGCCATGCCAGAAGGAACATCGTCCCCAGCCAGAAGATGCAGCTGAAGGCAAACAGCCCGTAGCTGCCCGCCAGAGCATCCGCACTTTTGTTGGAGTTCATTCCGAGTTGCATCAGGGAATAGGGCCACAACAGCCCATGACCCTTGGAGCTGATAAAGATGCCGGTAATGCCGCCCAGCAGCCCCAGAAAAATGGGCA
>ERZ1673741.2203-NODE-2203-length-14246-cov-5.169474_pt1 | contig 14246 bp, 8 predicted proteins | sample MGYA00580209_ERZ1673741 | MGnify/ENA primary metagenome ERZ1673741 (study PRJEB41218, sample SAMN15661754) | gut metagenome | host: Homo sapiens | place: Canada: London | collected 2015-08-20/2019-03-30 | study: EMG produced TPA metagenomics assembly of... | reverse complement strand
CGTCACCCTCTTCTCCATGCTCCCTGTCATGCTGGTTTCGGTGCGTCACGGGCTGAAGTGGGGGCTGCCGACCGCGTTCATCTATTCGCTGTTCCAGTTCTTCACGGGGCTGCCAGATATGATCAGCTGGAGCCTGACTCCCGCCATGTTTGTCGGGTCAATGTTTCTGGATTACCTGCTTGCGTTCACGGCTCTGGGTCTTGCCGGGCTGTTCCGCAAAAAGGGCATTGCCGGCTGCCTGTGCGGGATGGTGCTTGCATGCGCGCTGCGCTTCTTCATCCATTTTCTCGCCGGTGTCCTACTGTGGACCAAGCTGGATGAATTTATCGTGTTTGGTGAAACCTTCTTCAACCGCCCCTATCTCTATTCCTTCCTGTACAACGGCTCCTACATGCTTCCAGAAACCCTGATGAGCTGCGCCGCTGCCGCCCTGCTCTTCTTCGTCCCGCAGGCAAGAAAAATCGTCTTCCAAGGGACCGATATTCCGGTGGAAAAGTAAAAAAAATCATAATAAAAAAAGGATTCTCCCGTTGGGAGGGTCCTTTTTTTTTTCGGGGGATCTTGGCTGCCACTTAGCGGCTACATTTGCAAAATCTTAACGGCTGTTATCCTTACCGCAAATGACTTTCCGACCACCCGCCCGCAGGCGACGGATGAGGGCGGGCAATTGCAAAGTAACCATCACCATGTCCGCATGAAAAACACCCACACAAAAAACAGGCGGTTCCCCGCCTGTTCAAAATTTGGGTCAGTACTCCAACGTCCCCCTCACCCCTTATACGGCTTCGTATCAAACACCGGCTGCTTTTCATCAGCCAGTCGATTGGCGTCGTCGGAGAGGGCGGCGAGGGCAACGAAATCGGTGTACCCGGCGCGCCGGAGCAGCTTTGCAGCCGCTGCCATGCTTGCGCCGGAGGTGACAATATCGTCAACCAGAATCAGGGGCGTGGAGACCGGCAGCCGGCAGGAGGACGACAGCCGGAAAGCCGCGCGGGCGTTTTGTTTGCGCTCCGCAGCGTTCAGCTCCTTCTGCTCCCGGCTCGCTTCTGCCTGCCGCACAACCAAACCGACCGCCGGAATGCCGGTCCGCAGGGAAATGCCTTTCGCCAAAGCCTTTGCCTGGTCGGTCCCGGTCCGCAGCCGATTCTCTTCGCCGCGCGGGAGCCAGACCAGCGCGCAGTGCTCCGCGCTCCAGCCGGTCAGCCGCAGCAGTTCCGTCACGCAGCGCGCCATTCCGTCCGCAAAGAAATCGGTCGTCCGACGGTCCCGCGTCTCTTTTATCCGGTAGACCATCCGGTTTTGAACCGGTTCGCGGGTCCCATGGCGGTAATACGCCAGCTTGCGAAACAGCGGAATGTGCGCTGCCTGCAGCTCATCGGTCACGCAAACGCAGTCGCTGACCGGGCGCTGGCAGATTCCGCAGCATGCCTCGGTCTCCGTCCTCCACTTTTCGGCGCACGCCGGGCAAAGATACGGCGCGGCATGCCGGTAATCCGGCACCCGCAACAGCTCCCGGCAGCCCACGCAGACCGGCGGAAACAGCAGGTTTCGCAGCAGCGTCCTCATTCCCCGCACTCCTTCAGCCGCTGGCAAAGCCCGGTGTAGCGCATGGTCTGACGGTCATTCCGCACCATGTCGCAGAGGGTGTCCTCCCTGCCCACGATGATTGCAATGCATTGCGCCCGCGTGACCGCCGTATAGAGCAGGTTACGCGACCGCAGCATCGGCGGCACGTTCCCCAGCGGCAAAATGACGATCGGATATTCGCACCCCTGACTCTTGTGGACCGTCACCGCATACGCCGGCTCCAGGTCCTCAAGCAGCGAGAACTCATAGGAGACAACCCGGTCCTCAAACCGGATACGCAGATTGCCGTCCGACTCATTGATGGCTTCAATCACGCCGATGTCCCCGTTAAAGACCCCCGCGCCCTCCATGCCGTTCTCGCGCTCCCATGCCAGGTCGTAATTGTTGCGCACCTGCATCACGCGGTCGCCCTCGCGGTAGGTGAACTCCCGGAACCGGTGCTCGCGCTTATCCGGTGACGGCGGGTTCAGCGTTGCCTGCAGCACCACGTTCAGATGCTCGGTTCCTGCCTCCCCTTTGCGGGACGGGACAATCACCTGCGTGCCGGTGGTTGCCATCGTGCCATAGGTCCTTGGCAACCGGGTCCCGCAGAGCTGCGCAACGGTTGCCGTAATGCTGGCATCCTCGCTTCGCGGCATGAAGAAGAAATCATTGTCCTTCACGTCCAGCCGCGGCATTTCCCCACGGTTGATTGCGTGCGCATTGGTGACAATCAGGCTCTTTTGCGCCTGACGGAAGATTTCGGTCAGCCGCACGGTTGCAAACCGCCCGCTGTCGATCAGGTCCCGCAGCACGTTGCCTGCGCCGACCGACGGCAGCTGGTCCGCGTCGCCGATGAGCACCAGGTGCGCCCCCGGCTTGACCGCTCGGAGCAGGGCGCCCATCAGCAAATTATCCACCATCGATGCCTCGTCGACGATGAAAACGTTCTCCTCCAGCAGATTGCTTTCGTCGCGCATGAAGCGCCCCCTGCCGCTGCCCTCCTCGCCGCCGTATTCCAGCAGCCGGTGCAGCGTGCGCGCCTCGCAGGCGGTGGATTCCGACAGCCGCTTTGCCGCGCGACCGGTCGGTGCCGCAAGGGCAATCTTCAGCCCCATGCTGGAAAAGATGTGCAGCAGCGCGCGCACGACCGTTGTCTTACCGGTTCCGGGCCCGCCCGTGAGCAGCATGACGCCGTTCTCCAGCGCGTCCGCAATCGCTTTCCGCTGCAGTTCGGCGTAGCGCACGCCGGTTTCTGCCTCCTCGCGCTCGATAAACGCCCCAATGTTGGAGGTCTCCATTGCCGGGCAGACGCGGTCCAGGAGCAGCAGCTTGGTCGCAATCAGCTTTTCGGTTTCGCATTGCTTGCGGTCGTAAAGGTACTCCACGCCGCCGAAATGCTCTGCGGTGATTCGGTTCTGCGTCAGGAGGGCATTGACCGCCGCGCACACGGCGGTTGCGTCCACGCCCAGCAGTTTGGCTGCCCCTGCCTCTGCCTTCTCGCGCGGCAGGCAGACATGTCCGTTTGCCTGCGCGTTGGATGCCAGCAGATAGCAGATGCCGCTGCAGATGCGGTCCTCGGAGTCTGCCGCCAGACCCAGGCTTTGCGCCATGCGGTCGGCTCGTTCAAATCCGATGCCCTCGATTTCATCGCAAAGGACGTAAGGGTTCCGCTTTGCCATTTCCACGGCGTTGCCGCCGAACCGCTTATAGATGCGGACGGTTGCCGCCGCGCCGAAGTAGTCGCGGAAAAACATCATCGCGCTCCGGATGCCCGCCTTTTCGGCAAAATCCTCGCCGATTGCCTGCGCTTTCTTCTGCGAGATGCCGGGAATGGATGCCAGCCATGCGGGGTGATTCTCGATGACGTCAAAGGTATCGTCTCCGAACTCCTCCACGATGCGCTGTGCGGTTTTGGGACCGATGCCCTTTACCGCGCCGGATGCAAGGTAGCGCAGCATGGATGCCGCGTCTGCCGGCAGCTGCCGTTCGCAGGATTCCACGCGGAACTGTCTGCCGTATTTCGGATTGTGAATCCACTTTCCGTAAACGGTTACGCTGTCTCCCTCCCCGATGTACGGCATGGTTCCCGTCAGCGTAATCAGGTCCCCTGTCTCCGTGCCCAGGTCGCATATGGCATATCCGTTTTCTTCGTTCGCGTAAATGACGTGCTCGATGCTCCCCGTCAGCCGCAAAATCCCTGCATCATCGGTATTCGTCTGTGCCATGCGTTTTCCTCCCGGTTGAGATGAGAATAAGACCTTGGGGCGCCGCCCCAAACCCTGCCTAAACCTTTCTTGAAAGAAAGGTTTAGAAATCCAAAGAACTTTCCTGAGAAGGGCGCCCCCCTTTTATCGGTTTCGGAAAACCGAACCGCATCCGAAGTTGGGGGACGCCCTTCTCAGGAAAATTCTTCGAATTCTTAAAACCTTCTTTTAAGAAGGTTTTAAGCGGAGTTTGAGGCAGAGCCTCAAGGTCTTCTCCCAACCTTCTCAGCCAGCACGGGAGCGAGGTCGCACGCCTCCCACGGGACCATCAGGTCCTCTCTGCCCATGTGGCCGTAAGCCGCGACCTGGCAGTAAATCGGGCGGCGCAGATCAAAGCGCTTGATGATTGCAGCCGGGCGCAGGTCGACCGTTTCCAGGATTGCCTGCTCGATCTTCTCCTCGGGCACCTTGTTGGTTCCGAAGGTATCCACCATTACAGAAACCGGCTTTGCAACACCGATGGCATATGCCACCTGCACCTCGCAGCGGTCGGCAAGCCCTGCCTTGACCACATTCTTTGCGATGTAACGTGCCGCATAGGACGCGCTGCGGTCGACCTTGGTCGGGTCCTTGCCCGAGAACGCCCCGCCGCCATGGCGCGCATAGCCGCCGTAGGTGTCAACAATAATCTTGCGCCCGGTCAGACCGGTGTCACCGGCAGGACCGCCAACAACAAAGCGCCCGGTCGGGTTGACATAAATCTTCGTGTTTTCGTCCATCATGCCTGCAGGAACAACCGGCTGAATGACCTCGCGGATGAGGTCAGCGCGAATCTGCTCCAGCGTCACATCGTCACTGTGCTGGGACGAGATGACCACGGTATCCACGCGCACGGGCTTGTCATCCTCATATTCAATCGTCACCTGTGTTTTGCCGTCCGGACGCAGATAAGCAAGCGTGCCGTTCTTGCGAACCTCGGTCAGGCGCTTTGCAAGCCGGTGCGCCAGCGAGATCGGCAGCGGCATCAGCTCGGGCGTCTCGTTGCAGGCGTAACCGAACATCAGCCCCTGGTCACCCGCGCCGGTGTCCAGCCCGTCGGTGTCGGTGCCGTTTTTCGCCTCCAAAGACTTGTCCACCCCCATAGCAATGTCCGGCGACTGCGCGTGCAGCGAGGTAATGACCGCGCAGCTGTCGCAGTCAAACCCGTATTTGGCGCGGTCGTAGCCGATGGACCTGACCGTTTCACGCACGACGGACTGAATGTCGACCTGCGCCTTGGTGGTAACCTCCCCCATCACGCAGACAAGCCCCGTTGTGCAGAATGTCTCGCACGCAACGCGCGACATGGGGTCCTGACGGAGCATCTCGTCCAGGATTGCATCGCTGATTTTGTCGCTGATCTTGTCGGGATGTCCCTCGGTCACCGATTCACTGGTAAAAAGTTTTCTGTTCATTGGAAATAGCCCTTCCTAAAAGATATTTTCTAAAACATATCTTTCGTTTGACAAGAAAAAAGCCCCGCCGCGACGGAGCATTCCGGCTCTCATCTAACAGGAATTAGCACCTTACATTCCGCAGGTTGCTGTAGCATCATCGTGCCTGTCACTACGCTACTCTTGATAAGATATATTTTATTGTTCCCATTATATCACATTTTTCGCCCGATTGCAAGGGGTTTCCGGAAAAAAGGTGGGATACTTTTTGCCTGGCTTGAATAAGGATTGGCCGACCTGCTTCTGACCATCGGAGATCCTGCCTGCCGGCGCCCCGACGGGGTTCGACTGGGTACCGTAGGTGCCTTGCTCTGAGATGACACGGTGGGGTATTCGGAGCGTAAGTGCTACAGTTTATATCCGTCTTGGATAGGAAGATAAAAGCGGAACGACACATGAGTCGTTTCCTACAACAATCCCCGTGCGCGGTGCCAACACCCACACTCTCCACCAGTTTCTAAAACGCCGTCCCGCCGAGCGAAGCAAGGGCGGGACCCCGAGGCACCACCTCAAATCGCGCGTAGAGCCTCATTCCGAGCGGGTTCAAAGAGCCAGAAACTTCACCGCACAGGACAACCGATAGCGGCACGTACAAAATCCGTACCGCCTACTCGGTTGCCCTTTGCGGTGAAGTTCTTGGGGTTCTTAGGGGTGACTGGTTGCGCAGCAACCAGTCAGTAGCGCAGCGTTGCTTCTCACCGAAAGAAGCCCCCTAAGCGGGGTTCGGGGCGGCGTCCCGAGGTCTTCTGCCTTCCTACCCCCGTTCCAGCAGATTGGTCATGCTCTTCAGACTGATTGCAAGCGTGGAGGCGTTGTGCAGGAAAGCGGAAGTCGTGGGGGGAAGAATTCCGGCAACACCGAGCAGAATCAAACCGAGATTGAACCCGACAATCGTGCGGTAATTCCGGTCAATCCGCGCCATCAGAGCAGCGGACAGGCGGCGCAGCGTCACAAGTTCCCACAGACTTTCGGACGAAACCGTAATGTCGGCAATCTCGCGCGCAATCGCAGCGCCGGTGTTGATTGCAATGCCAACATCCGCTTCGGACAGCGCGGGCGAATCGTTCACCCCGTCACCGATCATAATGACCGTGTGCCCCTCTGCGCGCGCCTGACGGATGTAGTCTGCCTTGTCCTGCGGCAGAACCTCGGCGCGGAAATCGTCAACGCCAACCTGCTTGGCAACCGCAGCAGCCGTTGCCCGGTTGTCCCCTGTCATCATCACCGTGCGCGTGATTCCGCAGGCGTGCAGCGCACGAATCACCTCTGCCGCCTCCGCGCGAAGCGGATCGGAAACGCAAATCACCGCCGCCAGCTCACCGGAAATGCAGAGGTACAGCTGCGAATACTCTGCAGGCAGGGACGCAAACTTCTCCTCTTCACCCGCAGGAATCGCGCAGCCCTCGTCCTCAAACGCAAAATGCGCGCTGCCGATAATCACCTTTTCGCCGTTGACACTGCTCGAAATGCCGTGCGCCACCACATACTCCACGCGCGAATGGTACTCCTCATGGTCCAGCCCGCGCGCCTTTGCCTCGTTCACCACCGCGTTCGCCATCGAATGCGGGTAGTGCTCCTCCAGGCAGGCGGCAAGCCGCAGCATCTCGTTTTCGTCCCTGCCGTCAAAGGTCACAACCTGCGCCACGCGCGGGGACGCATAGGTCAGCGTGCCGGTCTTGTCAAAGACAACCGTGTCAGCCTTCGCGACAGCTTCAAGGAACCGCCCGCCCTTGACTGACAGATTGTAGGTGTGCCCCTCGCGCATCGCGGAAAGCACCGCAATCGGCATCGAGAGCTTCAGCGCGCAGGAGAAGTCGACCATCAGCACCGAAAGCATCTTGGTCACGTTCCGCGTCAGCAGCCAGGTCAGCCCCGTGCCCAGGAAGGTGTAGGGCACCAGCCGGTCCGCCAGCCGCGCCGCCTTGTCCTCGGCGGTGGATTTCAGCTTTTCGGATTCCTCAATCATGCGCACCACGCGGTCGTAGCGTCCTTCGCCCATCACCTGCGTGACCCGTACCGCGCATTCGCCTTCCTCCACAACCGTCCCGGCGTATACATAGCTGCCGGGGTGCTTCGGAACCGGCATCGACTCGCCGGTCATGCTTGCCTGGTTGACCGTTGCCTCGCCGTCCGCAACCGTGCCGTCCAGCGGAATCATGTTGCCCGTGCGGACCACCACCAGGTCACCGACCCGGACCTGCGAGGCCGGCACCAGCTCTTCGCCATGGTCGGTCACCAGCCAAACCCTGTCAACCCCGAGCGACATCGCCCCTGCAAGGTCGGCAACCGATTTCTTGTGCGTCCAGTCCTCCAGCAGTTCGCCCAGCCGCAGCATGAACATCACCGACCCGGCAGTGGAGAAGTCGCCCCGCGCCAGCGATACCGCAATGGCGGTGGCATCCAGCACCTCAACCGACAGTTTTCGCTTGCCAAGCGATGCCAGCCCGGCGCGCAGGTACTTCAGCGCACTCCAGACCGTCAGCGCAATCCGCAGCGGTGCGGGGAACAGGAACCGCCGCACGCCACGCAAGAGAACCGTTGTTGCCAGCCGGTCCTCAAATTCGCGGTTGAGCGCCCGCGTTGTGTGCGAGGGCACCAGCCCCGCCGCTTCGCCGCGCGCAAAGGAAAAGGACGCAAACCGCGACACAACCCCCGCGCGGTCGCCGTGATAAACCACAACCGCATCGCCGGTCCGGTCGTAGACCTTCACGGTCTCCACCCCGTCAGCCGCACGCAGCCAGTATTCCAGCACGTCGGCGTCTGCCAGCGACATCGGACGGCAGCATAGATGCACCCGCATCCGCCCGCGCGTCTCATGCAAGATCTTACATTTCATATCCGTATCTCCTCCAAAAAGCGCCGCTCCGGGAACCGGAGCAGCGCTTTTCTGTCAGTTTTCCGCCGTTTCGCCGGCAGCCGCAGACTTTTCAGCCTTGGCGGCTTCTGCGGTCTCTGCCGCTTCTTCCGGTGCAGCTGCGGTATCCGCAATGACCTGCTCCGCATCCGCCTGTGCGCGCTTTGCGTTGATTTCCTTTGCTTCCGCAAGAATATCGCCTGCGCCCTCTCTGACGGTCGTCACGGTGGTCATCACGCTGTCCTTGGCGCGAATCGCGGCAGCCGTTGTGTGCGCGTAGACCTTCTTCGCGTCCTTACTGGTCAGAACCTTCACGCCCGCCGTGCCGAACAGCACGCCTGCGGCAAACAGACCGAACTTTGCAATTCCCATCATCGTTTTTCCCTCCAGACAGTTCTGTCTTTTTTTATATTATAACACACAACCGCCGATTTTTCAACCCCCGCGCGGCTGTTTTTTTCCTGTTTTTTGCCGTCACGAACGAAAATCTTTTGTGAATTTCGCAAACCGGCCGCAAAAAGAACGGCCCCGTAAAGGAGACCGTTCCGAAAAGCCCCACCGAGCCGTGTAACCGGGAAAGGAAAACCCTGTTTTGCCAGGGCGGTGTCCTCATCCCCGCAGCTTTACTGCTCCCAGCGTCTCACGGCAGCCGAGACAAGTCAATCGGGTTGCCGTAAGGAGGTCTGCAAACCACCGCAGAGTCAGACTCCTTTCATTTTCTGTGGGTTTTTATCACCGGTTATCACGCACTAAGCAGGAAAGCTCCCGCCTTATTTCTTTTCGTCTGCGTCGTAGTCGACCTCTTCCGAGAAGCGGTCGTCAAAAATGTCTGCCACATTGTCAAATTCCTCGTCGTCCTCCAGCGTGACGAGCATATCCTCGCCGTCCTCGTCCTTCTCCATTTTGAGAATGACGTATTCCTGGAACCCGTCATCGTTCTCGCCCTCGGCATCTGCCGGAATCATTGCGTAGTAGGTCACGCCCTGATACTCTGCCGTGTCGATCAGCTCAAACTCGACCTCGTTTCCCTCTTCGTCGGTCAGCGTGAAAAATTCGCGCTCGCCGTCGTTTTCGCCGATTTCGTTCTTGTTTTCTTCCATGTCGCACCTCAATCTTGGTTCATATGGCTTTATTATACACGAAAATCCCCGTTTTGTCAAGGGCTTTCCATCATTTTACCGAAGAATCCTCCGAAAAATCGACCAGCTCTGAAAGAATGGCATTGCTGACCAGCATCCCCTCCGGTGTCAGACTGTAGCGCGTTCCCACCTGCCGCACAAGTCCCGCCGGGATGTAGCGCGCCAGAAACCGGCACCGCGCCGGTCCCAGTTCTGCCGCATCCATCCCCCGGCAGAGCCGCAGCCCCAACATCACGCGCTCACTCTCGCGCGTCAGCGGGGTCGGTGTCTCCCGCTCGGACAGGATATCCTGCCCCGCAAGATAAGCATCCAAATCCCGGCTGTTTCCGAACCGTTCCCCGCCGAAATCGGAGTACGCAGCCGGACCGAAGCCGAGGTACTCTCCCATCGTCCAGTATTTCAGGTTATGCCGCGATTCATACCCCGGACGCGCAAAATTGCTGATCTCGTATTGCGCCAGACCGTGCTCCCGCAGAAACCGCACCATCAGAAGGTACATCTCCCGCACGCTGTCCTCGCCCGGAAGGTCCAGCGCCGCCGCGCCCCGCCTGCCGAACGGGGTCCCGTCCTCAACCGTCAGGGCATACGCGGAAACGTGATCGGGCTGCAGCCCGCAGAGCTGTTCCAGCGTGTCGGCAAAGCTCTGCAGCGTCTGGTGCGGGATACCGAACATCACATCCGCGCTGATGTTTGCAAAGCCCGCCTCCCGCGCTGCCCGAAACACATCCGCAAACGCCGCAAAGCCGTGCAGCCGCCCCAGCGCGCGCAATTCGCCCGGCTGAGCGCTCTGCAGCCCGAGACTCAGGCGGTTGAAGCCGCTCTGCCGCAGCCGCCGCAGGTCCTCCGGTGTCACGGTCCCGGGGTTGCACTCGGTGGTAATCTCGGCATCCGGCGTCACCCGATACCGCGACCGCACGGTATCCAGAATCGCCCCCAACGTATCCGCAGGCAGACAGGTCGGGGTCCCGCCGCCGAAGTACACGCTGTCAACGGTATCGGCGCGGCACGCCTCCGCATGCGCTGCCAGGTCCGCCCGCAGCCGCGCGGCATACGCCTCCATCTTCTCCGCGCCCGCATGCGGAACCGAGCAAAAGTCGCAGTATCGGCACTTGCTCCGGCAGAACGGAATGTGCAGATATAGTCCGAGCGTTGGCATGGCGTCACCTCCCCTGTTTTTATTATATTATACCATAAGTTCGGCGGGTTTGCAAGGGGGCTGAAAGGGCTTTGTTCCGAGAGGATACGGTGGGCTGTTTGGAACATAGAGCATACTCTTTTCATCACGATCTAAGACGGATAAAAAAGTATGAATCACGCAACAGTCCCCCACCAAAAAAATTCTCCCTTCCCCTTCCCTTTTTCCTCCGGATGTGCTATAATAAAAAGGACGACCAACCAAAGAAAGGAGACCCGACCGTGAAGCTGATTCACTGTGCCGATATTCATCTGGACGCGCCGCTGGGGTCGGTCTTTCCGCCGGAGGAGGCGGCGAAGTACCGGCGGGCGGTGCTCGCCAATTTTGCATCACTGGTCCGGCTTGCCGATGCGGGCGGAGCCGACGCGCTGCTGATTGCCGGCGACCTGTTCGACTCCGACGACACGGCGGAGCGGACCGTGCGCTACGTGCTGGACCTGTTTCGGGAGCATCCCGACCTCCCGGTCTTTTACCTTGCGGGGAACCACGACGGCGGGGGGCTTGCGGCGCGGACCGATCTGCCCCCGAACCTGCACACCTTCGGGCAGGACTGGACCTACTACCGCCTGGGGGATCTGACGGTTGCGGGCGGGACCGCGCCGGACCCTGCCGCGCTGGAGCTGCCGCGCGACACGCTCAACATTGTGCTGCTGCACGGGCAGGTTGCCGGGAGTGGGGACGGCGAATACAGCATTTCCTTCTCCCGCCTCAAAGGAAAAAACATCGACTATCTGGCGCTGGGGCATCTCCACACCTACCGGGAGGCTGCGCTGGACGATCGCGGCACGGCGTGCTATTCCGGCTGCCTGATGGGCAGGGGATTTGACGAATGCGGCAAAAAGGGATACGTCCTTCTGGAAACGGTCAACAGCCGCCTGACGCACAAGTTCGTCCCCTTTGCCACACGGACCTTCCACGAGGTCACGCTGGATGCCTCCGGCTACCGCACCGCGCTTGCGCTGGAGAATGCCGTGCGCGAGAAGACCGATAAGATTCCCGCCGACGACTTCTGCCGCCTGGTCCTGACCGGTGCGGTCCCGCCGGACGCCATGCCGGACGTTGCCGCGCTGGAATCGGCGCTTGCCGGGCGGTTCGGGCTTTTGCGGGTCCGGGACCGGACAACCCTTGCGGTTGACCCCAAAGCCTTTGAAAACGATATTTCGCTCAAGGGCGAGTTCATCCGTCAGGTGCTCGCCTCCGGGCTGGACGAACACGAAAAGGACCGCATCATTGCGTGCGGTCTGCGCGCCCTGCGCGGGGAGGAGCCGGAATTATGAAACTCTTGCGGTTGGAAATTCAGAATTTCGGGGCGCTCCGGGATTTTCGTCTGGACCTTTCGGACGGGCTGAACACCCTTTGCCGGGAGAACGGCTGTGGCAAAAGCACGCTGGCGGTCTTCCTCAAAGCCATGCTCTACGGGCTGCCTGCAACGCGCAAAGCGGACCTGGACCTCAACGAGCGCCGCAAGTACGCGCCCTGGGGCGGCGGGGTCTATGGCGGCAGCCTGGAATTTTCCGGCGCCAAGGGGCGGTTCCGGGTGGAGCGGGTCTTCGGCACCAAGGAGGCAAAGGACGAGTTCCGGCTCTTTGACCTCGACACCAACTCCCCATCCGATGCATACGGTCCCGACCTCGGGGTGCAGCTGTTCGGCATTGACGCCGACGGGTTTGAGCGCAGCGCCTATCTTTCGGAGCGCTCGCTCGACACGAAGACCGAAAATGCGACGGTCCGCGCCAAGCTGACCGGGCTGATTGAGAATCCGGACGACATCGGCTGCTATGACGAGGCGCAGGCGCTGATCGACCGACGGCGCAAATACTACGAAGTCAAGGGCGGCAGGGGCTACCTCTCGGACCTTGACACCGAGCTGCGCGACCGGACCCGCCGGCTGGAGGAGCTGCGGGAAAAGCAGACCGAACAGGCGGCTGCCGCTGCATCGCTCCGGGCTGCCGAAGAAGCCGCTGCCGCAGCGGAGGACGCGCTGAACCGGTTCCATTGCGCCCAACTGGAGGCAGAAAAACAGGCCTCGCTGCGCGCGCAGGCAGCCGCCATGCAGACCGGGCTGCTCCAAAAGGAGCGCCGCCGGGAGGAGCTGCGGCAGGCATTCGGCGGGGCGGTCCCAACGGACGAAGCCCTGCGCGCCAACCGGGACCTGCTGACCGAATACCGCAGCGACCAGCGCGCCCTGCAGGCTGCGGCACTCACCGAGGACGAACAGCGGCGGCTGGATGCCCTCTCCCGGCAATTCCCGAAGCGGATTCCGGCGGCTGCGGACTTCGACCGCGCCGAAGAACTGGAACGGGAGCTGCGCGACACCAACGCCCGCCTTGCCGGGCTTTCCGGGCAGGGCGCAACGCCGGAGATTCGCCGGCTGCGTCAGTTGGGACTTCCGACCGAAGCCACGCTGGAGCAGGCAGAGCATGCACTGGACCGCGCCGAACAGCTTGCACTGGCAGAACGCGCCCCGCATGTGACCGTCACGCCGCGCAGGCGCATTCCGCTTTGGGTTCCCCTGTCCGTGCTCTTCTGCGGCGTTTTGCTGGGGGTGCTTGCGTTGATTCCCGGGCTTCTGCCCGCGCCGATCCCGTTTGGGATTGCAGGCGGCGTCCTGCTGCTTGCGGCGCTTGCCGCGCTTGCGCATTTCCTGCCGAGAGGTCCTGCAAAGACTGCCCAGCGCGCCGAACCGCGCGAGACCTCCGAAGCCGTTCTGGCGCCGGTGTATGCGCTGCTTTCGCGGTACGGCGTTCACCGCGCAGGCGGCAATGTGCGCGACGAGCTTGTCAGGCTGTCGGTCCTTTGCGGGCAGGCGCGGGCATATGATGCCGGACAAAAACAGGCAGACCGGCAGCGCGCCGAACTGACCGCCAAGCGGAACGCTGCCAAGTCCGGACTGGACGGCTTCTTTACGGCGTTCGGTCTGCCGGCTCCTCAGGATGACCCCGCCCGGGCGTTGGCGCGGCTGCGCAGCGATGCGGACACCCTGTCGGCATTGCGCAGGCGCGCGGACTCGCTGGCGGCTCGCCGGGAGGTTTTGAACCGCAAGCTGAACGACGAAAAGACCGCCCTGCAGCGCTTTTTTGCCGGTCTGACGGTTGCCCGCGCCGGAAACGCGCCCGAAGACTGCCAGGCGCAGATGGAGCAGCTTTGCATGGAAAACCGGCAGCTGACCATCGATCTGGCGGCACTGCGGCAGGAGGCAGATGCCTTTCGCCGCACGCACCGTGCTGCTCTGGAAGCGCCGGAAAAGCCGACCGGATCGGATGCTGCGCTGCGGGGCGCTCTGGATGCAGCCCGGCAGAAGGTGCAAATGCTCCGCGCCGACCGGAACCGCCTTGCCGACCAGACAGCGGAGATTCCCGATCTGGTTACCCGCATTGACTGTCTGCGCGCCGAGAGCACGGCGGCGCACGCCAATTTTGAAACGCTGCACCGCACAGCGGACTTTCTGAGGACGGCAAAGGAAACGCTCGGCACGCGCTATCTGGGCGGCATGCAGGCGGCGTTTGAGCGGAACCTGCAGCGGCTGGATGCGTCATCCGGGCTGCATGCGGTGATCGACCCGCAGCTTTCGGTCTCGGTGCGTGACGGCAGCATGACGCGCGACCTTGCAACCGCCAGCCGTGGGACGCGCGATTTGTTGAATTTCAGCGCGCGGCTTGCGCTGACCGAGGTACTTTCCGCCGGTTCCGAGCAGCCCTTCCTGTTGCTTGACGACCCGTTTGTCAACCTGGATGAGGTTCACCTGCAGGCTGCGCTCTCCTATCTGCGTGCGCTCGGGCGGGAGAAGCAGAT
>ERZ1673741.2195-NODE-2195-length-14274-cov-5.967297_pt1 | contig 14274 bp, 11 predicted proteins | sample MGYA00580209_ERZ1673741 | MGnify/ENA primary metagenome ERZ1673741 (study PRJEB41218, sample SAMN15661754) | gut metagenome | host: Homo sapiens | place: Canada: London | collected 2015-08-20/2019-03-30 | study: EMG produced TPA metagenomics assembly of... | reverse complement strand
TCGAGGGCTACCTGCTCGAGATGCTCGCAGGCCCCGGCGCCGTTCGCGCGACCATCCACAAGTACCTCTAAACCTGTAAGGCAGCGCACGGGAGGGCCCCACGACCGGGTCCCTCCCGCGCGCTTCCCCATACTGCCCGCAAAAACGCGGGGCCATCCCCGCGCTAGAGATAAGGAACCCAACACATGCAGCTTAGTTTCCGTTGGTACGGACCCGAGTCCGAGAAGATCACCCTTCAGCAGATCGCCCAGATCCCGGGCTGCACCGGCATCGTCGGCACGCTCTTCGACATCCCCGCGGGCGAGGTCTGGCCCCGCGAGCGCATCCACGCCCTGCGCGAGCAGGTCGAGGCCGCCGGCCTGAAGCTCGAGTGCATCGAGTCCGTCAACGTCTCCGACGACATCAAGATCGGCCTGCCCACCCGCGACGCCCACATCGAGGCCTATAAACAGACCATCGAGAACCTCGCCGCCGAGGGCATCAAGTGCATCTGCTACAACTTCATGCCCGTCTTCGACTGGGTCAAGTCCGACCTCGACTACACCCTGCCCGACGGCTCGAAGACCCTCGCCTTCGTCAAGGCAAACAACCCCGACGACCCGCAGGAGATCATCGATCGCGTCTCCAGCGGCTCCGGCGACTTCACCCTGCCCGGCTGGGAGCCCGAGCGCCTGACCCAGGTCCGCGCCCTTCTCGACGCGTACAAGGACATCGATGAGGCCAAGCTCCGCGAGAACCTCGTCTATTTCCTCGAGGCCATCATGCCGACCTGCGAGAAGTGCGACGTAAAGATGGCCATCCACCCCGATGATCCCCCGTACTCCATCTTTGGCCTGCCGCGCATCGTCAAGAACCGCGACGACCTCGACTGGATCTGCAACGCGGTCGACACCCCCTACAACGGCATCACCCTGTGCTGCGGCTCCATCGCCGAGGACCCCGCGAACAACGTCTACGACATCCTCGACGAGTTCTCCGCCCGCGGCCGCATCCACTTCGTGCACATGCGCAACATCAAGTACATCAGCCCCGAGGTCCCCGGCAACAAGGACTTCTATGAGGCTCCGCACCCCACGAACTGCGGCTCGCTCGACCTCGTCCGCATGATGAGCATGCTCCACAAGAACGGCTTCGACGGCTACATGCGCCCGGACCACGGCCGCATGATTTGGGGCGAGACCGGCCGCCCGGGCTACGGCCTCTACGACCGCGCCCTCGGCATCGCCTACATCAACGGCGTCTGGGAGGCCCTGGGCAAGGTCGGCGACATCGTGAAGGACGGCGAGTAGCATGCTTCTGGGCGACGACTTCCTGCTGAACACCGAGTGGGCGCGCAAGCTCTACCACTGCCACGCGGAGAAGATGCCGATCATCGACTACCACTGCCACCTCGTTCCCGCTGAGATCTACGAGAACAAGAGCTACGAGAACCTCGCCCAGGTCTGGCTCTACGACAACCTCTCGGCCCCGTCCGTGGTCAACTCCGGCGACTTCACCTACGCGAACGCCGACGAGAAGGGCCTCGACAAGTTCAACTCCAAGTACATGGTCTACCAGGAGGGCATCTACGTCGGGTACCGTTATTACGAGACCCGCTATGAGGACGCCGTCATGGGCACCGCCAACACCGGCGACTACAACTACTCCGATGACGTCGCCTACGGCTTCGGCTCGGGCCTCTCGTACACGACCTTCCAGACCTCCGGCGTGAGCGCGACCTATAACGCATCCACCGACAAGTTCGACGTCACCGCCACCGTGACCAACACCGGCGACGTCGCGGGCTCCAAGTCCGTCCAGGTCTACATGCAGTCGCCCTACACCGACTACGACCGTGCCCACGGCATCGAGAAGCCCTCGGCCCAGCTCGTCGGTTTCGCCAAGACCAAGCAGCACGAGCCCGGCGAGTCCCAGGTCGTCACCGTCTCCGTCGACCGCCGCGACATGGCCTCCTACGACGCCGACGGCGCCCAGACCTACGTCCTCGACGCCGGCGACTACCTGCTCACTGTCGCCGACGGCGCGCACGCCGCGGTGAACAACTTCCTGGCCCACAAGGGCTACACCCCCGAGACCACCGGCGGCAAGATGGACGCCGCGGGCGACGCCTCTGCCGTCAGTGTGTGGAACAACGCCGCGCTCGACACGACGACCTACGCCGCCTCGGCCAAGGGCGCCCAGATCACCAACCAGTTCGATGACGCCGACCTCAACCGCGCCGGGTTCACCGGCGACCAGAAGGTCACCTATCTCTCGCGCTCCGACTGGGAGGGCACGCTTGCCGACGAGGCCCCCGTCCTGGAGGCCACCGACGACATGGTCGCGCAGCTCTCCAACTCCCGCTACGCTGCGGGCCTCTATGACGGCGAGTACAACGGCGCCTCCATGCCCACCACCGGCGCCAAGAACGGCCTCAAGCTCATCGACCTTATGGGCCTCGACTACGACGACCCCAAGTGGAACGACCTGCTCGACCAGCTGAAGCCCTCCGACATGAGCTTCCTCATCGGCTCCGCGTTCCACTACACGCAGGCGATCGACTCCATCCAGCTTCCTGGCACCCGCGACGAGAACGGGCCGACCGGCCTCACCACCATGCTGTTCGGCGCGAAGTCCGACATCAAGACCATGGGCCTGCCCTCCGAGGACGTCATGGGCGCCACCTTCAACGTTGACCTGCTCTCCGACGTGGGCCGTGTGATCGGCAACGACTGCATCGCCGCCAAGGTGAGCTACCTCTACGGCCCCGGCGCCAACATCCACCGCAACGCCTACTGCGGCCGCAACTTCGAGTACTTCTCTGAGGACTCCTTCCTCTCTGGTAAGCTGCTCTCCAGCGAGTGCCAGGGCATCGAGTCCAAGGGCGCCCACGTGCTCATCAAGCACTTCGCCCTGAACGACCAGGAGACCAACCGCAGCGGCGCCTCCACCTGGACCAACGAGCAGGCCATCCGCGAGGTCTACCTGCGCTCCTTCGAGTACGCCTTCACTGAGGGCAACGTCAACGGCGTGATGACCTCCTACAGCCGCGTCGGCTGCCACTGGAACGGCGCCGACTATGGCATGATCTCGGGCGTCCTGCGCGGCGAGTGGGGCTGCAACGGCGCGGTCATCTCGGACAACTCCGCCATGAACAACCACTACATGGACGGCGCCGACGGCGTACTGGCCGGCTCCGACCTCTTTGACTCCATGACCGAGATTGAGTGGAAGCAGCTCAAGAAGTACGAGAACGACCCCGTCGTGGTCTCCGCCATGCGCGACAGCGTCCACCGCATCGCCTACGCGACGCTCAACTCGCTCGCCATGAACGACATCGGCCCGGACACCACCATCGCCTACACCAAGCCCGCCTACGTGCTCGTCGACACCGCGTGCTTCGTGCTCTCCGGCGCAGGCTTCGTGTTCTGTCTGGTCTTCGCCATCGTGAAGAACCGCCGCTTCAAGCGCGAGAACCCCAAGCCCCAGAAGGACGCCTAGCGCGCATCGGGTAAGATAATCCGTGCTGTACCATCGAGGGCGCGCCGGCTGTGCTGCCGGCGCGCCCTTACATGACCCTCGACCCCCAAAGAGGTGCCCTGATGCCCACAAACGCCAACAACGCCCCCGGTGCCCCGGAGCTGCCGGCGCCCGAGCGCAGGCTCGCCCTGCTCGTCTCGGGCCTGCGCCACAACTTCCAGGAGATATGCGCCGAGCGCCTGAAGGAGGTCGGGCTCTCGCAGGGGCTCGTGTACTTCGTGCTCTACGTCGGCGCGCACGAGGGCTGCACCCAGACCGAGATGAACAACGCCCTGCGCGTCGACGTGGGTTACTCGACGCGCTCGGTGTCCAAGCTCGTCGAGGCGGGCGTCATCGAGCGTGCGCCGAACCCCGCGGACGGGCGCTCGAACCTCCTGCACCTCACCCAGAAGGGCAAGGAGGTCTCTGCGTTCGTCGAGGAGTTGGTGACCGAGTGGGACGAGGAGGCGCTCTCGTGCCTCGATCCTGCAGAGAAATCGCAGCTCGTCGACCTACTCGGACGCGTGGTCTTCTCGATGGGGGCGCAGCGCGAGTACGGGAACTAGCCGAATTCGTCAGATATATTAGTAAGAGCGCGGCTGGCGGGGTAATCGATTCCGTCAGCCGTTTCTTTTGTTCCAAAAGCCATTTAGGTCGCCAAATACTACCGTTCACCAACTAAATCCCTCCATTTAGCTATCTGATATATCACAGGACCTTCAAATCCAGTCAGTATTCAATTGCTGGTATATCAGTTACCACATGGAAGGGAGCTCACATGAGCGAAGAAAAAGAGGCACGGAAGGTCGTGAGAGCCGGTCTGTACAGGGGACTCACCGCGGTATGCGCGTTCACCCTGTCACTCTCGATGGGCGCGGGAACGCTGCTTGAGGGGTACCGCTCCACGATTGACTCCAACCTCGGCACCACCAGCGAGAAGTTCGTCTCGACCTCCACGGCCGACGAGCCCCTCTACGAGAACTACAAGCCCTCCTCCGACGTCCTCAACGCGGACGGGACGGGCAACTCTCGCGCCCTGATCCAGAAGGGCATCGACCTCGGTCGTAAGCAGGAGGCCGAGGGCGCCGTCCTGCTGAAGAACAACACCTCCGACGGCCGCGGCCTGCCGCTGCAGTCCGGCGAGAACGTCTCGCTGTTCGGCATCCGCAGCCACACGATGCTGCTCGGCTCCGGCATGGGCACCAAGGTCATGGGCCCCTGCATCAGCCTCGAGCAGGCTCTCTCGCAGAACAAGACCGACTTCAAGGACACCATCGCGCGTTCCGTGAAGATGCAGATGGGCAAGGCCGGCGGCGACGACCGCGGCATCAGCTTCACCCCGCCGCAGTGCACCATGCCCGGCGGCTGGTCGGGCGACGAGTTCGACTTCGAGGGCGCGGGCCTGAACATCAATCCGACGCTCGTTAGCGCCTACACCTCGCTCAACGAGACCTATAACCACGCCGAGAACGAGGTCGCGACGCCCGACTACGACCCGAAGGAGCCGAGCCGCTCCGAGGTCGAGCAGGCCGCCGGCGGCGACCTCGCGTCGAGCTGCTCGCAGTACGGCGACGCCGCCATCGTGACCATCAGCCGCGCCTCCGCCGAGGCCAACGACTTCCTGCCCGGCTCCGTAGCCGACGGCATCGGCGCCTCGGACCCGCTCGAGCTCACCGACAACGAGCGTGAGGCCATCAAGATGGCCGAGGAGTGCTCCAAGAACGTCGTCGTCCTCGTGAACACCGACACCCCGGTCCAGATCCAGGAGCTCGCCGACGACCCGAACGTCTCGGCCATCCTGTGGGTCGGCCACCCCGGCGCCTACGGCAGCCTGGGCATCGCCGACCTCCTCGTCGGCCGCGCGAACCCCTCCGGCTCGCTGTCCGACACCTACGCCGTGAACGAGAACTCCGCGCCGTCCGCGAAGAACATGGGCGACTTCACCTATGCCAACAAGGACGTCCTCACCCGCTCCGCCGGCCAGTTCGGCGACACCTCGAGCAAGTACGTGATCGAGGCCGAGGGCATCTACACCGGCTACAAGTACTACGAGACCCGTTACTACGACGCCGCGCTCGGCCAGGGCAACGCAACCTCCGAGGCGGGCGCGACCGCCGGCGAGGGCGCCTGGAACTACGACGACGAGGTCACCTACAGCTTCGGCTACGGACTCAGCTACACCACCTTCAAGCAGGAGCTCATGGGTGAGCCCGAGTTCAGCGTCACCAAGGGCAAGAACGGCGAGACCGAGGCCTACGCGACCTTCAAGGTCAACGTGACCAACACCGGTGACGGTACCAAGGGCACCTACATCCTCGACCCCGGCAGCTACTACTTCGCCATCGGCAACGGCGCCCACGACGCGCTGAACAACATGATGGCCGCGCAGGGCGTCTCGACCGCGAAGATCTCCGGCGCCTCCGACGCCTCCAAGGCCTGCAAGAAGGACATCGACGAGAACTTCCTCGCAAAGACGGCCTTCTCGGTCTCCAAGACCGGCCAGAAGATCTACAACCAGCTCGAGTACTCCGACTGGAACCACTTCCAGGACGGCGAGGTCACCAACCTCTCGCGCGCCGACTGGGGCGCGACCTGGCCCAAGACCTACTCCGACATGGAGCTCAAGGACGACGAGCTCATCAGCGACCTGAACGCCCACTACTACGACGTGAAGACCGGCGACTACGCGCTCGCCGGCCTGCCGCTCTACCTCGTCCTCATCGTCGCCGCGATCGCGCTGACCGTCGCCGGCGTCCTCGCGCAGGCCAAGGACGGGCTGAACCCGATCGTCGCGAATGCGTGCTCGGCCGTCGCGGTCTTCGCGCTCGTGTTCACTGGCGTCAAGGTCATCGGCGCCAGGGTCATCCTCGCGTCCGGGCTCTTCTCGTGGAACGCGTCCAACCAGATCGGCTGGGGCGTCTTCAACTCCACGATCGTCGCGACCGTGCTGCTCGTGGTCGCCGCGCTCGTGCTCGTGGTCGCCGCGTTCCTGCCCGCCTTCAAGGACGCCGAGCCGACCGATTAGCTCGACCGACAATGGCTGTGACGCTGCATCTGGTATGACAGCTTGCGGCACTTGCTGAACCAGAGTCCCGCCCCGTCTGCGACTCGCAGGGGCGAGGCTCTATTTCGTAATCGCACGATTTTGGGCAGGAATATTCCGTTCACCGGCCAAAGCGTACTGCAGAGCCGGTTGGAGCCGGCTTCGAGAATCCGGGGAAAACGGATGAACTAGTATATTAGCCAGTCAATTTATGCTGGACCCGCCGATCCAGAAAGGAAATCGCATGGCAGATACCGCACAGAAACCCGCGGGGGAGGGCGCGTCCACCTCGCTCAACCAGGCCAAGATGTACCAGCTCGTCCTCTTCCCGTTCAACAACGGCGCGACGAACGTGTACTACGTCCTTCTCATGAACTACATCGCCTACTATGCCAACGGCGTGCTCGGCCTCGTGCTCGCGTTCGCGACCACGATGGTCACCGTCACCCGCGCGCTCGACGCCTTCATCGACCCGGTCGTGGGCATGCTCATCGACCGCACCGAGACCAAGTTCGGCAAGTTCCGCCCGTTCATGGTGCTCGGCAACGTCGTGATGATCGTCTCGTCGCTTCTGCTCTTCTACGGCACGCGCCTGATTCCCGAGGACGCGACCGCGGTCAAGTACGTGGCCTACACCGTGTTCTACATCCTGCTCATGGTCGGCTACTCCATCCAGACCTCCTGCACGCGCTCGGGCCAGACCTGCCTGACCAACGACCCCAAGCAGCGCCCGACCTTCACGCTGTTCAACACCATCGCGTCGCTCGTCGGCATGGGTGTGACCATGGCCGTCGCCTCCATCGTCGGCGGCAACGTCGGCTTTGGCACCGAGGCGTTCTTCAACTTCCTCATCCCGCTCGTGATCGTGCTGTCCGCCGCGCTCACCGCGCTCGCGGTCATCGGCATCGCCGGCAAGGACAAGAAGGAGTACTGGGGCCTCGGCGGCGAGTCCAAGGAGGGTGACGAGAACAAGCTCACCCTCAAGGACTACGTCCAGATCTTCAAGTCCAACAAGGAGCTCCAGCGCCTCATGGTTGCGGCTTCCGGCACCAAGTTCGCCTTCGCCGTCGCTACCAACACCTCGGTCGGCGTCCTTCTGTACAGCTGTATGATGGGCAACTACAACGGCCTGTACCTGCCCATGTACGTGATGGGCTACGTGTTCTCCGCGCCCTTCTTCCTCGGCGGCCTGCGCATGAGCCAAAAGCACGGGCAAAAGAAGACCCTCGTGACCTTCACCACCCTGGCGCTCGCCCTCTACGTCGGCGTCGTCGCGCTGCTGGCCATGTGGAACCCCGGCAACCCGGCGTTCTGCCTCTCGATCTTCAGCACCGAGGGCGGTTTCCACCTGACACTCAACGCCTACACCATCATCTTCATCGTCCTCTACGGCCTGGGCTACGGCGCGTACTACTCCACCGCCGACATGGCCATCCCGATGATCGCCGACTGCTCCGACTACGAGATGTACCGCTCCGGCAACTACGCGCCGGGCGTCATCGGCACGCTCTTCTCGTTCGTGGACAAGCTCGTGAGCTCGCTTTCCACCACCGTCGTCGGCATCGCGCTTCTGGCCGTCGGCCTGACGCAGCTGCCCGATACCACGACCCCGTACGCCGACGGCATGAACTGGCTGACCATCGTGCTGTTCTGCGTGATCCCGATGATCGCCTGGGTGCTCACGCTGCTGGCCATGAAGGGCTACACCCTGACGGGCGAGCGCATGAAGGAGATCCAGGCCGTCAACGCCTGCCGCAAGGACGCGATCTCTGCGGGCATGACCGTCGACGAGGCCCTCGGCAAGTGGCAGACCATGGACCAGGTGCCCGAGAAGTACCGCGCCTAGCCCGTCGCGGGCGGCTCCCGCGATCCTTCGTCGGCGCTGTCCGCGGACGGTCGGCGGAACAAACCTGCCGCAGGCCCCCTTCCTCAGGAGGGGGCCTTTTTCATGGCGTAGAATAGTGCGCTTGAGCAGTCTCGCGCGCACCGCGCGAATCCGATACCAACCACATCACGACGAAAGGCCCCCAACCATGACCAAGGTCGCCATCCTCTTCGGCGGGATCTCCACCGAGCACGACATCTCCTGCAAGTCCGCCGACAACGTCATCAGCGCGCTCGCCGGCCGCTTCGAGCTCGTCCTCATCGGCATTACGAAGGCGGGGGAGTGGCTGCACTACACCGGCGACTCCGCAGACGTGACCGGTGACTGGGAGACCCACGACACCGAGCGCGTCGTCCTCGTCCCCGGCATGGGCGAGCATGCGGGCGGGTTCTTCGCGCTTCGCGACGGCGGGCTCGAGCGGATTGACGTCGACGTGGCGCTGCCCGTCATGCACGGCCAGGGCGGCGAGGACGGCACCTTGCAGGGCGCGCTCGAGACCTGCGGCGTGCCCTACGTCGGCTGCGGCGTGCTCTCGAGCGCCGTGTGCATGGACAAGGACGCGAGCCACCGCCTCGCTGCGGCCGCCGGCGTCCGCTCGCCCAAGTGTGAGGTCCTCTACCGCGGCTCCACCGTCAGCGAGGCGCTCGCCGCCGCGCGCGCCTGCGGCGGCTTCCCTGTCTTCGTCAAGCCTGCCCGCGGCGGTTCGTCGATCGGCGTGTCCAAGGCGACCGATGAGGCGAGCTACCAGAAGGCGCTCTCCGCGGCGTTCGCGCTCGACCGCAAGGTCGCCGTGGAGGAGGCCATCGTCGGCGACGAGGTCGGCTGCGCCGTCGTGGGCGACGCCGTCCGCGGCGTCAGTATGGGCGAGGTCGACCAGATCGTCGTCACCGGCGACGGGTTCTTCCGCATCCACCTCGAGAAGAACCCCGGCGCGAACACCGAGCTGCGCTGCCCGTCGGACCTCTCGCCGGAGCTCCTGGCCAAGGTCAAGGACGCCGGCCAGCGCGTCTACGAGGCACTCGGCTGCGAGGGCTTCGCGCGCGTGGACATGTTCGTCACGCCCGAGGGCGAGGTCGTCTTCAACGAGGTCAACTCGACTCCCGGCCTCACCTACTACAGCCGCTTCCCGCAGATGATGCGCGTCGCCGGCCACGAGCTCGGCGACGTCCTCTCCGACCTCATCTCCGCCAAGCTCTCCGACTAACACCAACACTGGGTGACAGTCATTGCGTGCAACTTTCTGGGACACACATCATCCTGTGCCACCCATCACGCAATGACTGTCACCCAGTGTTGGTGCCGTCAGCCAGTGACAGTCATTGGCTGCAGCTTCCTGGGACACTCATCATTCGGGGACACCCTTCGGGGCTGTTAGATTACGACGCCGTCGCAGTGGTCGATCTCGTGCTGGATGATCTCGGCGATGAAGCCCGTGAAGGTGAAGGTCCGCTCGTTCCAGGACTCGTCAAGGTAGCGGACCTTGATGCGGCGGTAACGCGTACAGGGGCGCGTCCCCTCGAGCGAGAGGCACCCCTCCTCGGTCTGGTAAGGGCAGCTCGCCTCGAGGATCTCGGGGTTGTGCATGAGCATATGGCGCGCCCCGTTGGCGACGACGATGATGCGCCGGCGCTGCCCGATCATGTTCGCCGCCATCCCGACGCACTCGTCGGCATGCGCGGCGAGCGTGTCGAGAAGGTCCTGACCCACCTCGGAGTCGAGCGCGGAGTGCGGGACCGCGGGCTCGCTCGGCACGCGGAGCAGCAGGGGAGAGCGGACTATGTCTTTGACCATCGGGCGGCGCCTCGTTTCTGTGTGACTCGACGGCCCGGGGCGGATCACCAGGCCGGTATGCCAGTTTGCCATGTTTCGGCTCGGCGCGCGGCCGCAGGCGCTGGTTTCTTGCCCATGCGCCGGAACAACTCGTGGTTTGTGGAGCGTTTGTGCCGGTCAAATATCTTGCACTAGAAGGCAAATGGCGTGGATACAATACCTAGCAGTAAAAGCTAACACTAAAAGGAGAATCGCATGGAGAAACCCTCCGCGGATGACGCATCGAGCCTCGCTGCCTATAAGGTGACCCGCGCGATGGGCGCCATCACGAACGCCGGCGGCATGGACGCGCTCAACGCCTCGCGCGGCGAGATGGGCGTCCTCGGCTGCCTCGTCCAGCATGACCGCGAGGCCACGCCCTCCCAGCTCATGGATGCCCTCGGCGTCTCGAGCGCACGGGTGGCGAACACGCTCAAGGCACTCGAGCGCAAGGGATACGTCGTCCGCCAAACGAACCCCGAGGACGGCCGCGGCGTGATCGTGCGCATCACGCCTGCCGGCGAGGCCTTCGGCGAGGCGAACTTCCAGTCCGCCGTGCGCGGGGTCTCGTCCCTCTTGGCGCCGCTCTCGGCTGAGGAGCAGCTCGAGCTCGCCCGCCTGGTGGAGAGGATCGCGGAGCCCCTCGTCAAATAACTGCGAGGTCACGGGCCCGGTCCCAGCACCGCCCGTAAGCGGCCGCCGGCTCCATCCGCCAACCGTCCGCAGCCTCGGCCCTCGTCCGCCAACCATCCGCCGCACAACGCGGCGGATTACTTACCGTCAAATACCTAATAATGAAAGGAAAACTCGCGATGCTGAAACTGCTCAGATACCTCGACAAGCGTCAGCGCGGGCAGGCCCTGCTCACGCTCGTGTTCGTGGTCCTGCAGGTGTGGCTCGACCTCACCTTGCCCGACTACATGGCGACGATCACCTCGCTCGCCGAGACCCCCCGGCTACACCATGGGCCAGATCCTCGTCCGGGGCGGCTACATGATGCTGTGCGCCGCAGGCTCGCTCGTGTGCAACGTCATCTGCGTCTACCTCGCCTCCCGCGTGGCGGCGGGCCTCTCGCGCACCCTTCGCGAGAAGGTCTTCAACCAGGTGCTCGACCTCTCGCGCGGGGACGTCGACCGCTTCGGCGCGGCGTCGCTCGTCAACCGCTGCACGAACGACATAACCCAGATCCAGAACCTCGTCTCGATGGGCCTCTCGGCCATCGTCAAGGCCCCTGTCATGGCGATCTGGGCCGTCGTGAAGATCGTCGGCTTCGGCTGGGAGTGGACGCTCGCGACCGCCGTGGCGGCGCTCTCCATCGCGCTCATGCATCCCGACGACGGCACCCCGGGGCTCAGCCACGTGAGCTTCACCGCCGAGCCCGGCCAGACCGTCGCTGTCGTGGGCGCCACGGGATCAGGCAAGACGACCCTCGTCCAGCTCGTCGACCGCCTCTTCGACGCCACGGAGGGCCAGGTCCTCGTCGACGGCCGCGACGTGCGCGGCTACACGCTCGAGGAGCTCCACTGCCGCATCGGCTACATCCCGCAGACGGCCACGCTCTTCAAGGGTACCGTCGCGAGCAACGTCGCCTACGGCAAGACGGACCACGAGATCACGCGCGACGACGTGGGCGCCGCGCTCGCGGTGGCCCAGTCTACCGACTTCGTCGAGGGCATGGAGGGCGGCCTTAACGCCGCCATCGAGCAGGGCGGGCGGAACGTCTCTGGCGGCCAGCGCCAGCGCCTGGCCATGGGCCGCGCCATCGCCCGCAGGCCCGAGGTCCTTGTCTTCGACGACTCGTTCAGCGCCCTCGACTTCGCGACCGACCGCAAGTTGCGCGAGGCCCTCGCCCGCGAGTGCGCCGGCACGACCAAGCTCATCGTCGCCCAGCGCGTGAGCACGGTGCGCGACGCCGACCTCATCGTCGTGCTCGACGGCGGCTCCTGCGTGGGCGTCGGTACCCACGACGAGCTCATGCGCAGCTGCCCGACCTACCGGGAGATCGTGAGCTCCCAGCTCTCCAAGGAGGAGATCGCCAATGCCTAGCCAGAACAACATGCCCGGGATGGGCGGCGGGAGCACCGCCGCGGAACAGAAGGTCGACCTCGGCCACGCCTTCGGCCGCCTCGCCCGGTTCTGCCGTCCTTACCTGCCCACCGTTGCCGCGGCGAGCGCGCTCGCGCTCGCGGGCGCCGTCCTCAACCTCATCGGCCCCGGCAAGCTCGGCCAGATCAGCGACCTCATCACCGCGGGCATCGGCGGCCAGATGAACATGGGCGCCATCCAGTCCATCGGTTTTTCCTCGTGGTCATCTACGCCGTGGGCTTCCTGCTGAACTTCGCGCAGGGATACCTCATGGCCAACGCCACCCAGTACGCCACCGCCCGAATGCGCTCGGAGGTCTCCGACAAGATCGACCGGTTGCCGCTCAAGTTCCTGGACCGCAAGCCCACCGGCGAGGTCCTCTCGCTCGTCTCGAACGACGTCGACTCCGTTGCGCAGTCGATGAACCAGTCCATGAGCACGCTTGTGAGCTCGCTCGCGCAGCTCATCGGCTCCATCATCATGATGGTCGCGACCAACTGGGTCATGGCAGTGGCCGGCATCGCGTCGGCACTTTTGGGCATGGTGCTCACGAGCGGCATCATCCGCCGCTCCCAGCCCTACTTCGCCCGCCAGCAGGCGGCGCTCGGCGCTGTCGACGACCAGGTCGAGGAGGTCATGGGCGGCCTCGACGTCGTCAAGGTCTGCAACGGCGAGGACGGCGAGCGCGAGCGCTTCGGCCGCAGCAACGCGACGCTCGAGGATGCTGCGTGGAAGAGCGCCTTCCTCTCCGGCACGATGATGCCGCACATGATCTTCGTCGGTAACCTCAGCTACGTGGTGGTGTGCATCGTCGGCGGCCTGCTCGCGCTCTCGGGCGCGATCCCCTTCGGCACCGTCGTCGCCTTCATGATCTACATCCGCCTCTTTACCCAGCCGCTCCAGAACATCTCGCAGGCCGCGAGCTCGGTGCAGACCATGGCGGCCGCGTGCGAGCGCGTGTTCGACTTCCTCGAGGAGGACGAGATGGACGACGAGTCCGCCAAGCCCGCTCGCATCGAGTCGCCGCGCGGTGAGGTGGACTTCCGCCACGTTCACTTCGGCTACGAAGAGGGAACCGACATCATCCGCGACCTCAGCGCCAAGGCCCTCGCGGGCAAGAAGGTCGCCATCGTCGGCCCCACCGGCGCCGGAAAGACGACCCTCGTGAACCTCCTCATGCGCTTCTACGAGGTGGGCAACGGCGGCATCTACATCGACGGCGTGAACATCGCCGACGTCACGCGCGAGAACCTCCACGAGCAGTTTGGTATGGTGCTGCAGGACACGTGGTTCTTCCAGGGGACGCTGCGCGAGAACATCGCCTTCGACGCCGAGGGCGTGGGCGACGAGCGCCTCGATGAGGTCTGCGAGGCGTGCGGCCTGCTCAAGTGGGTGCGCAGCCTTCCCGCCGGCTACGACACCGAGCTCGAGCCGGGCAGCGTCTCTGCCGGCCAGCGCCAGCTCATCACCATCGCCCGCGCCATGGTCAAGGACACCCCGCTGCTCATCCTCGACGAGGCCACGAGCTCGGTAGACACCCGTACCGAGCTGCGCGTCCAGCGCGCGATGGACGCCCTCATGGAGGGGCGCACGAGCTTCGTCATCGCGCACCGGCTCTCGACGATCCGCGACGCCGACCTTATCCTCGTGATGGAGCACGGAGACGTGGTGGAGTCCGGCAACCACGAGGAGCTGCTCGCCGCCGGCGGCGCGTACGCCAAGCTCTACAACGCGCAGTTCGAGGAGGCCGACGCGGCGTAGGCGCCGCATCGCCCCGCCGCCGCCCGTTCCCCCGCGCGATGAGCGGGCGGTCGGCGGCAAGAAGCGCCGGGGGCCGAGCTCTCGCGGCTCGACCCCCGGCGCCCATCAGTTCATCGGTTTCTTCCTCGTGGGCCCGCCTTTGCGCGGGCCCTTCTTTGTGCCGGCGGCGGGGGCCTTTGGGGCCTTGGCGCCG
>ERZ1673741.2186-NODE-2186-length-14319-cov-4.077187_pt1 | contig 14319 bp, 7 predicted proteins | sample MGYA00580209_ERZ1673741 | MGnify/ENA primary metagenome ERZ1673741 (study PRJEB41218, sample SAMN15661754) | gut metagenome | host: Homo sapiens | place: Canada: London | collected 2015-08-20/2019-03-30 | study: EMG produced TPA metagenomics assembly of... | reverse complement strand
GCTGAAGTAAATCCCCATTCCGGAGTCAAAATACTGCCCTCTCCCTTGAGAGTGTACCACGGAGATTTATCACGTTCTTTCAGATTTACCAGCACCTGAATGTCTTGGGCCGGCATATAGCTTTGGGCCAGCAAATACAACTTTTCTCCTGTTGCGGGATTCTCTGCCATATCGACCACGATGACCGCGTGCCCGGGTGAACCGCCTTGAATAAGCACGTCCCCGATCTGCATGGAAGTCACCGGTACGGACGTTAATTCCTTCGCCAAAGATAAAGTCCCGGCATAAGCGAACACCACGTCCAGATAGGCTCTAAAAGTTTTATAAGAGTAGTCTTTTTCTTTGGATTTGTACCAAGAAACTTGATTTCCTTTCACGCTGATCCGGTAACCTTCTGCCCATTTCGTGTAATCGGCACGGAAACCGTTCGTGAAGTTAAAGTGGATCCGGTCATACGCTTTATGCTTATATAGGTATTCCGCCTGCAAACGAATCACGGCATCGGCACATTGTTGCAAATCCCGCTTACCGATCTCCATATCCACCACGGCACAATACACGCTCCGGTTCCATTTCTCCCGGCCATCGAAATAATGCACTTTAGTCCCGTGAGAACGCAAAGGAAGGTTCCTCAGGTATTCACCAAAAGAACCTTCCTTCACGTTTACCCTCGCGTATCCCTCGGGGGGAACAATCCGGGTATGGATTTCTTTTCCATCCGCCCGGAGCAAAGTGTTCTGCCCTATCCCTTGCAGACAACAAAACAGGACGATGCAGAGGGTAATGCAATTTTTCATATTAATCCAGTAACATTCCAGCCGCAACTTCTTCAGCCACTTTCTTGGAAGTTAATAGCTCCAAAATAGCCAGACCGAATTTGAAAGCATACGCCGGACCTCTACCCGTGATCACGTTACCATCAACCACCACGCCATGAGGTTGCATTTCGGCTCCCGGTAAATATTCTTCAAATCCCGGATAGCAAGTCATTGTATATCTTTTGTTCATTTTTATCTTACTCAACACCAAAGCCGGAGCTGCACAAATAGCCGCCACGTAACCACCTTTGTCAAAGTGTTTCTGAATCATTTGCACCAATGCCGTACAATCTCCCAGATTCTTGGCTCCCGGCATTCCGCCCGGACAAATCAAGAATTCCGCCTCTTCTTCTTCCACGTCACTCAACAAAAGATCGGCCACCACAGGAACTCCATGCGCACCTGTAACCTCTTTCTTATCGGAAATAGAAACCGTTTTCACTTCGATCGTTCCCCGACGTAAAACATCTACAACCCCGAGAGCTTCTACCTCCTCAAAACCATCCGCTAAAAATAAAAATGACTTTCTCATAATTCTTGTAGTTTTAAATGATTCTCCAAAATTACGAAAAATATAACAGGTTTCAAATCCTAAATGACAAACTACTCCTTCACACGCACCAGTTTCACGGCATCAGCAATGATCAGTTGCTTCTTAACTGGTAATTTATCATCCGGCACGCCATGAACTTGCACTAAACCGGCACTTTTATCCTCTGCATCAGCCTTGATCTCCCCACCCCTGTCATCCAGAATCACTTGAGCCTTCCCGACCGGAAAATCGAATTTTCCCAAGGAAACCCACCCGACCGGAATAATATCCGCTTCCACGATCACCTCTTTTTCCATCAAGCTATTACATACCTTGTAATGCAGCAAAGAACCCGTGAAAACGGAACTAATCGGGGGATAAGTAAGTGATGAAACCTGATGATAAAAAAAGACTTCATATTTCCCGGCTTCCTTTATATCTGCCGTCCAGATAGCCTTTCCCGTCCCGGTTCCGGAAACTTTACCAAAAGCACTCCGCACGGGGATTCCATAGCTTTCTGCCGTGAACATTTCTGTCCATTCCTTCTTCTCCAATGACGCCTTAAAAGTCGATTTACGCTCCTTTGTCAAGAACGGTAATCTTTTCCGCTCCCCGGAATCAATCAACTGGAATTGTTCACTCCGGTTATCAACAATGATCTCGCCGGAATTTTCGAAGAAACGACGATCAATATCCCAAATGCCCTCCATGCCTTCCCTTATTTTGGAAATTCCTTCTTTTACTAAAGGAATATTATAATCACCGGGAAAATTAGCCGCCAAATTCGTCCCGATGTAACCATGATCCCCGTTCATGATAAATTTTACCTCCTTGCATACTCCGGCCGGAATCATGTAATATTTCTCTCTCAGGGGCATATTAAAATCCACGGCAATGCCTCCTTCTCGTTTCGACATAAATTCATCCACCGTTTCATCATCAGCAAGAATTGATATAACCCCATCCATATCCGACATATTCCATACTTTAAAACCGACTTGATATTTCGGGAAGCCATCCGTAATAATTTGCTGCACCTGAATATCTCTTATATCAAAAGACGGGAGCCCCTCCCGTTGGTATAATTTATCCATAAACGGAAGTAAATCAACCCCTAGATCAACCTGAAAATTCCGAGCGATCTGTTCTAAAGTAATTTCTTCAAATTGAGTGCCGGAAGAGAGCTGTTCCGAGAATTGGTACAACTTTTCGGGGGCAACAGAAGTAGATAAATAAGCTGCCAATGCTCCTGCTTCCAACTCGAAAATTCTTGCCTGTACTTTATCCGGTAACGAATCGTTAGAAAGAATTTCCTTCAAGCTGGCTTGCTTTAAACAATCAATAGCTAACATATCATCCGGTCTGAGACCGGTATTTCCTATTGTATATTTCTTTTTAGAAATAAACATTTTGCTAAGTAGCATATTGGCTGCCGGATAAGTACCTGAAGACAAGAATCCCGTGAAATCGTAATACATAGGCAAAATGTCATGTAACTTTTGTTGAAGCAACGTGACGTTAGATTGCAATCCCATACGTTCAACACTATAAATCCCTTCCGGATCATCCAAATTCTCCTGTCTTTCCTTTGCAAATTTTTTCGCAACAGTCATCGGGACGTAGGAAGGAATACTTGCTGCCCGTTCTCCCAAAAAAACAAATTCAGGCTGGACAAATTCGCTACCCGTTTTCCATTTCCGTAAAAAAGAAACAAACGAGAGAGGACTTTCTACCAACATCAATTTTTGAAACGGGTAGCCCCGCCCGATTCTTGCCTCCAAACGTCCTTTGAGCATGGCCAAGACCTTGCTCAATTTCTCTCCCTGAATTTCAGTATACCCCTCGAAAAACAATTCATGGCCGGGGAAATAATAAAATTCCACATGAAGATTACCGATCTCGATTTCTTTCTTATGGTAGTTCCCGATACAAAGCGTTATCCCGGGTAATTTCTGCCGATTCTTGAAAAATACTTCACCTGTTCCGTATTCCGGCTCGCCTTGCGATAGAACCTGTTGTCCATCCCGTGTTTTTACCCGCAGAGTATATTCCGAAAAATTTATTTCACGAGCGTATGGTGATACCATATTGATCGGGGGGACAGCTACCGGGTACCAAAGAATTTCCGGGTGTAACAAGGTATAGTTTTCTCCCAGATAAGCAAAACGAGTTCCGAAATTGAATAATCCACGTCGCTTTCCGGGATCATACCTTCCTACATTATGCCGCTCTTCAAAAGGCACATCCAAGTAGCATATCGCCTCATCAATTTTACCTTTATAGGAGAGATGCAAAGAAATGGTATCACCCGGCAAAAGCTGGCGTTCAAGCACGACAACCTGCTGATCCCGGTGATAACCCATATCGTTACCTGCCTCCTTTAGAGAATAAATCTCTAACGAAGGATTCAGGTACAACACGATCTCCGAGAGCCTTTCCTGATTCCGATTCTGTAAGGTCATCCTGCTATCCAACCACATCTCTCCATCCTTCCACTCGTAGGAGATTTCATGGTTGGTAACCCGTGCTTTAGGTCGGGATTGATATTCGACATAAGCTTGCCTATACTCTTCTGAACGGCACTCCCGCTGCCGAATTGCATCCCAATATAAAAACAAACAGATCACGCTGCACAATACAACCACTCCCCCACTTCCCCATTGCAATCCTTGATGTTCTTTATGGTCCCGCAGACGTTTCATGTTAGCAACCCAGAATAAAACTCCGGCAACACCCAACCCGGTATAAGTCAAGCGATGCAGCAAATACCCCTTCAAATCAGGGTGTCCTACCACGTCCGAAAACATATTCGGCAAATTCCTGCCCCAAAAGTCAAACGCTCCAAACTGCCACTCATCCAAATAGAAATATACACCCAATCCAAAAAGTCCCAGAACTAAAACAGATAGCGGACGATTTTTGACCATTGCCGATATACTCAACGCACAACCCAATACAAAAATTAAAGTCGGGATGGACAAGGTGAACAGATAGAAAACATAAATCCACACGTTAAAAGGGGCTCCTACAACCCAAAGGTTTATATACATACATACCAACAGCACGCATATATTCACGAAAAGGAACATCCTGAATATTCCTAGAAAACGACCGATGCAGTATTCACTGTTCCGAAACGGTCGGCACAGGAATACTTCCATCGCGTCTTTTTTCCTTTCCCGGTACACGACCTCCATGCACACAAACAAAGCAATCAGGACTTGTACCAGGTTATAGTAATACATACTAAAAAAAGGAAAAGAGGAAGGTAGAGCCACTTTATACCAAAACACATTTACTCTTCCTTGCTTTATCATCTGCCATAACGAAATACCGACAAGGGCAATCACTACAAATCCCAGAAAAACAATATCTCGTCTTAACAATTTAGACTCATAGCGAGCCACGATATTCACGTTACGCATATTCATTTTATCTACCCCTCCTACGGTGCCAGATTAATATTCCACAACCAATTAATAACAGGGGTAATATCCCCACGAACATCACTTTCACCCACTTCATAGATGACAATTCCAGTGAAATCGAGGTATCGGCAGAATCGGGACGACGGGTATTCACCGGGAATTCCCCATCCGTCAACCAACGGAAGGACTCCGTGATCAACGAGAAGTTGGACGCTTTGATACCCTTCCGGTACATCATCAGTTCGGAGTTACTGATACAATCCGCATCTCCCAACACGATAATCCGTTGTTCCCGGTTTCCCATCTTCCGGCTCAAAGCCAAGGCTATCGGGTAAACACCTTCTTTTTCCCCGGCAACAGGGTTGAGTTCTACCGGCTCATTCAATAAATCCCGGGTTTCTATCTCGTTCCAACATCCCGTGTCATGCGTGGTCAAAACAGGACGCACCATAAAACCTTTATCCATTGTATAGTTTAACGCCGTAGCTCCGGGCATCGTGATCACCCGTTTTTTCTTCTGCAAATCGGCATAGTTAAGGGACATCTCCGCGGCATCTTTTGTCAATTCACCCCGAATCAGATCCGGATCGAAATCCCGACTGGGTTGTACCAGAACACCGGGCATAAACTGCACCCCGAAACGTTCCACCAAAGGATTCATTACTTCCTGACGCCCCGGTTCTCCCGCAATCAACAAATTTCCTCCACGGGCCACGTAGCGGTCAATCTTTTCCAACTCGCTTTCGGTCAACGGTTGTTTCACATCAGCAATCACCAGAATACGAATATCTTCCGGAATCTCCTCCCCCTCGGTCATGCGATAGGCGATCACATCAAAACCATTATTTACTAAAGCATAACGAAAAGTCGGATTCTTGGCAAAAGCATAATAATCCCGATCTCCCACGTTGTTCATATCCCGCTCGCCATGTCCCGTAAGACAAGCCACCTTGGGTACCTCCATGATCAGGCGTTTCAGAGCCGCGGAAACCTCTGCCTCCATCGGATGTACAAACATATCATTATACAACCGCAGGAAAGTGGCCGAACCGTCGGGTAACACCAACTGCCGCACGAAACGATAACCTTCCGGAGCAAGGTCAATCTGGGCCTCGATCTCTTCGGGAGATAAAAACATTTTCAGATTCAATTTCATCTGATCAACATATTTTTCGGCCACCTCCCGGTCGCTCACGTCTGCATACCGTTCTCGTATGTAGGAAGACGCTTTTTTATAATAATACACATACTTCAGCTCGATATTCGATTTGAAACGGATGTACGGTTTGAAGTTTTCCATGTCACTCTTCAGGGAACGGGGCATCCCGTAAGAAGAGTTATCTCCCAAAAGATTCACGTAAGTGACAATTGTCAAATCGTCTTTCATCCTTTCCAGTATACTTTGACTTTCTTTAGTCAATGTTTGTGTCTTACTTGCTGTCGCATCATAATACCATAAAAACGTGGGACGAGAAGTCATATACCCTAATGCCACGGTAACTGCAATCACAACAAGATAACGTCCTACCGTCATCACTTGACTCCGTTTTGCCCGGTGAGCCTCGATCTTCATGATTCCCAACGTCAGGAAAAAGAGAATGACCACGACAAAATACAGGAAGTCCTCACTACATATCAACCCGTCAATGAACACGGTTGCCCGCCCCTTGATTGACAACCAATACGTGATTTCACGCACGAAAGCTATATCCTGCCCCACACTACCGATGAAATTCAGCACGATTAACACGGCCAATGTTCCCACGGCCGCCACAACCTGATAAGAGGTCAGGCTGGACATATAAAGCCCGATTGCCGCGTAAGCACACATTAACAAATACAATCCGAGTAAACCCGATAAGGCCGCAGAAAGATCAAATGATTCCACCGTGCAACAAGCAAAAAGAACCAGAACCAGCAACACGCCCATCAATATCAACCCGTAAACCATCATAGAAAGGAATTTTCCCCAAATGATCTGTCCCGCTGTCACGGGGGACGAGTACAGGAGTTTAATCGAACCGCTACCAAATTCCCGGCTCATCAATCCCATCGTCAACAAGGGAACATATAGATACAAATATTGTTGTATCACCGTAAATGTTCCCGACATTCCTGTTAACAGAGCCGTCGTGATACTATATTCTATCGGTTCCCCCATAAATTGTTGTCGCAAAACACTCCGGAACAAGTCGGTAAAAGTCATTCCCGACTGAACGGCAAATATCACTAAAATAAACCAAGCCACGGGAGAACAAAAGAGAGCGCGCAACTCATTTCCCGCTATTTTCAATATCTTTCTCATTCGTTTACAATTACGTTATCTCCGTCTTCTTTTAAACCACACGCCAAAATACCCCAACGCGAACAAGATGGGTAATCCCCACGTGAAAGCAAATTTCGCATAAGGTACCGTGTCCTTACTCAATTCCAACACCGTATCCACGGGCGGTATATTCGACAAAACGATCGGGAATTCCCCGTAGCTCAACCACCGGAACATACCCGTGATTAAAGAGAAATTACTCGTTTTCATCCCAACTCTAGACATCAATAACTCGGCATTACTGATACAATCAACATCACCTAACACGAATATCCGCTGTTCCCGGTCTCCCACGTTACGAGTCAAGGCAAGCATCGTCGGGTAGGACTGTTCTTGCTCCCCGATTTCCGGATTTAATACAGCTTTTTCGTCCGTAAAATTTACAGTGGTTAACTCGTTCCAACTTCCCTCGTCTTTTGTCTTTAGCAACGGATACACGTTGAAACCATGTCCGTTTTTGTAACTTAACGCAGCTGCTCCCGGCATCGTAACCCCATATTTTTGTTGCCATAGTCCCCGCAAAGGAGTCACGACATTCACACCCTCCTCAACAAAAGAGCAAACCAGCAAATTATCATCGTAAGCTTTCGTCGGTTGTACTAAAGTTCCTGGCAGGAAACTCACGCCCAGAGAAGCCGTAAGAGGATTCATCAAATCCGATTTTCCCGGTTCCCCACCAATAACAATATTCCCGCCTTTCGCTATGTATTCTTCGAGCCGAGCCAACTCATCTGTTGACAAAGGACGCTGTAAATCTGCAACAACCAACACGTCAATATCCATGGGTATCGGCCGATCTCCCATCAAGGTAATACTATCCACGTCAAACCCTTGATTAATCAAAGAATGACGGAAAGTCGGATCAATGGCAAACGTGTAATAGTCCCGGTCTCCTGCCCGTTGAATATCACGTTCCCCGTGCCCGGTCAGAAAAACGACCTTGGGGGCTTTCGTCACCAAACGTTTCATGGCCGTGGAGATTTCTCCTTCCCTCGGATAAATGTAACTATCATCGAAAATCCGCAAAAAGGTCTTTTCCCCGCTTTCCCGTTCCAACAAACGCACGAAACGATATTTTTCACCCGAAAGATCAACCTGTTGGGCTACCTGTTCCGGGCTCAGAAACATCTCTATATCCAAATCTTCCATGACCGCCATTTTCCACGCTCGTTGTTGCGTGTTCAAATCGGGGAAACGATCTTCCAAAACCTCGTTTCCCGCGTCGGCATAGTAATACACGTAGTTCATCTGAATTTTCGGTTTGAAACGAATAAACTTTTTAAATCGATTTGCATCACTATTCCTCTCCGAAGGAGCCCCCCGGTAAAAATTACCTTCCAAAAGATTCACGTATGTCGTGATTGTCAGTCCTCCCTCCATTTTTTCCATAATCTCCTGACTGACCGGATTCAGACTATTCAGTTTAATGGACGAGGCATCGTAAGAACATTGCAATCCCGGCCGGGAGGTCACGTACCCCAACAGCATCGCCAACACGATCACCCCGGTATAACGGGTAAAAGCCATACTTTTTGATAACTTGCGTTTCCCCGACAAGATGACCATAATCGAAAGCATCAGGAAAAGACCGATCACGATCAGAAAATAAAACACATCCTCACTGCTGATCAAACCGTTGATTAACTCGTCGGAACGCCCGGAAATTGACAGCCAATACGTGATGTCCCGAATAAAAGGAACTTCCTGTCCTATTCTTCCCACGTAATTCAGGAAAGCCAAAGCCCCTAACGTGGCAACAGCCGCTACCACTTGATAGGAAGTCAGACAAGACATGAATAATCCTATCGCTGCATAAGAACAGATCACCAGATAAATTCCCAGCAACCCCGATAAGGCCAACGACATATCAAAAGAAGGCACGTTCCATGCCGTGAACCCGACAAACAAAAAGAGAATCCCCACCAGAATAAGGCTGTATATCATCATGGAAAGAAATTTCCCGAAGATAATCTGTATGCTGGACACCGGTGAAGAATATAATAATTTGATAGAACCGCTACTATATTCCCGGCTCATCAATCCCATTGTCAATAAAGGAATATACAGGTAAAGATGCACCAACATATTCGGGAACAATCCCATATATCCCGTGTACATCTCTTTTGCTATACTATACCATAAAGGCTTGTTAAATTGCTGCATCAACATAATGTCCACCAAACGGAAATAGGTCATGCACGCCTGAACAGTAAAGATAATAAGGACTAACCACGCGATAGGGGAATAGAACAGAGTGCATAACTCTGTCAACGCTATCTTGAATATTTTTCTCATACTACACGAACTTATGATTCACGTTTACTTTTTCCCGACAAGCGAGCGAACACTTCATCCAAAGAACTCCGCTCCACGGAAACCTCGCTTAACTCCCATCCCCGGCTGACACTCTCGTGTACCATCCGGGCTGTCACATCGTCATCCGTATCAAACCATACCCTGAAACTTTTCGAATTTATTGCCTCCACCCGACTAACTCCCGGCACGTGTTCCAACTCGGTCATTCTCGGCGGATTCTTCAGTACCACCACGAACGAATTCGGTTGGATATAATTGTTAAACTCATCCATCGTCCCTGCGAATACCAGTTGCCCTTCCTCGATCATCTTGATGTGGTCACAGGTGGCCTGCACCTCCGACAAGATATGCGTGGAAAGTAGCACTGAACGATCCGTAGCAATCTCCTTGATCAATTCCCGAATTTCCAGGATCTGGTTCGGGTCAAGTCCATTCGTCGGCTCATCCAACACCACGAACTTCGGATTGTGTATGATTGCCTGCGCAATACCCACCCGTTGCTGGTAACCTCCCGATAAATGTTTCAGCAACCGTTTTCGGAAATGCGTGATCCCGCATTTCTCCATCGCGTAGTCCACCGAAGAACGAATCTTTTTAGGAGCGACCGAACGCAAATCCGCACAATAGGCTAAATACTCTTCCACGGTCAAATCCGTGTACAACGGGGGTTTCTGTGGTAGAAAACCAATATTCATTTTAGCCGCAATCGGGTCCTCCCGAAAATTAATCCCGTTAATATACACTTCCCCTTCTGTCTGGTTCAACACACCACACATGATATTCATCGTTGTCGATTTACCCGCTCCGTTCGATCCCAACAATCCCAATATTCCCTTCTCGTAAATCTCGAAATTAATATCCCGTATCGCCCATTGCACACTATAACGGTGAGACAAATGTTCCACCTTTACAACCGGATTCTCCATGTTATTCATTTTAAAAAATTAACTATTATGGCAGGTAAGGCTTTCGTCACACCTTACCCGCCTGTATTATTATAAACTATCTTCCTTGAGCTGTTATATCTGAAATCTTCCCGAAACCGTCATATTTCACCTGCTTTTCCTCATCCAAATTTCCCGTTCCCGGATCCTTTTGCGGAATCAAGTAAACATATCCTTCCGAATCCGATGCCTGCGTTGCCATCATCACGGCTTTCGTGTTCAACGGTAAGGTCAGCAAACTTTCCGTGTCACTGTCAAAGTCTTCCGAATTGACATTATATCTTCCCTGCGTGTAGAATTTCAGAATACTGATATTCTCCCCCGCGGCCGCCGTGTATTTCAACGAGGAAGCAAGCGAACCATCTATATTCAAACGAACCGCATGAATCTCTCTGGCCGTTGCCACGTACATAATAGGATCTACTGTACTGAAACAAATTGACACGGAACGATCCAACAAATCCTTGATGGCTGCCGGAACCGAATACAAGTAACTCGGTGTCGGGTTAACCAACGTATTATCCTGATTTTTAGTAAAGAACGTGTAAAGAGAATATTCTCCCGATACTTTATCCTTCAACACCATCACCAAGGAAGAGCTATTCATGAAACCTCCGGCCACGGCTTCTTTACCCGCCACGGCAGAAGGATCGAATGGGAAATTGTCGTCATTCTCAGAAGAGGAATACAACGAACATTTGTTCTGCGAGAAAGCCCCGTTAAAACGCCCGAAACGTCCTACCTGTGAATCATACCAGATCGACGATCCACTGGAATGAGTCCCATCGCCCGTAGCTGCGGCAACCACTCGATTATCCACGTAATTGGACTGCAAACCGCCCAAGTCGGAAATCACTTCCGGCTTGATGAATATCGCATCATTCTGACGAAGATGCTGGTACACCTGATTATTCATCACGAGAATCGTCGTTTGAGGTGCCAAATAGAAATGTCCGGAAGTGTATGTCTCGGTCACGAAAGGAATAATTTTACCCGTTTCCAAGAAGGAATAGTCCCGGCAATCAGCCCGGAACAATCCATTTTTTCCGGCCATCCACAGGATATTCTGATAGGTACTCCATGTCGCTCCCGACACGGTATAGGCCACGTTATCAATCCAATCACCCAAAGGCTCCCCCTTAGAGGTGAAAATATCATCGTATTGAATTTTCTCCGTTCCCGTGAATCCCTTGCTAATGTCTTTATCCATGATTAACGACAAATCGGAGGTCTCCCCATCACGGGAATGAGCCACGATAATACCTTCCCCGAATTGGCTCTCCACCACTAGAGAAAAGACAGAATAATATTTAAGCGTGGAAACTTTGTCCGTCACTTCCAAGGTCAACGTGTAACCACTAGCCTGAATCGGCATGGAAGCAATCGTGTCAAGCACCCGTTCGTTCGACAACACTTCTCTCAATCCCGCTGACGAACTTAACTCGATCTCCCATTTATATTCCAAATCCGGATGGTCCGGGGTTCCGTTTTTCTTCACGGGAATATCAATATGCAACTTGCCCAAATACGCCACGTATTGCGTTTCCGACACACCATTCAGGTCTAGTTCCACGTTAGGAATTTCTTTCGTGTCATAGGTACTCTTGTCGTCATAACACGACACGAGGCCGTATCCCAACACGAGCAACAACAGGTAATATATTGTTTTCATCTTCATTATCTTTAATCCGTTTTATCAAAACTTTCGCGCTCTCACGGGTTGGTTTATAGCAAGTCCTCCATCATGCAACAATGGGGTTCCATGTTCCTGTTCGTAATCATCCAGATACTTCTGTAACAACTCGTAGTAAGCATTCGTGATTGCCGTATTATAGAACATATACCCATCCGGGTCCATCCGGTTATACTGGGGCCACTGGTCCGCCTGCCACGGCCACCCTAAAGCGGCCAGTATCGCCTTATGCGCATTCCGGCTATAATAATTATAGTTCGCCAGATTCATACTTTGCCCTGCATTTATTAAGAAATTATAAGTTCGGGCATAAAATGAACCACTGGGAAGCATCGGTAATTGATTATCCCACGAAAACTTAATGCGTGTATATTCCGGTGGGCCGGCCACGAAATATTCCGAAGCACCCAACACAATTTCCATCATACACGTCGTGTCTTCCAATTCAACTAATTTCGGCAATTCCAGCGTGAGATACCCGTAACGTTCCCCGGCGGGAATAACGGCATTCAACACCTTATACGATCCTTCCAACAATCGGCTGCTATCCCGGACGATCGTGTACCCTACCGTCCGGTCGTAATCCCGGACGTCCCCGACCAACTTTAACGGGATATTCACCACCATCGTCTCTTCTTCCGGATCACTCCAAAACGAATAAGTCTGATCAAAAGTCTTCGTTAAGGAGTTATATCCCGGATAAGTCCTCACGTCCACGCTATTCCATGGAACGGTTACCGTGGCCTGGGTCTCGTCAAATGTATCTATTCCCACTTTCGAGCAACCGCCGCATAGCAAACCACTCAAAAGAAAACATATCGCGTACAGAAAATTAAATCTGTTCATATCCTTTCATTTATAGCATTATTAATCATCATTGAACACGTCCCATTTCCCGTTCAATAGCGGGATAAGGCCACAAATAATTTTCGTCACTCATCACGATGGTCGAGTTTGGAATATCCGCTGCTCCAATACGCTTGAAATAGAAGAAGGACACCCCCTCGCACAAGAACTCCCGCCGATATTCATTCATCAGGCATGTTAATAACTCGTCTCGTGTATAGCCACTAATATCAATATAGTTCGAACGATTCTCCCTCAACGTCTTCAAATAAGACACGGCCTCGGTCAAATCAATATTTGCTCCTCGCAAATAACTCTCGGCCACGATCAAGTACATTTCCGGAAGACGGATCAAAGGCATGCGGTTTAGTTTTAAATATCCCGATGAACGATCCTGCGCTAACTTTAACGGTGTATAATACCCGTTGGAATTCCTGAAGAATAACTTTTCCCGACGGTAATCGGCATTTTCCCCACTTCCCGTTTCTTGGTAAATATTAAGCAAATTATCCTCACTCAATTTGATAGCTTCATACGCCGTACCTTCCAAGAAATTATAAAGATAATAATCCGTCAAACGATCCGTGAATGCCGGAATATTTAAAGAAGTAATATGTTCCGTGGAATGAATCGGGTCTGTACTAACCAAATCTGTCGTCACCCACTGGTAGAGTCCTAAACGCTCGCCTTCACGAATTACATCCGACGCTTCTTGACGAGCCGAAGCGATGGATGCATCACTTCCCTCCCACATATATACTCTTGCCAATAAAGCTTTCACGGCAAAATAATTCAACCGGAAAGTACGGTCACTGAAGAACCCGTCGTCATTCAACGCATCGTAATAATCTGCAGGATGTTTTCCCGTGATAGGCTCATCATCCAATAATCCCAAAGCATCTGTCAAATCCTTAACAATCAATTCTATCGTCTGATCATACGACAACTGGGGAGTCATCTCTTTGTCATAATCCGTCACGTACGGCACGGTTGGTTTCGTTGATTTATCCGTTCGACCAGCCAAATTCCCGTACCCGTACAAGCGCATCATATCAAAATGCAACATGGCACGAATAGCTAACAATTCGCCTTTAATCATCCGGTAAGAAGCCGGATCCAACACCCCCTGACGCTTATCTATAAATTTCAACGCGTTATTCACATTGGCAATCACGTTATACGCCTTCTGCCAAACACTGTTAAGCATACTCAATGCCCGCTGGGCCGTGTACTGGTAGGTTCCCATTGCATACACGTAAGCCTGCGAGTGAATCGTGTACTGCCCGCTTTGCATTTCCGTAGAATACCACGTGAGCTGTTTCCCGTATAAATCAACATCCGCCATACCGATATAACAACCGATCAGGGCCTGCCGGAAACCAAATTCATCATCGAACTGATCTTCTTCCGGTACTT
>ERZ1673741.2175-NODE-2175-length-14415-cov-19.911769_pt1 | contig 14415 bp, 11 predicted proteins | sample MGYA00580209_ERZ1673741 | MGnify/ENA primary metagenome ERZ1673741 (study PRJEB41218, sample SAMN15661754) | gut metagenome | host: Homo sapiens | place: Canada: London | collected 2015-08-20/2019-03-30 | study: EMG produced TPA metagenomics assembly of... | reverse complement strand
AAATTTCGCTCGTTGAAAGAAGCAGTCGGTGTGCTATACACATTTTCACTCAAACGAGGTTTTTAGAGGTTACCTTTATTGATTCAGAATTTTTGGTTATGCAATCTCCGCTCTCACGCGAACCCCGCAAGGGAGCGCCGTTTCAGCGCGTTTTCCAGCAGCTCCGGCAGGCGCTCCGGCGGGCAGGCGAAGCACGGGATATCCAGCGCCGATATGCGCTTTGCGAGCTCCTCGTCATAAATCGGCTTTCCGCTGTCGGAGACCGCCAGCAGCACCACGATATTCACGCCGGAGCTGCGGAGCTCCTCCAGACGGCGGAGAAGCCTGCTGCGGCTGCCGCCCTCGTACAGGTCGGTGATAAGGAACATGGTTGTCTTTTCCGGCTGGGTGACAAGCCCGGAGCAGTACGCCACGGATCTTTCTATGTCCGTGCCGCCGCCGAGCTGTATTCCGTACAGCAGCTCCACCGGGTCGGAGCAGTGCTCCGTGAGGTCGGTGACGGCGGTGTCGAATGCAACGACGTGCGTTTTAAGGGAGCTTATGCTCGCGAGAATACACCCCATAACGGAGGAATATATCGCGGATTCCCCCATGGAGCCGCTCTGGTCGATGTCCAGTATCACGGTGCGGGAGCCGGATTTCGCCGCCCGCTCGTAGAACCAGAATCTTTCCGGCAGCAGGAGCTTCCGCTCTGGGTCGTAGTTGCCGAGATTCCTGCGGATAGTGGTGCGGAAATCCAGCGCCGCCGCGCTCGGTATCGGGGAGTGCTCCCGGCGGTTCAGCGCGGAGCTCACAGAGCGGCGCAGGTCGTCCGACAGGCGGCGGTTTATGTCCTCCACTATCTTCGCGATGTAGCGGCGGGCGTTGTCCTTTGCCCGGGTGGGAATCTGATCCTTCAGCGTGAGCAGAAGCGCCGCAGTGGAAATATCCGGCGCAAGGCCCTCCAGCATTTCCGGCTCAAACAGGAGCTGCTTCAGCCCGCAGCGCTCTATCGCGTCGTTCTGTATCACGCGTATCTCGGTCTGGCTGAAAAGGGAGCGCAGGTCGCCGAGCCACTTCGTGAGCTTCGGTGAGGACTTGCCGCTGCCCGCCATTCCGGACTGGCTTCCGTCGGAGCTGCCGCCGTATATCTGCGACAGCGCGGAATCCATCAGCATATCCTCCTCGGACATCGCTCCGGCGCCGCCGAGGGCGTCCATCGTGTCCTCGCAGCAGCTCCCGAGGATAAGCCGCCAGCGTTTCAGAATTTCCTTGTTTTCCATTAAATATCTCCGAAATCAAAATCGTCAAGACTGCTGATGTCCTGCTGTTCCCGGGCATCCAGCGCCCCCGTTGCGAACTCAGCCGCCGCCTGCTTCGAGATACCCAGCACCTCGCCGATGTTCTCGGCTATGTCGGATTTTTCGGCGGGGGTGTACTCCGCGAACGTTCGCCGCAGGCAGACCAGCACCGGCTTGAATTCCTCCGGGGAAAGCCCCGCCGTGAAGCCGCACAGCTTCTCCCAGACGGAAAGACGGCTTATCAGCGCGCGGCGGTTTTTCTTCGAGAATCCCTCGAACCACAGCGCGCCCTCTGCGGCGAAGCCCGGGGAGAGCCGCCTGCCGATGAGCTCCGAGAGCTTGCCGGGGGCTATCAGCCCGCGCTCCATAAGCACCGCGCAGCAGAAGCCCGAAAGCAGCGGCGAGGCAAAGTTATTGTCCGCGATATCCGAAAGCAGCGCGGTGAATCTCGCGCCGTCAAGGAAATCGTGGGCGGTGCAGGCGTCGTTCACGGCTGAAACGGCGGTGATGAGCTGCTCCGCGGCCGGGCGGTCGCATACCGCCCCGGAGGGCAGGCACAGGCAGAATCTCAGAAACAGTTTTTCCATAAGCTCCGGCAGGCTGGCTGGCTCCAGACGGCGTATACTGCCGAAGCGCAGTATCCCGGAGAGCGTGCCGATGGCGCTTCCTATCTCGGCGGCGGAGGAGCACTCCGCGGTCTGCCGCTGCACCGAGGAAGCGGCGGTTTTCACGCACGCGGGAAGCCCGCATTCGAACGCGGTGTCGAGTAACTTTGCGGTCTCCGCCACGGAATCCGCTTCCGTAAGCCGAAGCGACAGGTCGTTTGCCGCCGCCTGCTCCACCGTGTCGCCTTTCAGCGAGGCTTCCACTATCTGTATCTCCGCCTGCGGGCTCCAGCGGAGCTCCCACAGCTCCGCCCATGTGGCGTTGTCCTGCGGGCGGGCTTTCTGTATGCAGAAGCTCACCCCGAGGGATTTCAGCCGGTGCAGGAAAAACGAGCGCTCAAGGTCGATGAAAGCTGCCTTTTCCGTCTTTACCCGGAGATTCTCGCGCAGGTCGAGGGGAAGCTCCTCTGCGGACGCCTTGCGGTATTTCTGGAGCTTAAGCTCCTTTAACTGCCGCATGAAATCCTCCTGCACGGAGGTGCACACTGCGCCCTCCGGCATGGAGCCTATCTTCGTGCCTATCTCGATGTCCGCGCAGGCGAGGGAAATTTCCGCGAAGCTGCCGTGGCCAAGGCAGGTGACAGCCGCGTCCCGCAGGTCGGCGAGATTCGGGAGCATTCCGCCGCGCATAGAAGCCAGAGTATCCGCAAGGCGCTTTGCCTCGATTACCTCCGCCGTGGAGCAGGCAAAGCCGTGCTCCCGCTGGTACTGCGCTATTTTCGCGAGGTACTGCGCGGCGCTGTCCCGGATATCGCCGGAGCGGCGGCATTCCCACATAAGCTCGTTGTAGCCGGGAGCCCTGCACCCCGCACCGTAGCCGGAGCGCTCCGACAGGCGGAAGTAGGAATAGGGCATGAGAGTCGCCTTTGACGGCACTGACGGGAGCTTCTCCGTGAGCGCCCTGTCCTGCCCGGTGAACGGGACGTTTTTCAGCCCCGCCGTGTGGAATGCTCCGGTAAGCACCGCGATATTGCCGCCGGGATGCGCCGCCTCGCACTCGCTTATCACGCGGCGCATGAACGCTTCGCGCAGGGAATTCTGCGGGTCATTTCCGGAAAGGCTGCGGAGCTCCGCGCCGTAATTTTCAGCGGCAGCGAGGAAGTCCTCATAGCTCTCGCACTGCTCGAAGCAGTATTCCCAGAATGAGCCGCTGTCCATGCCGGAGACAGCCTCCATGCGCTCGTAAACGCTGGGTGCGCGGCGTTCTGCGGCGTCCTCATCTGCTGGGGATCCCTGCTGGATCTGCGCTAATACGCAGTCGGAGGGCAGGTCGCAGAAGCGCACCTCCACGCCGTTTTTAACCGCCCACTTCATCGCGGCGTATTCCGGGGAAAATTCCGCGAAGGGGTAGAGCACGGTGTGCACCGGGGCTTCCTCGGTGTAGGCGAGTATCGCGCCGGGGAGCTCCACTTCCGGGGCGCAGAGCTGCGGTATCAGCCCGCTGAGGTCGGAGGGACCCTCGATAAGGAGCACCTCCGGCTGTGTGCGCCGCAGGAATTCCTCCGCGTAGAACGCGCAGGCGGGGGAGTGGTGTCTTACTCCGAAAAAATCCGTCATTACGCGTTTCTCTCCCTGCATTCAGCGTACAGCCCCGCGCAGTCGCGGCGCTTTTTCATCACGTTTTCGAGGTATTCCGCCCAGACTGCCTTGTCCTTGGTATCGTCCTTGACGACTGCGCCCTGGAGCGCGGAGGCAAGGTCCGCGTCAGAAATCTCGCCGTTTCCGAAGCTGCCGGCGAGAGCCATGCTGTTTATCAGCAGGGAAATCGCCTCCGCGGAGGACAGCACGCCGGAGGTCTGCTTCAGCTTCACCTGACCGTCCAGGGTCTGCCCGTTCCGGAGCTCGCGGAATATGGTGACAACGCGCTCCACTGCGGTGCGGTCGGGGAGCTTCGCGGTCAGACCGAAGCTGTCGGAGAGCTGCGCAACTCTTGTATTTACGATGTTTATTTCAGTTTCCATATCCGCGGGAGCCGGAAGCACCACGATATTGAAGCGGCGCTTCAGCGCGGAGGACATCTCGTTTACGCCCTTGTCGCGGGTGTTGGCGGTGGCTATCACGGAGAAGCCCTTTTTCGCGGGGACTTCCTCGGAGAGCTCCGGCACGGAAATGCGCTTTTCCGAAAGAATGGAGATAAGCGCGTCCTGAACCTCACTGGCGCAGCGGGAGATCTCCTCTATCCTGGCGATGGAGCCGGTTTCCATTGCGGTGTATACCGGGCTCTTAACGAGAGCTTCGTGGGAGGGTCCCTTTGCAAGCAGGAGGGCGTAATTCCAGGAGTAGCGTATCTGCTCCTCGGTGGTGCCGGCGGTGCCCTGTATCACACGGGAGGAATCGCCGTTTATCGCGGCGGTGAGGTGCTCCGACAGCCAGGATTTCGCGGTTCCCGGCTCGCCTATCAGCAGGAGGGCGCGGTCGGTGACGAGGGTGGCTATGCATATCTCGACTATGCGGCGGTCGCCCATGTATTTAGGCGTGATGACGGTCTTCCCGGATTTTCCGCCCATGATATAGGTGAGTACGGAGCGCGGGGACATCTTCCACCCGGCGGGCACCGGGTCGGTTTCGTTCTTTATCAGGGCTTCAATCTCGGATTTGTATAATTCCTCGGCGGGGAGGCGCAGTATATCGGACATTGTTGTGGTTCCTTTCTTTATTCGGGGAGTTCATTCAGCACTCTTGCTGCAAATTGTATGCAGTATGAGAGCTTGCCTGTCAGTATCGTGTCCTGCATTTCCTTGATTATCGAGCGCTTCTGCTCTACGGTGAGAAGCGGGGTGCGCGCGACTTCCGTTATGGAGCTGGGCGCGTTGTATGGAAGCATAGCGTAGCTCCGGAACAGCCGTAAACGCGTTTTTTCGTCCGGCTGGCTGTTGTTCAGAATGAGCGACAGCGCATCGTAGAGGGGAGTTGTTTTCATCGCGGCGATGGCGTATTTAACAGCCTGCGCCTTTATCATATCAGCGTCAGCAGGAGCCGCCGAATCAATGGCGCGGCTCAGGAACATACACCGCTCCCGCACTGCATATTCTGATTTATTGGAATCATCTCCGAGCATTGAAATGTCCCCGAGAAGTTCAATAAACGATTCCGGCATACGCTCGAAAAGCGGCATTGTCAGCGTGCGGACAGGGATATTACCGTAGGACACGGGAACCTCGTCCTCAAAAATATATCTTCCGTCGCTTTCGGAATAGCGGATACCCTCCTCCAGAATATCAAATACCGGATAGACTTCCCTGCGGGATATGCGCTTTTTCAGCTTTGCGGCAACGGCGTCCGGGTCGTCCGCAAGCATGGCGATACACCAGGCGGTGAAGAACGCCTCCGGCTCTTTTTCGTACAGCCGCAGGGTCATCGCCCTGAAGCCGCCGTCCGGGTCGGGGAACATATTGTTGATTAGCACGGCGTTAAGCTCACGGAGTTCAGATGCTCCACCCGGACTTGCGGGGAACTTCTCCGCATATTCCACCGCCCGCAGGAAGCAGTCGTCTGTGTCCCGCTTGTTTATCATCATGGCGGCGGTGCTCATGACCTGCTTTAAGTCCGGGCGGTTCTTCTTGTCGGCGGCGAAAGCCTCGTCCAGCCTGCCGCGGATAAGCTCCGCCGCAACACCCGAGGGAGAAGCGCAGATTATCGGCAGATAACTGTCCTTGTACTTTGCGGTGAGCTTTTTCAGAATTTCGTCAAATCCCGGAGGGTCGAGCCGGGCGGTTTCAAGCAGGGCGGCGGTCTTTACCCTGCCCTTTTCGGTGCGGCAGAAATCCAGCAGGCGCGGAGCGTTCGCGCTGTCCCGGGCAAGCGCCTGAATCGCCTTTATCCGGACGTTCTGCGGGGCTTCCTCGTTTTCCGCGAGGGAGAGGTACCAGTCGTTCTCGGCGCTTCCGACGGTGTCTGCGACGTAATCTATCTGAACCCCCGGGCATTTCTCGTCCGACAGGTCGAGTGAGTCTTTCAGCGGCGGCACGATGGAATCTCCATAGGCGGCGCACATCTCCCGGGCAAAGGCGGCGAGGTTCTCGCTTTTCTCGCCGGAGGCGCAGATGAACTGCTCCAGTATGCGCGGGTCGCCGAGGAGCCTGTATTCGTCCGGGTCGAGATTTTTCAGGTGCGGGCTTTTGGTGAGTATCGCCGCCCACAGCGACTTAACGGAGCGCCAGCCTGCCTCCATATTGCATTCCACATCGTATTCAAGAGTGCCGGGGCGGGATTCCTCCGCGTTGACGAAGTGCCCCTGCACAACGGCGAGGGCGTCCGCAAGGGCTATGCAGTCCGCCAGCAGGAGCGCGGGCTCCTGCTCGATGAACAGCCTTGCGCACATATCCCGCAGGCGCGCGAAGGTCTTGTTGGCTTCCGCAAGGGGAGCCATGCCCTCCACGGCGCGTTTCAGCCGGAAATCCTCGGCGATGGAAGCGCACCCCGCGGAGGCGCAGTCGTAGAGCCTGTCGTGAAGCTCGTAAAAAGGTGCAGTATTCATGTTGGTTCCCCCCTCAGCACAGCTTTGTAATACCGTCCGTGTGGACTATCGACATCGGGCAGAGGAACATTCTGTGCTCCTCCGACGCGTAGTACATCAGCCCGAAAAGCGCGCCGTTTCTCAGCCTGCGGCCGTCCACAAAGGAAAGGACATCGCAGCAGTTCGGGAACTGCCGGTAGTACGCCTGAAGCGTTATGCTCTCCTCACCGAGTTTCAGCACGGCGCGGCGCCTGTCCGCGAGCTGTATCTCGTCAAAGCGGAGAAATACCCCGGCGTAGGGCTCGGAGAGAGTGTTTTTCAGGTCGTTCTTGGCGGTCTTTACGGCTTCCGCGATACTGGAGCCCGCCTTTTCGATGACGCGGGAGTAATCCGGCGCGGATATCTCGGCGGCCTCCCACCGCACCCGGGGATTCAGCCCGCCGGGGTAGCGGCAGAGCACGGGAATATGGAAGATACCGTTCGCGGAATCCTCCTGTTTCAGATATTTGGCGGCTTTCACCGGGCGGATATTTCGGGTGCAGTATATCTCACCGGAGCCGAGGTCGAGCCAGAATCCGTTGTCCGTTTCTACGGTGAGGTTGTAGTTGTTTGTTTCGCAGAATGCAAGCTGGACAAGCTCGGCGTTCTCCTTGTAAAGCCCCGCCTCCCGGAGCTGGGAGAGCTTCCACACGCCGCCGAGCTCCTCGTAGAGTATGCTGTCCTCCGGGAGCACATCGCCGGATTCCAGCTTGGTTTTTATGTACTGGCGGGATTTTTTGACAGCGGCGGCAAGCCTTATCAGCAGCGAGGTAATGTACCGCATGGATCTGTCGCTGGGGTCGCCGTTAAGGTACTGCACGGAATCCACTATGCGGTTCATTATCTCCTGGAGCCCCGGCAGCCAGTAGTCGCCGAGCTGCTTTGCGATCTCCCGGTACTGTTCAGCAGCGGCGCTGTTCGCGGAATACACGCCGCGCGACAGCATATCCTTCACGAAGCTCTCCGCGAGGTCCAGCCCCTCAAGCTGTTTTTTGAGCTTCTTTGCGGCTGCGGCTTTGTTCTGCTTTGCGGGAGCGGCGGGCTCAGCCGCCTTTTCCGCGCGTTTCGCGGCTTTGGTGCGCTTTTCGGCTATGTCGGCGGGGAGCTCCGCAGTCTGGAACGGTTTCCCGGAGAGCCACTCCATCATCAACGCAAGCGAGTGCTTGCATGGGAACTGCCTGCTCGGGCAGGAGCACCGGAACACCGGCGCGGCTCCGGAAAAATCCGCCGAGGTAGAGTATGGGTTCTTTCCGCTGCCCTGACACTCGCCGAAGATCAGCGTTTCGTCTGCGGTCTTTTTAAGGCTGATGAACTCCCCGCGGGAGCATATCTTACGGGCGTTCGCGACGGCGGCTTCATTCGGCGCCGATGAGCGGACGAGCTCCATCGTGATCACACTTGCAGTTGACATGGCTTTCCTCCGTTTGATGTTGATAAACGTTATGCGCTTATTATACCAGAAAATCCCGGATTTTGCAATACAATATATTCTCCGTTTTTCAATTGTCCTCCGTATATGGACAGCATTTTCCGATACCTAGGGCGTCTTGGCTGAGCGGTGAAATAGATCTTTTCATCGGTGCCGGGAGCTTCGACCCGAAGTTCTTCGAGGCGGAGCCGCTCGCGGACGAGCGCCTGCTGCTCGCGGTTCCGGCAAACAGCGGGCTTGTCGGTAAGCTCACCGCAACGCCGCTTTCAGCCGAGGATATCCGCGGCAGTTCGATGAAGTCCCTGACGGCGAAACCTGTGGAATTAAACCAGCTTGCGGGCGAAAAGATCATCGTCTGCGACGACGGCGGAGAATTCACGGCAGAAAAGATAGACGGTATTTTCTCGACCGTTGGAATGACGCCGAATTACGCGCTGAAAGTGCGTTCCGTGGAGTCCGCGTTCGCTTTCGTCAAGGCGGATTTCGTCTCGGCGTTCCTGCCGGATTCGCTGGTAAGGTTCGGGGACGTTTCGAAGCACCAGGTATATTATGTGCTTCCGGACGCGCTGGCAAAGACGGATATTTCGCTTGTCTACCGCAAGAACGGATATCTTTCAAAGGCGGCGCGGGAGTATTCCCTGCTGCTGAAACAGCTTGTAAGCTATGGAACATGGAGAACTTCCTGACCGAAAGGAGTAACTATGCAGACGCTTCTTGAAGCCTTCGGAGAGGACAGGTACAACAAGGCGCTGAGTGATTCCGTGATAAATTTTGCGGACGGGTAGGCGCTTGCGCGGATAATGTGGCAGGATACGGTAAAGCTCGCGTTTCTGGGCGCTTCTATCTCGATAGGATACCATGCCTCGCCGAATGGCTACGGAAAGTGCTTTCCGGATTTTCTGGAGGAATATTTCCGCGCCGCAGGAAAGCAGGTGGAATCAATCAACATGGCGGTTTCCAGAACAAACCGCCTTACCGGAATGATGATAACCCAGCTTCTTGTAAAGGAACAGAAGCCGGATATAGTATTCGTGGAATACTCGATAAACGAGGAGAGCCACCCCATCGGTCTGGAAAAATACGAGAGCCTGCTGCGAATGCTTCTTTCGCTGGAAAAGCGCCCGGTAGTGATACCGGTGTCCGTGTTCAACCGCGATGGGTATTCCTGCGAGGAATATATGCTGCACTTCGCGAAGATGTACGGAAATCCCATGGTGGGGCTGAAGCACTCGCTTTATCCGCTGATACAGTCCGGCGAGCTTGACATGAACGTGTACACCGAAGACGAAGGACACCCGCACGTTGACGGGCACGAATTCATTGCAAAGGCAATCTGGCTTGCGATACAAAGAAGCATTGAGGATAACGCGCCGACGCTCCCGATACCTGGTCCGATGACCGGAGCGCGGTTCGAGGGACTGAAACTTATCGACCTTGAAAAGGCGGCGCCGGAAACTGAGCCGTGCAGCTACCATGAGCCGATGTGCCCGGTCTGCCGGAAAAAGAAGCCCGGTTCAGGGCTTGTAATGGAATTTGACGAGGAATGCTCACAGCTTGTCGTGATGTATGTCAAAAGCAGTTCCCGGGACCGGGCGTCGGTCAACGTCATGTGTGACGGGAAGCGGCTCGGCGGGTTTTCGGGGTACAGCCTTTTCGACTAGGACAACCCTTGGATGGAAGCCGTAATGTCTGAGCCGGAAAAGCTCCACAGGCACATAATTCTTGAAACAAATAAGGGAGATGAAAACAAACAACTCTACCTGATCGCGGCCGCGTATTGCTGAAAACCCAATAGTATATAGCCCTCTGGCTATCAAGCGATAGTCAGAGGGCTTCTTTTTTGTTGTGCATATATGCCAAAAACATCGCACATTGTTCGGAGACATGATAGAAAGTGAAACAAGCTATTGACGAAATATAATTAATCTTGCTTGACATAAATACGAATCAATAATAATATAGTTTTTATTCTATGATTTCGAATTGCTTATTGTTTTACGGCTATGTTGAGTTTACACAATAACTATAACCCGAAAGGAATGAAACTGATGGAAAACACCTCAGCCCATGCTGTCAGCAAGGCAGGGAGCCGCGACCTCCTGGGAAATACGCTGCGAATAGCCATAATCGTGCTTGTGATATGCCTGTTCGTGCCTGTGCTGAATCCCGTGAGAATGAGCGGACTTATCAGCTCCAACGCTTCCTTTTTCACCTCAGGAATCTCGTACAGCGGGCTTATCGAGGGCTTCGAGAGGGCGCTGAAAAAGTGCTTGATAGAGGAAAGCGTACTGGTGATGACCTACATTGGCTCGCTGATAGGCTGCCTCGGAACTGCCGCCGGTATCGGCTGCGCGATGACCCTCGGAGAGATACGCCTGAAGCGCCTTGGCACGAAAATCTACTTTGGCGGCTGTATCGCCGGCCTTGCGGGAGGTATCTTCATGGCGGCGCAGTACCCCGCATATGAAAATTCCGCGAACGTGGGAAAGATAAAGCCGGAGTTCCCGGCTGGCGCTTATGTTTTCATCGGTCTTTACATACTCTGTGCGGCGCTTTGCATTGTATATCTGCTGATAACGCCCCAAGCCGCAAAGGGAACCAAATTCGCGATGGCTTCGAAATATCAGCTTTTCCTGATCATGCTTCCATTCATCGTGCTGATATTCCTGTTCAGCTATCTGCCGCTGTGGGGCTGGAGATACGGCTTCTTCGACTACACTCCCGGCTCTGAACTCACGATGGATAAGTTAGTGGGATTCAAGTGGTTCACTTATCTGTTCGAGAATTCCGCCACCCGCTCGTCAATGGCGGCGGCTTCGATTATCGCAACGTCGATGTGCTTCAGGAAGTTGTTCTTGACCCACACCGGCATTTGTCCCAGCGGAACGTCGTGATAGGATATCATACCGGCGTTTATCGAATTACGCAGATCCTTGTTGGTCTGGTAAGGCATTCTCGCTTTAAGGGCGCCCGCCCTTGCAAGCTCGTCGTCGAACTTCTCTCCGAGGGAAGCTCCGGAGTACACCGTAAGCTCCAGCTTTTCGCCGTTCCTTGCGCGCTTCGCAAGCTCTCCTGCGACTGCCTTCGGATATCCTGCTATGGTGAATCCGCTGACGCCGAGCGTCATCTCAGGCTTTATGAACTCCGCCGCTTTCTCCGCAGACATTATCCTGTTGTGATATCCGGGATACCTTATCCCACTCAGGAAATCTTAACGTGTATCCATGTTTCGTTATCTCCCTGTTGTCTTTGAGAACTCAGCGCTTTTCGTTCTGTGGTTATTATAGCACTTACTAAGCCATGTGTAAACGGTGATATATATATATATATATATTTATCATTCCAGAATTGTATATCAAATTGCGCTCACAAAAAGTATTACATCAGGTAACCTCTAAAAAACTTTTGACGGATTTGTTCTACTGTCATTTTTATCCCTTCTGTACTTCGATATCATTTCTGGCGCTTTCCAACAAGCAGCAATCCTGCCGCTACCGCAGTTACCGGAGCCACCGCGACTATACCGAAGCTTCCGGCGACTGTGTGGATTATCTCCGCTGCGATGTACTTGTAATTCAGAATGCAGTCCAGCGGAGTTCCCTGCGCCATGAACACCATCAGCTGCGCTATGCAGCTTCCGGAATAGGCAAGCAGCAGCGTTGTGGTTATCGTGCCCATTGCGGCGCGGCCTACGGTCAGCCCGGATTTTACGGCTTCCCAGGGCTTTATGTCCGGCTTTTTGTGTATGACTTCATCTACTGCGGAGGTTATATCCACCGCGAGGTCCATCATCGCGCCGGAAGAACCTATGAATATCGCAGCCATGAAAATTTCTGTGAGGTTCAGGTCCTGATAACCGCTGTAAAGCAGGCTTTCCGAACCGCTCATCACCGCGCCATGAATATTCATCAGCCTGGTGAATACCGCGCCCAGCACCGCCGTGAAAGCCAGTCCGATGATTATTCCCAGCGAGGAGGAAAGCGCCCGCCGGTCGAAACCGTAAACCAGTGAAACAATAATTATGGACAGCACCGAAATTATCACGATTCCGGAAAGTATCGGCGAAACGCTGTTCAGATACAGCGGCACGACTACCTTCCATATCAGCAATATCGTCAGAATAAACGACAGCACCGCACGAAGTCCGGTCTGCCCGGCGAAGAAAATCAGCACTGCAATGAAAATCGCCACAAGCATTATTTCCCACGGCAGGCGGTAGTGGTCGGTCATTGAAACGGACAGTATCTCGCCGTCGCGGTGGCTTATCCGGACGTAAGCGGTGTCGCCGGGCTGGAATACCTTGTCTATTTCCAGCGAGCCGGTGAGCATGTTCACGGCGGTGTACCGCTGTCCTTTGAACTGCCCGTCAAGGAACTCGATATCGCAGTTCTGGTCGCCGGAACGGACTAATCCGGTGTCGATTATCATGCTGTCGTCAACGGAAACGACCTTTGCCGGAACGCGCTCTGTGCCCTGATATATCAGCTTGTTTTCGAAGCCCGTGGGAATGAATATCAGCACGATTATCGCGATGAGCGTCACCAGAACGGGAGAATAATAACAAAGTCTATCCGGTGTGGAGAATGATTTCAGTCTGTTCATAAATGCCTTTCTGTACCCGAAAAACTCCGCTTCCGCGCGTGGCAGAAACGGAGCCGGGAGGTTTTCGTGAAGCTTACTTTACGCCTGTCAGCGCTGCCAGCTTGTCGTAGATCATTGTGTTGTCGTAGTAGCCGTTGAAGAGGCTTGCTCCTGCGCCCTTTGCGTATACGGCTACCGGAAGTCCGGTGTGCGCGTAGGAAGCGAAGTTGATACCGGATTTATTGTTCAGCAGGTGGGTGATAGTAACGGTCAGCGGCTCATAGCTTCCGTAGAGGAGATATTCTTCCTGGGTCTCCACTTCTTCGCCGCTCATGGACTTGTCGTAGGCTGCTTTGAGCTTGTTGTACTCATAGTCGGTGAGAACCAGGTTAGGGTTCTTTTCAGCGTCCTTGTCGTCTGCGGTCATAAGACCGAACAGGCGCTTTACGTCCTTGAGCACTGCGCTGAAAGAGGTCTTGTTCTCCTTGTATTTTGATACATAGTCGCTGTCAAACTTTGCGTAGGAGAGCTTCTGGTTCTTGAGGTTGGTGAGGTAGGTGTCGTAGTCGGTGCCTGCGTATCCGATGGTCAGACCGCCGGTCTCGTGGTCGCCGGTAACGATGATAAGGGTCTCGTCCGGGTGTTCCTTATAGAAATCCAGCGCTTCGTCAACGCCGTTTGCAAGCGCGGCCGTGTCGGAGATGGTGGACTTTGCGTCGTTAGCGTGGCATGCCCAGTCGATTTTTCCGCCCTCTACCATCATGAAGAAGCCGTTGTCGTTGTCGAGCATCTCAATGCCCTTTTCAACGTAATTGGAAAGAGTCCACTCGCCCTTCCTGCGGTCGTTGCTGTAAGACATTGCGTCGCTGTCCGCGAGGGTCTCTGCAATGAGAATGGATTTGCCGTCCTCCGGGGTGAGCTTCTCAGCGTCAGCGTATGTTGTGATGACGTTGTAGCCTGCCTCTTCAGCAAGGTCGTATACGCTTGTCTGATCCTTGTTGTTTCCGGTGGGCTTCTTCAGCGCGCCGCCTGCGAAGTAATCAAAGCCGCTCTCTACCATTTCAACGCCTATCTCGTAGTAGTTGTTTCGGCTTGCCTGATGAGCGTAATATGCGGCGGGAGTTGCATGGTTAAGGTTTACCGTGGAGATAACGCCGATCTTGTAGTTCATCTGGGACTTCAGCTTTTCAGCGATGGTCTCATACTCGGTGGTCATGGTCTCGTCCATGTTGATTGTGCCGCTGTAGGTCTTGTGACCGGTGGAAAGCGATGTAGCCGTAGACGCGGAATCCGGGCAGAAAGAGGAACTGTCGTATGTGTTTGCGGAGCCTACTACCGGGAATTTCGTGAAGTTGAGGTGTCTGTTAGCCTCGAGAATATCGTTGTTGTTGGTGTCAGCGAGGGCGCTGTAATAGTCGGCGGTTATCTGGGTCTGGGGGAAGCTCATTCCGTCGCCGATGAACATGAATATGTACTTCGGCATCTTTCCGGTGTACTGCTGCGCGCCGGAAGTTACGGTAGTCTTGGCGCCGTTTGCTGCGGAAACTGCGAGGGTGCAGGTCCCTGCGGTGATGAGTGCTGCCGCCGCACAGACGGAGGCTATGATCTTCTTTGCTCTTGTCATTGTTGTTCTCCTTTTTTACGTTTGTCGTTCCGTTTTTCGGTACACTCATATTATACAGGAGAATTATTAAATCCAAAAGCGCCTTAGTGTGAAATCATTGTTAAATTAAATACGGTGTGCGCTGCGGACTTAAAGTCAATTCACCTGCGGCAGCGCGTTTTTCGGCTGATGGCGTTTCATTTCCAGCTTCGCTTCATTAGTGATTAACGAAACCGCATTTCTTGTGTTATACTGTTCATTGAGAGATAGACCTTCTTTCACTTGCATTTTGTGTGGTAACTTTATTCTAGGGCAACACCGCGCAATTAACAAAGTATTGTCATCAAAAGCGTGAAACGCAG
>ERZ1673741.2164-NODE-2164-length-14444-cov-7.312808_pt1 | contig 14444 bp, 6 predicted proteins | sample MGYA00580209_ERZ1673741 | MGnify/ENA primary metagenome ERZ1673741 (study PRJEB41218, sample SAMN15661754) | gut metagenome | host: Homo sapiens | place: Canada: London | collected 2015-08-20/2019-03-30 | study: EMG produced TPA metagenomics assembly of... | reverse complement strand
TAAAACAGTATATCGAAAACCAGAAAACATCGCAGAGACAAAAGGATAAGATGGGCTAATGCAAAAAGGGATCAAATTCAGGATCTACCCGAACAGAGAACAGAAAAACTTCATCCACCAGACGCTGGGATGCTGCCGGCTGATCTACAACCGGGGACTTGCCATGCGCAAGGAAAGCTATGAAGAAGGGAAGAAGATTGGATATACCCAGACTTCCGCCATGCTGACCGAACTGAAAAGACAGGAGGAGTTTGCTTTTTTGAAAGCAGCAGATTCCATTGCCTTACAGCAGTCTCTGCGGGATCTCGACCGGAGCTTTGTGAATTTCTTTCAAAAACGTGCTTCCTATCCAACCTTCAAGAGCAAACATAACCGGTTCCAGTCATACAGAACGGTCAATCAAAAAGATAATATCCGTATTGTGGGAAGATATATCAAACTTCCGAAACTTGGATTTGTCAAAATACGCCAGTCGATGGAAGTGGGAAAAATTAATCACGTAACCGTTGAGTACACACCGGCCGGAAAATATTTTGCAGTCTTAAATGTTGATTTCGAACCGGAACCACGCCCAAATGCTGGAGGAACGATTGGAATTGATGTCGGAATCAAAGCATTCTATTCTGACAGCAATGGAAATACGGTATCAAATCCCAGATATCTGGAACGCTCCATGCGAAAACTCATAAGAGAACAGCGCAGACTTTCCCGGAAGCAGAAAGATTCCCATAACCGCGGGAAGCAGCGGCTCAGGGTAGCCAGAGTGCATGAGAAAACAGCCAATCAGCGGAATGATTTCCTGCAGAAACAGTCAACGATGCTGGTGCGCGAAAACCAAACCATCTGTATCGAGGATCTGAACGTGAAGGGAATGATCCGGAACCATAAACTGGCAAAATCCATAGCAAGTGTTTCCTGGGCAAAGTTTTTCGAAATGCTGGAATATAAAGCTGCCTGGTATGGAAATGAACTTCACAGAGTACCAACGATGTATCCGAGCAGTCAGACCTGCAGCTCTTGCGGCTACAGAAATCCACGGATAAAAAATCTGAGCATTCGTATCTGGGAGTGCCCGAAATGCCATGCAGTTCATGACCGGGATACGAATGCAGGCATCAATATTCTGAAAAAAGCACTGCAGATGCAGTCTGCATAAAGATGAAAAGCTGTACCGTAGGGCATACGGGAACAGGATAAACATAGCTTGTGGACACTGTGTAAGACATTGCAGTACCGTAAGGTATTCGTCAATGCAGTAGTGGAAGAAACAAGAATCCCCCTGCTTTAGCTGTGGGGAGTGTCAAGCTCTCCTGGGCAGACACAAGAGCGGCTGTGGTACGATCCAGCGAATGTTGCAGGCTCTCGATCTGCTTGTCCTTTGCTTCAAGCTCTTTTCGCAGCATTTCTATGATCTCTTTCATGGTTTCGCAACTAGTTTCGGTTGGTTGCGCAACTTGGTTTCGCGTATCCTTGCCATAATGCTGTAAAATAGCCGTTTCCGTGGTTTTATCTATGATATAACGTTGCGCAACATCTTTCGCAACTTGGTTTCGCGCACACCATTTTCTAATAGCCTGCTCTGACACCCCGCAGGTCTCCGCCAACTCCTTAATCGTACTCATCTCAATATTCACCCTTTAGAAACATTTTGTATGCTTCTTCCTCTGAAATTCCTCTTTCTTTTGCAATTCGTTCAACAATAACGACCACTTTTTGTGCTGCCTGCTGCTGATCCGCTCCGGACAACTGCACCATATTCTCCCTATTCATCGAGCTTCGCAGCTCTACCCAATCTATTTTTTTCCACCAGCTGTACACGGTCGGTTTGCTCAGTCCAGTTTCCCGTATACATTCTGCTTTCGTTCCATCCGGATGAGCCATACGCCAATCAACCACGATCTGCGACTTATCTGGTCGACCATCTTTATTTCTCCATTCTCCGTCTGGATGTTCAATATCTCGAATCGCATTCATAATTTTGATATGTTGCGCTTGCTTTCTTCCGTTCCGCTTATTTTTTTTGATCACTATGCCTGTCCGTACTACGATCGTGTCGATCGGATACGTAATATAACTCTCCGTATAGGCTTCAAGCGCGTGCAGCACGTCATCTTCCGTAAATTCATCACCTCTGGTATTCATAAAAGGGATCAGTCCGTAAGCATCCTCTTCCAATACTTCCCGCGGTACACCACACTTCTGCGCATAAGTAGCCAATGTCATTATGCACCAATAACGATGCCCCTGCTCTGCACCCTCCAAGATTTTCCGGATCCACCAGTCATACAAGTCCTTTTTACAAGTCCATGTGTTTTTCGGTCGCTTTTCTACGATCCGCTGCTGATACCATTCCGGATATTTCTTCTTTGCATCTTCCAGGTGCAGATCTGACTTGTACACGAAATTTTTTGCCCTGTATTCCTCCGGGACAAACCGATTTAAGTATTCAACCGTCACTTTTTCTCCGGTGCGGAACGCCCTGCAGCGTCCTCCGTCTTTTGCTTTTGTGATCGTGCCGACCACCCGAAATCCCTGAAACAGGCTTTCATACTGTACCTTTTCATGCAATGAGGACGCTCCCTGCGTCCATGCCTGCCAGGTCAGCCGCTTTTTCAGTTTTTCCAGCTGTTCCACTATGTTTTTGAACATCGGAATCGGCTGCTGAAAGACATAGTAGATGTGGATTCCTGTGCCCGATGAGATCAGATAAGTGGGTCGAGGTAACCCCCATACAAATTTCAGCATCTCATGTCCCCGGTCGATCTGTTCCATGAAAAATTCCCATTGCTGACGCTCCTCTATCCCATCCAGATCAATCGCCAGCGCATACATTAAACGGGCATTTGAGGATTTCCGGCTCTTCCCGATATAGCTGATTGGACTCATCAAGCAAAAATCATCACTCGCAGCCATATCCGCGATCGCATCAAGATCATCCGTTACTGTCAAACGCTTCGTCCGCTTGCCGCCCTTTTCAATGGCTACCGCAATCCCATTATATTTTCCATCCTCATAGACACCTTTTTCTTCAAACGATCCCTCCGGAAAGATCTCCCGGTAAAAATCTAAATAGTGGATCTCATCAAATGATGATTCCAATGCTGCCACAATATCGATCATTTTTACTCCTTGGCTACCCCCTCTCCAGACCCCTCTACAGGGCGTTATATTATCAATACAGTTTTTTTACCTTTTTTACCCTCTCTAAAATCGTGGTTTCGAACCCGGTTTCCCTCCACGTTTCGACCCCCTCTCCAGACCCTCTACGGGCGTTATATTATCAATGAAGTTTTTTTACCTTTTTTACCCATTTTTTGCAGCCCTTTTTCGGCTGCCTTTTTCTCACTTTTAATTTTGAGACGTACTGCAGCAACCGTCTGAATGCGATCGCTGCAGTTTGGGACGGTAACTTAATACCACCTATTATACGAATGACATTACCAAAAATTACACTTTGCACGATATATTTCTCTCTCGATCTCCGGAAAGCCAAATAGATTGGAAAGATCATCGTAGGCCTTATCAAAAGAGACGTTCTTATTTCTCATGTACGCTCGCAGTTCCCGGGTTCGTTCCAACTCAATGCCGATTTTTTCCCCGATCTTTCTCCCTCGCTGGATACTTTGTTCCATCCGCTCGTCCATTTGCATCCGCTCCTTTTCTCATTCTCAAAATTAATTTTGATTCTTTATTATTTTCTTGATAACGCCTTTTTGACGACCATCATTTGTCTGATCAGCTTCTGCAGCTTTTCTGAAATTGGTTTCTCCGGATCACGAACCGCGATCAGTTCCTGCAGCAATTTCTTAGGCACCTTGATCTGCGGCTCCTCTCTCATTATTCCAAGATCACACAGCCCATTTTTCCAGTCCTCGCGGACTTTAGGATCAATGTCGTAAATATAATTATTTTCATCCTCGACATAACCAACCTCTTTCATAGCCCCATCGTTATACAAGGCCATAAGCATATTTCTTTTTGCGTATGTATAGAAGCTGTCATTTACGCGCTCAAATCGTGCCGTAGAAACCTCTTGATTCAATTTTCCTGTCAAAACATCGACTGCGTTCTTCAAATCCGCTATATCGGCTTCCAGCGCGTCCCTATAGGCCTCTCTCTGCCGGATCTGCAGAACCAGCTCTTGAAATTTCTGCAGTTGTCCGGATTGCGCTGCCAACTCTTGTTCCTGCAGCTTTATACTGCCTTGCTTCTCGGCTATTTCTTGATCTAGTTGTGCTGCAGCCGCCTTTTTCTTCGCCAATTCACTTTCCGCTGCGCTGACCCCGGCGCGAAAACGCGTCAGAATCTCTCCTTGCTCATGGATCAGCGCGTTGTTCTTCTCAACAAGTCGTTCGCGCTCCTCAATGATTTTGTTAATCTTCTCAAATGCTTCTTCTTGCATTTGAATGATATATTCCCCTTTTCGGAGATTCTGCTTGTTTGGTGCGCGATGCTCTGGCTCGATCTCAACCTCAATCCCTTTCTCGCGGCATATTTCGAGCCATTTCTGGCGGCACTCCCGGGTGTACACCATCTTGCGGTTATTGTTCCGTCCCTCTTTCTTGCCCGGATCCGGCAGTTCATATCCCATCTCTTTCAGCGCACGTTCCTGCCCGATCGCCCGGAATCCGGCAGGATTCTGGTAGATCCATACTTGACGCAGGTGGATGTGGGGGGTCTGCTCATCCATATGCAACGAATAATCCAGCGGTATTATATGCTGCCCAAATTTCTCCCGATGCCATTTCCGAAAGTCATTAAATACGGCTGCAAGCTCATTTCTGCCCACATGGGTATCCTTGTCCCCGATCTGGTAGATTATCTCCTCCGGACACGTTGTGCGCCCTTTGAGCAGGTCTATCGCGTCTTTGCAGCGTTCCTTATGCCGTGACGCTATCGCCCTTGCATTAATGTCCTGCAGCATTCCTTGAAATGCTTCTTCATAGAATCTTAGCTCTGCCTGTTGAAAGGTCAGCTCCTGATCACCATAATAGTTCCAGTAGTAATTTTCGTCCTGTTTCCCCGGATCAATGTGATCAGCCTTCTCAATGTCGAAATCCCGGTCATTGTGTCTGGCCAATCCCCACTCCCGGCTTGAGTGGTTCGTTGCTCTCATGCTCCACTTCCTCCCGGCTGTTGTTCTCTTACGGTAATGGTAGCACATTTCCACGCGTCATACAAGTACCCAGTATGAAGATGCGCACAGCACACCTTCCCTGGGCTCTCCGAGGGACGGGGCACCGCCCCTGTACCCCGCAAGGAGCCAGCCCCTTGACCCCGTTTTCCGCCTACCGGCGGTGCGGAAATCCGTAGGATTTCCCACGCTGCAGCGTGTCGGCTCCCTCTCCGGCAAGGGCAAGCAAGCGCGTGTAACGCGCCCCTGCCTGCGTTCCGCCTTTTTAGGATCTGCAGACCTATATTTTTACCCGTCTGCAGATCCGTCAATTTTCCCTTGTGCGCGTATTCATACATTATAAGTTAACGCAGTAAGACCAAACGGTCGTGTTTTATAATACCAAACAGTCGTACGAAATAAGACCATTTGATCGTATTCGATACGATCGTATGGTCTTATTTATTCTGAGGGTTGAACTATGTTGTTGCCGGACAAAAAAAAGAGTGATTTTCATCACTCTTTTTTTTGTCCGGCAAAGTATCAAAATTAATTTTGATACTTTGCTGCTTTTTCAATCCACCCAACGCTGCCACCAGTGTTTTCTTCCCTGTCTTTCAGCTTCTTCAGCTGGCTTTTCGATCATTTTTAGCTTCTGTTCACTGTTCGCCTGTAGAAGCTGCGCTGCCTTTATCCAATGCGTCGTAAAACCCCTTGCTTCAGCTATGGGGATATAAGACGCGTCCATCGAATTTACGCAAGTAATTGAAGATGGACAAAATAACAATTGTGTTAATTGATAAAATATTGTATCATACAAACATGAACACAACATATAAATCAAACAATAATGTCGTCTATTCCTGTAAATACCATGTAGTATGGTGCCCCAAATATAGACGAAAAGTATTAACGAACGGTGTAGATGTCCGGCTGAAGGAGCTGCTCACAGAGTATGCTGCAAATCGTTCTGTAGACATTCTGGAAATGGAGATCATGCCAGACCATGTTCATATGCTGCTGGAAGTAGATCCTCAGTTTGGAATCCACAAAGCTGTAAAATCGTTCAAAGGCTATACGTCCAGAATTTTAAGACAGGAATTTCCCTGTCTCAAAACGAAAATGCCGACGCTCTGGACAAACAGCTATTTTGTATCTACCGTTGGCGGTGCCCCGCTGGAAGCAGTAAAACAGTATATCGAAAACCAGAAAACATCGCAGAGACAAAAGGATAAGATGGGCTAATGCAAAAAGGGATCAAATTCAGGATCTACCCGAACAGAGAACAGAAAAACTTCATCCACCAGACGCTGGGATGCTGCCGGCTGATCTACAACCGGGGACTTGCCATGCGCAAGGAAAGCTATGAAGAAGGGAAGAAGATTGGATATACCCAGACTTCCGCCATGCTGACCGAACTGAAAAGACAGGAGGAGTTTGCTTTTTTGAAAGCAGCAGATTCCATTGCCTTACAGCAGTCTCTGCGGGATCTCGACCGGAGCTTTGTGAATTTCTTTCAAAAACGTGCTTCCTATCCAACCTTCAAGAGCAAACATAACCGGTTCCAGTCATACAGAACGGTCAATCAAAAAGATAATATCCGTATTGTGGGAAGATATATCAAACTTCCGAAACTTGGATTTGTCAAAATACGCCAGTCGATGGAAGTGGGAAAAATTAATCACGTAACCGTTGAGTACACACCGGCCGGAAAATATTTTGCAGTCTTAAATGTTGATTTCGAACCGGAACCACGCCCAAATGCTGGAGGAACGATTGGAATTGATGTCGGAATCAAAGCATTCTATTCTGACAGCAATGGAAATACGGTATCAAATCCCAGATATCTGGAACGCTCCATGCGAAAACTCATAAGAGAACAGCGCAGACTTTCCCGGAAGCAGAAAGATTCCCATAACCGCGGGAAGCAGCGGCTCAGGGTAGCCAGAGTGCATGAGAAAACAGCCAATCAGCGGAATGATTTCCTGCAGAAACAGTCAACGATGCTGGTGCGCGAAAACCAAACCATCTGTATCGAGGATCTGAACGTGAAGGGAATGATCCGGAACCATAAACTGGCAAAATCCATAGCAAGTGTTTCCTGGGCAAAGTTTTTCGAAATGCTGGAATATAAAGCTGCCTGGTATGGAAATGAACTTCACAGAGTACCAACGATGTATCCGAGCAGTCAGACCTGCAGCTCTTGCGGCTACAGAAATCCACGGATAAAAAATCTGAGCATTCGTATCTGGGAGTGCCCGAAATGCCATGCAGTTCATGACCGGGATACGAATGCAGGCATCAATATTCTGAAAAAAGCACTGCAGATGCAGTCTGCATAAAGATGAAAAGCTGTACCGTAGGGCATACGGGAACAGGATAAACATAGCTTGTGGACACTGTGTAAGACATTGCAGTACCGTAAGGTATTCGTCAATGCAGTAGTGGAAGAAACAAGAATCCCCCTGCTTTAGCTGTGGGGAGTGTCAAGCTCTCCTGGGCAGACACAAGAGCGGCTGTGGTACGATCCAGCGAATGTTGCAGGCTCTCGATCTGCTTGTCCTTTGCTTCAAGCTCTTTTCGCAGCATTTCTATGATCTCTTTCATGGTTTCGCAACTAGTTTCGGTTGGTTGCGCAACTTGGTTTCGCGTATCCTTGCCATAATGCTGTAAAATAGCCGTTTCCGTGGTTTTATCTATGATATAACGTTGCGCAACATCTTTCGCAACTTGGTTTCGCGCACACCATTTTCTAATAGCCTGCTCTGACACCCCGCAGGTCTCCGCCAACTCCTTAATCGTACTCATCTCAATATTCACCCTTTAGAAACATTTTGTATGCTTCTTCCTCTGAAATTCCTCTTTCTTTTGCAATTCGTTCAACAATAACGACCACTTTTTGTGCTGCCTGCTGCTGATCCGCTCCGGACAACTGCACCATATTCTCCCTATTCATCGAGCTTCGCAGCTCTACCCAATCTATTTTTTTCCACCAGCTGTACACGGTCGGTTTGCTCAGTCCAGTTTCCCGTATACATTCTGCTTTCGTTCCATCCGGATGAGCCATACGCCAATCAACCACGATCTGCGACTTATCTGGTCGACCATCTTTATTTCTCCATTCTCCGTCTGGATGTTCAATATCTCGAATCGCATTCATAATTTTGATATGTTGCGCTTGCTTTCTTCCGTTCCGCTTATTTTTTTTGATCACTATGCCTGTCCGTACTACGATCGTGTCGATCGGATACGTAATATAACTCTCCGTATAGGCTTCAAGCGCGTGCAGCACGTCATCTTCCGTAAATTCATCACCTCTGGTATTCATAAAAGGGATCAGTCCGTAAGCATCCTCTTCCAATACTTCCCGCGGTACACCACACTTCTGCGCATAAGTAGCCAATGTCATTATGCACCAATAACGATGCCCCTGCTCTGCACCCTCCAAGATTTTCCGGATCCACCAGTCATACAAGTCCTTTTTACAAGTCCATGTGTTTTTCGGTCGCTTTTCTACGATCCGCTGCTGATACCATTCCGGATATTTCTTCTTTGCATCTTCCAGGTGCAGATCTGACTTGTACACGAAATTTTTTGCCCTGTATTCCTCCGGGACAAACCGATTTAAGTATTCAACCGTCACTTTTTCTCCGGTGCGGAACGCCCTGCAGCGTCCTCCGTCTTTTGCTTTTGTGATCGTGCCGACCACCCGAAATCCCTGAAACAGGCTTTCATACTGTACCTTTTCATGCAATGAGGACGCTCCCTGCGTCCATGCCTGCCAGGTCAGCCGCTTTTTCAGTTTTTCCAGCTGTTCCACTATGTTTTTGAACATCGGAATCGGCTGCTGAAAGACATAGTAGATGTGGATTCCTGTGCCCGATGAGATCAGATAAGTGGGTCGAGGTAACCCCCATACAAATTTCAGCATCTCATGTCCCCGGTCGATCTGTTCCATGAAAAATTCCCATTGCTGACGCTCCTCTATCCCATCCAGATCAATCGCCAGCGCATACATTAAACGGGCATTTGAGGATTTCCGGCTCTTCCCGATATAGCTGATTGGACTCATCAAGCAAAAATCATCACTCGCAGCCATATCCGCGATCGCATCAAGATCATCCGTTACTGTCAAACGCTTCGTCCGCTTGCCGCCCTTTTCAATGGCTACCGCAATCCCATTATATTTTCCATCCTCATAGACACCTTTTTCTTCAAACGATCCCTCCGGAAAGATCTCCCGGTAAAAATCTAAATAGTGGATCTCATCAAATGATGATTCCAATGCTGCCACAATATCGATCATTTTTACTCCTTGGCTACCCCCTCTCCAGACCCCTCTACAGGGCGTTATATTATCAATACAGTTTTTTTACCTTTTTTACCCTCTCTAAAATCGTGGTTTCGAACCCGGTTTCCCTCCACGTTTCGACCCCCTCTCCAGACCCTCTACGGGCGTTATATTATCAATGAAGTTTTTTTACCTTTTTTACCCATTTTTTGCAGCCCTTTTTCGGCTGCCTTTTTCTCACTTTTAATTTTGAGACGTACTGCAGCAACCGTCTGAATGCGATCGCTGCAGTTTGGGACGGTAACTTAATACCACCTATTATACGAATGACATTACCAAAAATTACACTTTGCACGATATATTTCTCTCTCGATCTCCGGAAAGCCAAATAGATTGGAAAGATCATCGTAGGCCTTATCAAAAGAGACGTTCTTATTTCTCATGTACGCTCGCAGTTCCCGGGTTCGTTCCAACTCAATGCCGATTTTTTCCCCGATCTTTCTCCCTCGCTGGATACTTTGTTCCATCCGCTCGTCCATTTGCATCCGCTCCTTTTCTCATTCTCAAAATTAATTTTGATTCTTTATTATTTTCTTGATAACGCCTTTTTGACGACCATCATTTGTCTGATCAGCTTCTGCAGCTTTTCTGAAATTGGTTTCTCCGGATCACGAACCGCGATCAGTTCCTGCAGCAATTTCTTAGGCACCTTGATCTGCGGCTCCTCTCTCATTATTCCAAGATCACACAGCCCATTTTTCCAGTCCTCGCGGACTTTAGGATCAATGTCGTAAATATAATTATTTTCATCCTCGACATAACCAACCTCTTTCATAGCCCCATCGTTATACAAGGCCATAAGCATATTTCTTTTTGCGTATGTATAGAAGCTGTCATTTACGCGCTCAAATCGTGCCGTAGAAACCTCTTGATTCAATTTTCCTGTCAAAACATCGACTGCGTTCTTCAAATCCGCTATATCGGCTTCCAGCGCGTCCCTATAGGCCTCTCTCTGCCGGATCTGCAGAACCAGCTCTTGAAATTTCTGCAGTTGTCCGGATTGCGCTGCCAACTCTTGTTCCTGCAGCTTTATACTGCCTTGCTTCTCGGCTATTTCTTGATCTAGTTGTGCTGCAGCCGCCTTTTTCTTCGCCAATTCACTTTCCGCTGCGCTGACCCCGGCGCGAAAACGCGTCAGAATCTCTCCTTGCTCATGGATCAGCGCGTTGTTCTTCTCAACAAGTCGTTCGCGCTCCTCAATGATTTTGTTAATCTTCTCAAATGCTTCTTCTTGCATTTGAATGATATATTCCCCTTTTCGGAGATTCTGCTTGTTTGGTGCGCGATGCTCTGGCTCGATCTCAACCTCAATCCCTTTCTCGCGGCATATTTCGAGCCATTTCTGGCGGCACTCCCGGGTGTACACCATCTTGCGGTTATTGTTCCGTCCCTCTTTCTTGCCCGGATCCGGCAGTTCATATCCCATCTCTTTCAGCGCACGTTCCTGCCCGATCGCCCGGAATCCGGCAGGATTCTGGTAGATCCATACTTGACGCAGGTGGATGTGGGGGGTCTGCTCATCCATATGCAACGAATAATCCAGCGGTATTATATGCTGCCCAAATTTCTCCCGATGCCATTTCCGAAAGTCATTAAATACGGCTGCAAGCTCATTTCTGCCCACATGGGTATCCTTGTCCCCGATCTGGTAGATTATCTCCTCCGGACACGTTGTGCGCCCTTTGAGCAGGTCTATCGCGTCTTTGCAGCGTTCCTTATGCCGTGACGCTATCGCCCTTGCATTAATGTCCTGCAGCATTCCTTGAAATGCTTCTTCATAGAATCTTAGCTCTGCCTGTTGAAAGGTCAGCTCCTGATCACCATAATAGTTCCAGTAGTAATTTTCGTCCTGTTTCCCCGGATCAATGTGATCAGCCTTCTCAATGTCGAAATCCCGGTCATTGTGTCTGGCCAATCCCCACTCCCGGCTTGAGTGGTTCGTTGCTCTCATGCTCCACTTCCTCCCGGCTGTTGTTCTCTTACGGTAATGGTAGCACATTTCCACGCGTCATACAAGTACCCAGTATGAAGATGCGCACAGCACACCTTCCCTGGGCTCTCCGAGGGACGGGGCACCGCCCCTGTACCCCGCAAGGAGCCAGCCCCTTGACCCCGTTTTCCGCCTACCGGCGGTGCGGAAATCCGTAGGATTTCCCACGCTGCAGCGTGTCGGCTCCCTCTCCGGCAAGGGCAAGCAAGCGCGTGTAACGCGCCCCTGCCTGCGTTCCGCCTTTTTAGGATCTGCAGACCTATATTTTTACCCGTCTGCAGATCCGTCAATTTTCCCTTGTGCGCGTATTCATACATTATAAGTTAACGCAGTAAGACCAAACGGTCGTGTTTTATAATACCAAACAGTCGTACGAAATAAGACCATTTGATCGTATTCGATACGATCGTATGGTCTTATTTATTCTGAGGGTTGAACTATGTTGTTGCCGGACAAAAAAAAGAGTGATTTTCATCACTCTTTTTTTTGTCCGGCAAAGTATCAAAATTAATTTTGATACTTTGCTGCTTTTTCAATCCACCCAACGCTGCCACCAGTGTTTTCTTCCCTGTCTTTCAGCTTCTTCAGCTGGCTTTTCGATCATTTTTAGCTTCTGTTCACTGTTCGCCTGTAGAAGCTGCGCTGCCTTTATCCAATGCGTCGTAAAACCCCTTGCTTCAGCTATGGGGATATAAGACGCGTCCATCGAATTTACGCAAGTAATTGAAGATGGACAAAATAACAATTGTGTTAATTGATAAAATATTGTATCATACAAACATGAACACAACATATAAATCAAACAATAATGTCGTCTATTCCTGTAAATACCATGTAGTATGGTGCCCCAAATATAGACGAAAAGTATTAACGAACGGTGTAGATGTCCGGCTGAAGGAGCTGCTCACAGAGTATGCTGCAAATCGTTCTGTAGACATTCTGGAAATGGAGATCATGCCAGACCATGTTCATATGCTGCTGGAAGTAGATCCTCAGTTTGGAATCCACAAAGCTGTAAAATCGTTCAAAGGCTATACGTCCAGAATTTTAAGACAGGAATTTCCCTGTCTCAAAACGAAAATGCCGACGCTCTGGACAAACAGCTATTTTGTATCTACCGTTGGCGGTGCCCCGCTGGAAGCAGTAAAACAGTATATCGAAAACCAGAAAACATCGCAGAGACAAAAGGATAAGATGGGCTAATGCAAAAAGGGATCAAATTCAGGATCTACCCGAACAGAGAACAGAAAAACTTCATCCACCAGACGCTGGGATGCTGCCGGCTGATCTACAACCGGGGACTTGCCATGCGCAAGGAAAGCTATGAAGAAGGGAAGAAGATTGGATATACCCAGACTTCCGCCATGCTGACCGAACTGAAAAGACAGGAGGAGTTTGCTTTTTTGAAAGCAGCAGATTCCATTGCCTTACAGCAGTCTCTGCGGGATCTCGACCGGAGCTTTGTGAATTTCTTTCAAAAACGTGCTTCCTATCCAACCTTCAAGAGCAAACATAACCGGTTCCAGTCATACAGAACGGTCAATCAAAAAGATAATATCCGTATTGTGGGAAGATATATCAAACTTCCGAAACTTGGATTTGTCAAAATACGCCAGTCGATGGAAGTGGGAAAAATTAATCACGTAACCGTTGAGTACACACCGGCCGGAAAATATTTTGCAGTCTTAAATGTTGATTTCGAACCGGAACCACGCCCAAATGCTGGAGGAACGATTGGAATTGATGTCGGAATCAAAGCATTCTATTCTGACAGCAATGGAAATACGGTATCAAATCCCAGATATCTGGAACGCTCCATGCGAAAACTCATAAGAGAACAGCGCAGACTTTCCCGGAAGCAGAAAGATTCCCATAACCGCGGGAAGCAGCGGCTCAGGGTAGCCAGAGTGCATGAGAAAACAGCCAATCAGCGGAATGATTTCCTGCAGAAACAGTCAACGATGCTGGTGCGCGAAAACCAAACCATCTGTATCGAGGATCTGAACGTGAAGGGAATGATCCGGAACCATAAACTGGCAAAATCCATAGCAAGTGTTTCCTGGGCAAAGTTTTTCGAAATGCTGGAATATAAAGCTGCCTGGTATGGAAATGAACTTCACAGAGTACCAACGATGTATCCGAGCAGTCAGACCTGCAGCTCTTGCGGCTACAGAAATCCACGGATAAAAAATCTGAGCATTCGTATCTGGGAGTGCCCGAAATGCCATGCAGTTCATGACCGGGATACGAATGCAGGCATCAATATTCTGAAAAAAGCACTGCAGATGCAGTCTGCATAAAGATGAAAAGCTGTACCGTAGGGCATACGGGAACAGGATAAACATAGCTTGTGGACACTGTGTAAGACATTGCAGTACCGTAAGGTATTCGTCAATGCAGTAGTGGAAGAAACAAGAATCCCCCTGCTTTAGCTGTGGGGAGTGTCAAGTCAGTAAAAGAAGCGTCTGAGCGGTGGAATATATCAGAACGCTGGATTCAGAAGCTCTGTGAAGAAGGGCAGATCGAAGGCGTGCAGATCGAAGGCGTGCAGAGATTTAGCCGGTCCTGGATGATTCCCAAGGAGGCGCAAAAGCCTGCTGATTTAAGAAAAAACAGAAAAGGAAGGAGTGATATTTCCCATGTATAACCCTCAATTGGAAACCTTCCTGTGTGTAGCGGAATGCGGTAGCTTCAACAAAGCTGCGGAGAAATTGTTTATTTCCCCCCCGGCAGTCATCAAACAGATCAATCTGCTGGAGGAAAATCTGGATCTGCAGCTTTTTGTGCGCACCCATCGTGGCCTTCAGCTGACGGAGGCTGGTAAATCTTTGGCACAGGACGCAAAATACATTATCCAATATTGCAAAGATTCGGTGACCAGGGCAAAAAATGTCATGAAAAAGAGCGAAGACATCATCCGTATCGGTACATCATCCATGACACCAGCTCAGGTTTTGGTGGATCTGTGGCCAAAACTGCAGGAAGAGTGT
>ERZ1673741.2151-NODE-2151-length-14507-cov-5.042901_pt1 | contig 14507 bp, 9 predicted proteins | sample MGYA00580209_ERZ1673741 | MGnify/ENA primary metagenome ERZ1673741 (study PRJEB41218, sample SAMN15661754) | gut metagenome | host: Homo sapiens | place: Canada: London | collected 2015-08-20/2019-03-30 | study: EMG produced TPA metagenomics assembly of... | reverse complement strand
CCTTACTCTCTAGGCCATTTGCCAAATAGCCATTCGAATCCGCAGGTGCAATCGACAATGCATATGTCACTTTTTTTCCGTATGTTGTTTTTCTCATTTTTAAATTTACTTTGGTAACATCTATAAAAAATGTATCAACTCTATCTAACATTAATGCATCCCATGCTGATTGAAAACTGGTATCCAACTTATTTTCTCCATAATCTTCATATAATACATCTGCTATTTGGCTTGATAATTTTATCTCATAATTTCCGGATGTCATATTTGATAAATTGCTTTCAATCGTGTCATATATTAATTTTGCGGTATTGTCTAATTGATTATAATAATATTTATTATTTGTAACAACATTAAAATTGTATTCTCCTGAATAACTGTCTATAATTGGAACAATCATTGTATCTTGATTTTCCGTTGTTTCTATTTTTTCTACATTTATATATTCATCTTGTAACTGTTGTACAACATTTACTCCGTGTTCATAACCCAATTTTATTTGTTGCTTATTAGACTGAACAACTTTATATATGTATATTCCTAAAAGCAGTACAATTGATATTAATAGAGCATTTATAATTATATATTGTCTTTTTTCTTTAGCACTGTTTTCCATAAAAAAATATCCTTTCTTTCATTTAAACGGCATGTTTCTAATTAATATAATTTGATAATTGCATGTAGCGTATTCTCATCTTTCGACTTTATTGTTATGATATTTTGATTTTCTTCTTTTGTATATAAACACTTAAATTCATCATTTAATCGTATCTGTTTTTTATACATTATTTCTATATTATTACACTCCGGTGCTTCATATACTTCTTCTGGTAAAGCCTCATAAGCATAGTCCAAATAATATAAATTGTGAATATGCTTGTTAATATCTATGTCTCTTCTTTGTGCTTTATATTCTTGCTTTCTTATTATAGTAGCTGGTTCTTTTAATTTTAAAGTATAATCTTCTTCGAATGCTTTTTTAGTCTCACACTGATATTTTTCAATAATTTCAGGAGTTAATTCTCTTAGCTTTCCAGTGTTTATATCTACAATTGCCCACTTGCTAGTAGCAATTGTGCATAGTTCTCCGCTCTCATCATATATCTCGTAGTCTCTATATGTAAAAATTCTATTTGAATCTCTTCCCCATGTATTTATTGTTAGTTCTTCGTTATATATAGGCCTTTTTAAAATTTTAACTTTCCAACCTAATAGAATCCAACTAAATCCTACATTTTCCATATCATTTAATCCAAAATGTATGGTTTCTGATTGCCTAGCCCCTGCATTTTCTAATATTTTTAATATTGCCTTATTAGTTATTTTATTTGAGTAACCAACATCTTCTAAATCTATTTTTGTTTTACTTGTATATATTGCCATTTTCTGCCTCTTTCTAATAATCTATCTAACATTATTATATATTATGAACAAATTATTTTCAATCAAATTTTAAAAATCTGGCACATACTCTTCTTCATGTTTTCCTAAATCTTGCATATATCCATTCTCTATATCCAACAGATATAAATATTGCTCTATTTCTGAATATTCTTTGTTTGTTAATTTTCTATTCAAATACTTATCTTCTTTGGCCTTATATGTTGGAAAATATTGTGCCATTACACTCACATATGCTCTTGAATTTACATTTTCTTTTAACCATTTTAATATGTGTTTCGAATTTTGAATGTGTCCTGGAAGTACTAAGTGTCTTATTATTACGCCTTTTTTTATTAATCCATTTTCGTTAAACTCCGGAGTTTCCACTTGATTAATCATTTCTAAAATTGCCTTTGTTGCTATTTCAAAATAGTTTGGTGCTTTCGAATATTTTACAGCAATCTCATTAGAATAATATTTTAAATCTGGCAAATATATGTCTATATATCCTTTCAGAGCCTTTATTGTTTCAACATTTTCATAACCATTTGTGTTATATATTACTGGAATTATAAGGCCTTTAGATTTTGCAATTTTTAAAGCTTCTATTATTTGATATGCATACATAGTTGGTGTTACTAAATTTATATTATTTGCACCATTTTTCTGCTGATTTAAAAAGATATCAGCTAGTTCTTCTATAGAAACTTCTCTTCCTTTTCCCTCTTGACTTATTTTATAATTCTGGCAGAATAAACAATTCAAGTTACAATTCGAAAAGAACACTGTACCAGAACCATTCTTTCCACTTATGCATGGCTCTTCATAATAATGTAATGATGCTAATGCAATTTTTATCTTATCATTACAACCACATTTTCCTATTTTCCCTTCCAATCTATTTACTTTACATCTAAAAGGACAGACTCCACATTGTCTTAATTCCTCTAACATCTTTATATTCCTCCATTTTAAGTTCAAACTAATACTACAATAAACCATTCCTACCCATTTGTCAATTTTTTCATTCAATATTATTTGACATTTTTCGTCACACAGCGTAAAATGGATATATCAAATAAATGGGAGAAAAATAATGTTTGGACATAGAAGTGACGGCAGGAAATTAAAAACTGTTCCACCGTTTTTTAGAGTTATACCTTGTGTAATGTTGGAAAGAAACGATGCACAAGTTTATTTTAAGCAAGATATTAAATTAAAGGAATTAGATGAATACATTGATAGAAAAGCCAAAGAAGGAATAAAGCTTTCTTACATGAATATAATTTATGCAACTATAGTAAGAATCATTGCTGAAAGACCTTATTTAAATAGGTTTGCGATGAATGGTAGCCTATATGCTAGAAATCAAATATTTGTTTCTTTAGCAATAAAGAAGAGTTTTGCTGATGAAGGACAAGAAACAACAATAAAATTGCCTTTTACAGGAACTGAAAACATTTTCGAAATAAAAGAAAAATTAGACAAAGCAATAGAACAAAACAAAGATTACAGTACATCTAATAATACAGATGCATTAGCAAAAACCTTTAGTATTGTTCCAAATGGATTTATTAGAGCTGCTTTTAAATTTATCAAATTTTTAGACAAGCATGGTGCCGTTCCAAAGGCAATCATTTCAGCGAGTCCATTTCATACTAGCGTATTTTTAACTAATGTTGGTTCTTTAGGTATTGATAGCATTTATCATCATTTATACAATTTTGGTACTACCAGCTTATTTTTTGCTATGGGTAAAAAGAAGAAAAGTTATATTTATGATGATGATGAAATGCACGAAGAAAAATGTATTACCATAGCCTTTGTTGGTGATGAAAGAATTTGCGATGGCTATTATTATGCAACTTCTTTTAAGCAATTGTCTAAATATTTAAAGAAGCCAGAATTGTTGGAACAACCAGGAGTTGTAAAAGAAGATATAAAATAAATTTATAAAAGCTGATATATTGTTTTAGTAACATATATCAGCTTTTTATTATTTTTCTATTTCTTTTCTAAAGCTTATACCATTTTCAAGTTTTGGTAAGTCTAACATATCTAATATTGTTGCAGAAATATCTGCAAATGTGCTTCTTATTCCTAAATTCACATTTTCTTTTATATTCTTTCCATATACCAATATTGGAGTATATTCTCTAGAGTGGTCTGTGCTTGGAGTGCTTGGGTCATTTCCATGATCTCCTGTTATAATAAGCATGTCATTTTCCTTCATTTTGCTCATTATTTCTGGTAATTTCGAGTCAAAATATTCTAGCGCTCTTGCATATCCTTCAATATTATTTCTATGTCCATATAACATGTCTGTATCTACAAGGTTTGTAAATATCAAGCCTTTAGTATCTTTATTTATTTCTTCAATCGTCTTTTCTATTCCATCAGCATTTCCATTTGTGTGTATTGCTTTGTCTATTCCTCTGCCACTGAATAAATCTTGTATTTTTCCTATGGCTACAGCATTTGTACCATTTTCATGCATTACATCTAACATTGTCTTACCAAAAGTATTAGACTCAAAGTCTTTTCTGTTGTAGGTTCTTGTAAAATTTTCTGATTTATCTCCAATAAAAGGTCTTGCAATTACAGTTCCAACATTGTACTCTGGGTTATCTAGAATTTTTCTTGTAATTCTACAAATTTCATATAATTTTTCTACTGGAATTACGTCTTCATGTGCTGCTATCTGAAATACGCTGTCTGCTGATGTGTATATTATAGGATATCCTGTTTTTATGTGTTCTTCTCCGAAGCGTTTTAAAATTTCTGTTCCAGAACCAACTTCATTGCATAAAACTCCTTTTACACCAGTTTTTTCTATAAACTCATCAATCAATTTTTTAGGAAACGCATTTGGATATGTTGTAAAAGCAGGATGCTTAATATAACCAGACATCTCCCAATGCCCTACTGGACTGTTTTTTCCATCTGCTTGTTCTTGTGCCTTTCCGTATGCTCCTATTGTCTTTTCTTGTTTTTCTCCAACCTTAACTCCGTCTATGTTATATAGCCCTAATTTAGCCATATTGGGAATATTTAAAGACGTATTATTGTATATTCCAGCAAGTGTATTGCTTCCTTCATCTCCATACTTGTTTGCATCTGGAGCCTCTCCGACACCGAAGCCATCAAGTACCATTATGATTACTCTGTCTACCATACTTTTCCTTTCCATTGGCAAATAATCACAATTTTTGCTACGTCAAATTTCATTCAAAACGCAGTCACATACACCACGCATGCTCCCTTACCTTTTGAATTCATTTTCCTTGCCAAAATTTGATTATTTCCCAACTCTTTTATTATTTGCTTGTCAAATTATACTCATACACCTTCACATTCTTTACAAAATTATCAAATTCGTTCTTGAAAATATTTATATTAAATTCGTCTTTTCCTTTTAGCTCAAGCTTATATTTATCCATGTTTATAAGTCCTTCTTGAGATATGTCCATTCCTAAAGGAAGTGTTTGATTGTTATTTTCAAAGAATGTTATATTCGAGTAAAATACTAACTTTGTATTTTCTGGAACGTTTATTTTATATAAATATGTTTCTTTAGATGTAGAAGTTTTCTCTAGATTATCCAAAGTTTCGAATGGATTTACACTAAATTTGTCAAATCCATCTGGATCAATCTTTTCGTTGCTAGCCTTGTACAAAGATATATCATATGGAACTTCTATCTTTTCAGATTCATCTATAAGAATTTGTCTAAGTTCTTTTAATTTCTCTATAAATACGTCCATCTCTGTATTTAAATTTACATTTAAAACTTTGTACTTATCTTTTTCCGCTTCTCTATGTTGATTATTTTTTAATGTTTTTATCTTTGTCTTATCCTGGCTGATATTTCCAAAAATATCGAAATCCTTTTCTTGAATTTTATCAATATCTTTCTTGTAGTCGTCTTTTAATTGTTGCAATAAATTTGCTATTTTTGTTTCATCTGCTTTTAATAGCTTTTCCTTCGATACTATGTTTATTCCATCTAGTACAAAATTTGATGCAAACAATGCATCTTGTTCTTTATGTGTTAATTTTTCTCTTTGTTGGCTATCTATCTTACTTGCAAAATTTTCTATATCTTCTTCATAATCAAAGGTTTTTCTAAGTCCTGCATTCGTTGTTTCTTCCTCTTCTACTTCACCTTCGGCAAGCATTTTCGACTCATCTTTGTTTGCATATTTCCAAAATTCGAATATACTCTTCTTATGCTCATCTATCTCTTCTAAAAAATCTGTTGCATTCTTTAATTTTTTATCAATATTATCAACCTTATTTTGTAAAGCCTTTAAGTCTAGTTTTGCATTTTTATTATCTTTTACATTATTATCCAGTTCTTTGCCAATCTTAATAATATCTTCTACAGTATAGCTCTTAGATTCTAATTCATCATCTTTAAAATGTTCTATATTTTCTTTATCTTGACTTAAAATATCCTTTAATCTTTCTTTACTTGCAGAATGTTCAGAAACGTCTTCGTCTTTCTTGCCTTTCTTTCCCTTAAAGAAATATTTTATTCTTCCCATAAATGTTTTCTTGCACTCTAAGAAAGTAACAATCTCTTTCTCTTTTCTAAGATATTCTAGGTTTTTCTGTTCTTCTTGCTTTTGTAAATCTTTAATATCTGCTTTTACTTCCTTAGTCTCAGTCTTAACTTTTTCGTTTTCTTTTATCTTAGAAATTGACTCTTTCTTCAAAAACTCTGGCAAAGTATCATATTCAATTTTTTCATCATTATAATAAAATTCTAAGCCACCATTTTCACCAATCTTTATTTGAAATTGATAATCTTTTCTTAAATCATATGCTAAAATGAATAATGCTTTAATTAATTTATAACATTTTGATGCTTCTTTTTTATCTTTGAGAATAATTCTATATTGGCTTGTCATTTTATCATATATAACAGTCTCTCCAACTATTTGTAATTGAATATTTCCTTCTTCGTCTTCTATTTCATATATAGAAGGCCAATTTTTAGTGAAAAACCACAAATAATTTTCTAAATCTTCTATCTCTGATTTTTTTAATATTACTTCCGAATATTCCTCATTACTGATAGGCACAAAAATAGTGTTGTCCTTTTCACTCTTGCTCTTGCACGCTTCAATCTTTTTTTTCAATAAATAAAACATCGGCGAATTATCTGTTTCGTTTGTAGAAGCAAGCATAAAATATTTATCCGCATAATCAGAATAGAATATTTGCCACTTAAAATTATTAGCAAATTTCACATCAAATGGAATTTCTTTTTGAAAAGCCTCTTGTTCCTTTTCTATTTCTTGAATATCTGACACCCTAGTCTGATTTATCATTTTTAAAAAGTATGCATACTTCTCAAGATTTTCATTTGCCTCTGGCTTCATATATGTAAATAATGGACTAGCCAGTTTATACCTTTCCTCTAAATCATCTAGTCTGTCCTTTGGCGTAATTAATATTTCAATATCTTTTATTTTTACGTACTTATAAACTTTATATGTAGTTTCGTCGTAAACCTTTGGTACTCTATATTCAAGTGGCTCAAAATCCTTTAAAAATTCTGGAACTTCTCCTAGTTCAAAACCAATATAGTCTACTTTTTCTCTTAACATATTTAAGTTTTCTGTTGTACCTTTTACTACTTTCCTTGGCATATTTGCTCCTCCAAATTTTGCAAATTAAATTACTGAATTAGTATATCACAACTTTATTAATAATGCTATAAAAATTTATTGTATAATAAAAACTTACGCCAATTTTTTCAAAAAAAGAATACAAACATATTTTTTTATATGTCCGTATTCTTTTTGATTATATTTCCTATTTTGCAAATGTTTTTATTTCTTCATCTATTTTTTCTACAAAATCTTCTAGCTTCATTGCCCCAATGTCTCCGTCTTTTCTGTTACGAACTCCGACTTCTCCTGCTTCTTGTTCTTTATCTCCAACAACTAACATGTATGGAACTTTTTGAAGTTGTGCTTCACGTATTTTGTATCCGATTTTTTCTGCTCTATCATCTACTTCTACTCTTACTTCTTTATCTTGTAACGCTTCTTTAACTTTGTTTGCATATTCTAAGTGCTTATCTGATATTGGGAGTACTTTTACTTGTACTGGTGCAAGCCATGTTGGGAATGCTCCCTTTGTTTCTTCTATTAAAAATGCCATAAATCTATCTAGTGTTCCAAGTATTGCTCTGTGTATTACAACTGGTCTATGAGCTTTTCCATCTTCACCAATGTATTCTAGTTCGAATCTTTCTGGTAATAAGAAGTCTAATTGGCAAGTTGAAACTGTTACATCATGTCCTATTGCTGATTTTAATTGTACATCTAGCTTTGGTCCATAGAATGCAGCTTCGCCTTCTGCCTCGTAGAAGTCTAATCCTAGTTCTGTTAGTATTTCACGAAGTTGACTTTCTGCCTTGTCCCACATTTCGTCATCGTCAAAGTATTTGTGTTTGTCGTTTTTGTCTCTTAATGATAATCTAAATTTGTAGTCTTTAAATCCAAAGTCTTTGTATACATCTAATATTAATTTTACTACCTTTCCAACTTCATCTTTTATTTGGTCTGGTCTTACGAATAAGTGTGCATCATTTTGGCACATCTCACGCACTCTTTCAATACCGCAAACTGTTCCGCTGTCTTCATATCTAAAGTCATGTGCTAATTCACCAATTCTTATTGGTAAGTCTTTGTATGAACGCATTTTGCTCTTGAATATTAGCATGTGATGTGGGCAGTTCATTGGTCTTAATACTAATTCTTCATTGTCCATTTTCATTACTGGGAACATATCCTCTTTGTAGTGGTCCCAGTGTCCTGATGTTTTGTATAGTTCAACGTTTGCAAGTGATGGTGTGTATACGTGTTTATATCCCATTCTTATTTCCTTGTCTTGAATGTATCTTTCAAGCAATCTTCTTACTGTTGCACCATTTGGCAAATACATTGGAAGTCCTGAACCTACTAATTTATGTGTCATGAATAGTTCTAAGTCTTTTCCTAATTTTCTGTGGTCTCTTTGTTTTGCTTCTTCTAATTTTGCTAAATGTTCTTCAAGCAAGCTTGCCTTTGGGAATGATATAGCATAAATTCTTTGAAGCATTTTATTTTTCTCGTCACCTCTCCAGTAGGCTCCAGAAGTTGATAATAATTTAACGCATTTTACTTTTCCTGTGCTCATTAAGTGAGGTCCTGCACATAAATCTGTGAATTCACCTTGCTTGTAAAATGATAAAACTTCGTCTTCTGGTAAGTCTTCTATTAATTCTACCTTATAGTCTTCTCCTGCATCTTTCATTAATTTAATAGCTTCGCTTCTTGGAAGTTCGAATCTTTCTATTGGTAAATCTTCTTTTATAATTTTTTTCATCTCAGCTTCTATCTTCTCGAAATCAGCCTCTGAAAATCTGTATTCTGTGTCGAAATCATAGTAAAATCCACCATCTATAGCTGGTCCAATCGCAAGCTTAACATCTTTATATAATCTCTTAATAGCTTGTGCCATTATGTGAGATGTCGTATGCCAATATGCTTTTTTTCCATCTTCATCATCAAATGTTAAAATTTCTACATTGCAGTCTTTGTTTAAATTGTATCTTAAATCAACAACCTTTCCATCTACTCTTCCTGCAGTTGCAACTCTTGCTAAACCTTCGCTAATCTCTTTTGCAAGGTCTATTACAGAAATGCCTTCCTGTACTTCTCTTTTGCTTCCGTCTTTTAATGTAATTATCATAAAAAATCCTCCTTTTGCATCTGGAAAACAAAAACACTCCCAAATGCTTTTAACATTTAGGAGTGCATATATGCACGGTTCCATCCTAATTTTTTACTTAATTTACTAAGCAAGCTTTCGCCAGAGTTTTCTGTGAGGTAGTTTTTCAAATATGTTTGCTTAGAATTGCTTTCAGCCTATGGCAATTCTTCTCTAAAAGTAACCTTTATTTTACTTTGTCTCATTGCTTATCTATTCACATATTCTTATAATAGTACTTTTTTTGTATTATGTCAATACAATTTTCTATTTTTTAGTTGGTTTTCCTAGTAGTCTAAACATGTTCTTCTTGTATTTTTCAACTCCTGGTTGGTTGAATGGGTTTACTCCAAGTATTGAACCAGACATTGCGCATGCAAGTTCGAAGAAATATATTAATTGTCCTAAAGTCTCTGCATTTAGTTCTTGCATAGTTATTAATATATTTGGTACTTCTCCATCAACATGTGCTTCTATTGTACCTTCCATTGCTTTTTTATTTACAAAGTCTAATGATTTGCCAACTAAGTAATTTAGTCCGTCTAAATCATCTTCATCTAAGTTTATGCTTATGTCTGAACCTGGCTTTTCTATTCTTATTACTGTTTCAAATAGATTTCTTCTTCCTTCTTGAATGTATTGCCCTAAAGAGTGTAAATCTGTTGTAAAGTCTACTCCTGTTGGGAATATTCCCTTTCCGTCTTTTCCTTCGCTCTCACCATAGAGTTGTTTCCACCACTCTGTTACATAGTGCATTTTTGGTTCGTAGTTTGCTAGTATTTCAATATTCTTATCATCTTTATATAAGATATTTCTTGCAACGGCATATTGATAACATTCATTATATTTTAAATCTTCATCACAATATTTATCTTGAGCAAATCTTGCACCTTTCATTAATTTATCTATATCAACACCTGCAACAGCTATTGGTAAAAGTCCTACTGGAGTAAGTACAGAATATCTTCCTCCTACATTGTCTGGAATAATAAATGTTTCGTAATTTTCTTTTTCTGCTAATTGCTTTAATGCTCCTTTTTCCTTGTCTGTTGTAACATATATTCTGCTTCTTGCTTCTTCCAAATCATATTTAGCTTCTAACAACTCTCTAAATATTCTAAATGCAATAGCCGGCTCTGTTGTAGTTCCAGATTTTGAAATTACATTTATAGAAAAGTCTTTATTACTTATTAAATCTATTAGCTCGCTCATGTAGTTAGGGCTTAAATTGTTTCCAACATATATTATCTGAGGAGTTTTTCTTTCTTCTTTGTCTTGTAAATTATAAAATGTATTCGTCAATGCCTCTATTACTGCTCTAGCACCAAGATATGAGCCACCAATTCCAATAACAAGTAGCACATCAGAATTTGCTTGAATTTTCTTTGCACATTCTTTTATTTTCTTAAATTCTTTTTTATTATATTTAGTAGGAAGTTCTAACCATCCTAAAAATTCATTTTCATCATCTTTTTTCTCGTGTAATTCTGTATGAATTTTCTCTACCTCTTTGCTATACTTCAAGATAGATTTTTCGGTTATACCAGCATTTTTTAAATCTAACTTTAGTCCAACCATATATTTCACTCCTTTGTTTATTATATTTACAGTATTTATAATATATTAATTTTTTCTTTGTTTCAAGTGTTTTAGTAATATTTTTGTTGTAATAGCATACATTTATTATAAGTAAAAATAAAGGAGACAACAATGGTAAATGTAGCCGTAATAAATATAAAAAGTTTAATAAAAATCTTACTTATTTTATTTGTAGTAATATTTTTTATTTATTTTGTACAAGGCCTATCTACTAATTTAGATAAGCTTGCTTTTTCTCCTTTTATCTTAAACCAAACAATTCCTGGTATTGCTACTTCCAATAACTCAGATTTTTCTTCCATCGAGACATCATACATAGAATCCAAAAGTCCTCTACAGTTTTTACTTAATTCACAACTTCCAGTTATGTCGTCTATCAAAATAGCAACTCATGAAAGTGAAAATAATATTGCCGAAGAGCCTACCATTGTTGAAAATAATAATACCGATAATACTATCGAACATGCTAGTACGAATATAGAGACACAAGTAATTGATTCTGGTGTACCAAACAAATACACAAATGATTATCAAGGTGTTGAAATCAAAAATGGAACTAATTATACTTTAACTGATGATATTTTGAATTATGAAGGATTAGAAATTAACCAATCTGATGTGATGATTTTTCACACTCATACTTGCGAAAGTTACACACCCACAGAAAATTTTGCATATGAAGAAAGTGGAACTTTTAGAACTACAGATTTAGATTATTCTGTGGTACGTGTTGGTAATTCTCTTACAGACCAGCTAACTTCATATGGTTTTAATGTTGTACATGACAAAACATATCATGATTATCCCGCATATTCTGGTTCATATGGCAGGTCTATGGCAACGGTCGAAAACTTGTTAATTTCACATCCAAATACAGACATAATTATAGACTTACATAGAGATGCTATTGCAGATACTTCTTATGCTCCTTCTATTAAAATTGGAGATGAGGTTGTATCTCAACTAATGTTTGTAATCGGAACAGATGGTGGAGGCCTAGAACACCCTAACTGGCAAAAGAATTTACAATTTGCAGTAAAAGTTCAGAAAAAAGCAAACGAATTATACCCTGGGTTATTTAGACCAATACTATTAAGAAACAGCAGATATAACCAGCAACTTGGAAAAGCAGCCTGCATAATAGAAGTAGGAGCTACTGGAAATACATTAGAACAATCAATGGCTAGCATGAAATATTTAGCAAGAGTATTTTCATCAATCTTTGACTAATTCAAAAGTGTCTAGAACTATTAAATTAAAATTTAATAATTCTAGACACTTTTTATAATATCTTAAAAAACATTTGCATTCTGTATTTTTTGAGAATTTACAGTAATAATTTGTGTAAATAATTGTTGCAATAAAGAGCTTAATTCCTCTTGGCTATAATCATTTAATGTAACACTATTATCATCATTTAATTCTGTAACTGTTACATCTTTAAATGTTATTGCATTATTGTATTCTACATTAAATTGTACGTCATTTACATCATATGATACATAAACTTTTTCAGTTGCTCCATTATCCGAAATACTGTCTAGTTCAAAGCCAATTTCAAGTGAGCAGTTCTCTTCTGAACTTGTTATAGTATATTTGCTTTTACTTGCAGATTTTTCTTTAGATATTGTATATTCTATATTGTTTGGAGTTGCAGTTGTTTCCTCTGTAAGCGCATCTGCTGTATCAAAAGAACCTGTCTGTTTTATTGTAATATTCTTGCCTCGTTCTAATATTACAGAAAATCCTACATTATCTTCATCTGTATTCACCTCAACATCAGCTTCCACACCATTTTCAGTACTTGTTAAAGTTATCTTAATAGATGTATTTGAAAAATCTTGTTCATTTAAATCATCAATTTCTTGGTCAATATTATCTTGATATGTTGATATATCATCACTCATACCCAACATTTTAATAATTTCCGAGTCATTTTTAGCCTCATTTAAGCAGTATATCATAATATTTTTTAGGTTATCTTTTTCGATTGTTAATGTATATGAAGTATTATTATTTTTTGTAAAGTTTGACTCTGAAAGTTGTCCTGCCAATTTTCCTATATATTTTGTTACTAAGCTTTTGATATTTTGAGCAGTTATTGATGACTTATCCAATTTTATATTGTTTGGCACTTTCATTTCTTCATCAATTCCTAATTTATTAGAAAGCTCATCTAGGTTTTCATTTTTTATTCCAACATATTTATTAGCAACTTCGTCAGAGCCAAGTGCAATCATCTGATTATTTTTTACAAGTTTAAATGCAAATTCTTCAGAATCCGAATAATTAATAGTTATTTCTTGTTCAAAATTATCATTATCTACATCTGTTGCTCCTTTAAATGTAAGATTTAAGTCTGTATTAATATCAGTATTACCTCCTGATTTTACTCTTAATACTCCAGTGTTTTCATAATTATTTGCTGATTTATTTGTGTAATACGTTTTTATGTTTTCATCATAAAAGAAATTATATAATTCCATATCTAACATGGTTCCATATTTAGAAAACATTTGTGAATTACTTTTTAATAAGTCTGTTGCAAAATACACATAAGCAAAAGCACCTCCGCAAACTGCTAATATAATCAATAATACTATTATTACAATTAAAACTTTTTTATTTTTCATCTTTTTATTCTCCCTTTATCACTTTTTTAACGCTTTCTGCATTAAAATCTGTTGTTTTTTCCTCTCCAGTTTCCATATTCTTCACTTTTAATGTGTTGTTTGCAATTTCATCATCTCCAATTACTATTACATATGGAATTTCAAGCTTGTCTGCATATTTCATTTTTGCCTTTATTTTTTTGTTATTTAAATATATTTCTGTATTTATACCTAATTTTCTCAAACTTGTTGCTAATTCTAGTGGAGCTTTTTTATTTTCTGTCATTGGAATTATTAATACATCAGAAATTGATTTTTTATCTGCTTTAATTAAATTTAATTCATTTAATTTGTAGAATAATCTTGTTAAACCTATTGATACACCAACTCCTGGAAGCTTTTTATCTGTGTAATTTTCTGCTAAATTTTCATATCTTCCACCAGAGCAAACACTTCCAATTTCTCTATAATCATTTAAGAAAGTTTCATATACGGTTCCAGTATAGTAATCTAAACCTCTTGCTATTGTAAGGTCGACTGTGAAGTTTTTATCTGGCACTCCAAATAGTCTAATATTTTCAACTACTTCTTTTAACTCATTTACGCCTCTTGTAAATGTAGCATTTGTCATATTATCTGCACCAACATCTGTATTTTGAGACTCGCTTTCCACAATATTTGCACTATATAAGTCCATTTTTTCAAGCTTTTCTATCTTTTCATCTGCACTTCCGTCTATTCTTATAAAATCTATTATTGTGTTTACTATTTTTTCGCCTACTCCAAGCTCTGCTATTTCTTTTCTTACAGCTTGCTCTCCAATTTTATCTATTTTATCGATTATTCTTAATATTTCTACTGACTTATCTTTTTGACCAATTCCCTCAAATAAACCATTTAAAATTTTTCTGTTATTTATTTTTATTGTAAAATTTTCAAATCCTAAAGTTCTAAAAGTCGAATAAATCACAGCTGGAAGCTCTGCATCATTTATAATGTCTAAAGTTTCATCTCCAATTATATCTATATCACATTGATAAAACTCTCTATATCTTCCCTTTTGTGCTTTTTCTCCTCTGTACACTTTCCCTATTTGATATCTTCTAAATGGAAAACTTAAATTTCCATAATTTTTTGCTACATATT
>ERZ1673741.2145-NODE-2145-length-14538-cov-143.314714_pt1 | contig 14538 bp, 10 predicted proteins | sample MGYA00580209_ERZ1673741 | MGnify/ENA primary metagenome ERZ1673741 (study PRJEB41218, sample SAMN15661754) | gut metagenome | host: Homo sapiens | place: Canada: London | collected 2015-08-20/2019-03-30 | study: EMG produced TPA metagenomics assembly of... | reverse complement strand
AAAGCTTTGATTATGTGAAGCTTTTGCCCTTACAGGGCGACATTTTTGTTTGTATTTTAACCCAGGGTGTTACCCTGGGCTAGGAGCTTCTGCCCTTTCAGGGCGTGTGGCGAAGAAGAGAATTCTTCACTCTTCCCTCTTCACTCTTCCCTCTTCACTTTATTGTCCTCCCAGTCTTTCGAAGAAGGTGATGATTTCTTCGAAGGTCTTGAATTCATCGCTGCCGTATTCTATCGTCGTACCCATGAAACCATCGCATGGGCTAGGGTCGATGAAGTAATCGCCGTAGAGCAGGTTCTTCTGGTTGCAGAAGATGATGTGGTTGTAGGCTGGGGTAGAGAGATATTCCTCCACCCAGGTCTGTACCTTCGCCATGTATTCATGGTCGTTGGTTGGCGCTGGGGCTACGATATATACGTTGTAATGCTCTATCAGCATCTCGTAAGCCTTGTGCATCGAGCTGGTTGCCTTCATGTAACTGTCGTGCAGGGCATCGAAGTCGATGTATACGATAGGGCGCTCCTTGCCGTTCTGCTTGTCGTCAATCCAGCGGATAACCGGACAGAGATAGTGGAATGCAACCTTGTCGATAAGTCGGTGCTCGCCATGGAATGGGATGGCGAGCGGATAGTGCTCGTGGAAGAGGTCGAAGGTATGGACCAGCGGATCAGCATCGCCGAAGAGACCGTAAACACGTTGCTGCTCCTCGGGAGTAATGTCCTGGAAGCAACGCTCGGTAAAGTCACGGTATTCCTTGATGAGGCCTTTGTTAACCATCAGTTCGTTCACTCCGTCCTTTCTCGGGTTCTGGAATTCCTGCTTGCCGGTCATGCTGCTCATTGTATCGCCCATCTTGAAGGCTGGGTTTACGAGGATGCGGTCGAATCCTTTCAGCAGTTCGGTATACATGCCTCCCATCGAGGTACCGATGATGAGGTCAGGCTTCTCAGTCTCCGCCATCTTCTGCAGCATCTCTATGCCCTCTTCCGGATGTACCGGGATGTCTTCAGCCACGAGGGTGGCATTCGGCATCAGTTCCTGCAACATCTTTACGGTGCCGCTCTGTGCAGAAGAGAGGAAACCGTGAACATACATGATTTTCTTGCCCGCCATGAGGTCGGGGAATTGTTTGATATATGGATTCATATTCTTATAGTTTAATGTACTGCTATTTCCTTAAGCGATTTGTACTAAGTTTGTGGTGCAAAGATACTAAAATTATAAATATGCATATAATAAAGGTATTTATAATTATTGATAATTAACCATTGGAGGTCATTAAAAAAAGAGAACCACCCATCGCTGGCAGTTCTCTTTCATTATTCTTCTATTTTATCGTTGAAATAATTGCTCAAGAGTTATCAGGTGATTGATGATACTTGCATGCATATTGGAACTAAGTCCCATTGTTGTCACCAAAACAGTTTGTATTGAGCGAGTTTTGTTATGCATCTTGCTATTTGCGAAAGCGTCTATCTTGTGACGTATATTCTCCTCGACATCTTGTGTGATAGTAAAATTACCTGTTGAAAATTTCATTTCGCAGAGATAATCTGTTTGAGTACTTTTACTCTCCATGACTAAATCTATTTGAGCACCTTTTCCGTCTTCAGCTTTCCCACACCAACTGTAGTTCCTTTCAACCGAATGGATACGTAGAGTGTCTTGTATGTTTTGCAGATGCTCTATGCTCAAAAGTTCAAACGTATCTCCAGCCCATGTGTAGAATGTGGCTGTCCCATGGATAGCGTTCCATCCTCCTTGTTTGACTTGTTTGCCATGAACAAATCTCAGATAGAATAGAGAAAAGAAATCTTTTAGCTGATATACAGTTTCGACTCTTTCCTTTCCATAGCGGGGATACTCTCTCGTAATTCCTGATTCTCTAAGGTTGTCAAGTAGCTTTGTCAGGGTACCTCCAGTTTTGATACCTGTAGCCTTGGAAAGCTCTGATTGTGTCATTCCATAGAACTTGCTGCCAATAGCTTTGACGATGTCTACGTATTTTTCTTTGCTAGAATAAAGTCCTGTATAAACATCTTTGAATTCCTGATGAATCAATTCATCAGCAAAGAATATGCTGTCTATGTTGTCTGTCATTGTTCTGTCGTTGCGGAGTTTATCCAGATAATAGGGGATTCCACCTATAGCCATATAACTCACGCACATTTCATAGCGTGAGAGATGAAAACCATTTTTCTTGTAGTACTTTTCGCATTCTGCTAGAGTGAAAGGGAATAGTTTGATGGTTTCCGTGAGTCTTCCATGCAGACCTCCATAGTCATGTATCACATTATCAAGCATCCAACTTGTAGCCGATCCACAGACAATGAGTATAATATTTCGTTCACTGTCTGCCCATGAATTCCAAAAATATCCCAGTTCTGCTATCATTTCTGATGATTGCGGTCCTGCAAGCCATGGAAGTTCATCGATAAAGATGATTTTCCTTCTGTTTCTTTTTCCTTCCAGAACTTTTCTCAAAAGTAAAAATGCCTCTCTCCAACAAGTGGGTTTCGACTCCTTTGTCGATAATCCTGCAATCACTAGCGAATCATAGAAATGCGCAAGTTGAAGTTGACGGTAAGACTCATAGTCCTTGTCTCCGTCTTTAATATAAGTACCTACTGCTTTGAAGAGAATCTTCTTTCCAAAGCATTCGCTTACGAGATAAGATTTGCCTACTCTTCGACGGCCATAAATGGCTACAAGTTCAGATTTCTTAGACTTGTATATTCTGTCGAGTATATTTATCTCTTTATTTCTTCCTATGATATTTGCGTAACTCATTGTAAGATAGTTTTATAATGTTGGTTGCAAAGATACGTTTTTTTTAGGATAACACCAAGAAAACTACTTAGAAAATCAGCGAAAACGATTGAATTTTCTTGCTTTTCGCTGATTTTCTAGAAAAGGATAACACTTTTCCTATAGGTTTTGCTTTTCTCGGCGAGGGTGGCATCGTCATAATAGATGAAACCTTGCAACCAGTAGGTATAAGTGTCCATGTTTTATGCGCTCATGACGAGAGGAGAGTTCTCGTTGACCGTGACTCCTTGCTCTTGCACGATGATTTCTGCTGCAAAATTACGCTAAATTGCAGACAAAACAAAATTATTGGGCGATAAACTTCCTTGTTTGCGAAAAAAGTAGTAATTTTGCACCCAATAACCATATTAAAGTTCAAGTCATAATGGATTTACTGAAAGAAAGAATTATGCAGGAGGGCAGATGCTTTCCTGGTGGAATCTTAAAAGTAGACAGCTTTGTAAACCATCAGATGGACCCTATTCTGATGATGGACTTAGCTAAGGAATTCGTGCGCCTTTTCAAGGACATCAAGTACAACAAGATTATTACTATCGAGGCTTCGGGCATCGCGCCTGCCATCATGGTAGGTTATCTGACCAATCTTCCTGTTGTGTTCGTAAAGAAAAAGCAGCCTAAGACTATGGAGGGTATGATTACCTCTGTGGTTCACTCTTTTACAAAGGACCGCGATTATACGGTTTGTGTGAGCAACAGTTATCTTACTCCTGAGGACCATGTTATCTTTATCGATGACTTCCTTGCCAACGGTAATGCGTCTAAGGGTGTGATGGACCTTTGCGAGAAGGCTGGTGCCAAGATTGAGGCGATGGGTTTCATCATCGAGAAGGCTTTCCAGCATGGTGGTGACTTCCTGCGCAAGGAGGGAATCCGTTATGAGGCGCTCGCTACCGTAGAGAGCCTGGATGATTGCAAGATTGTCTTGAAGTAAAATCTTTTATATATATTAAAAGCCGCCTGTAATAGGGCGGCTTTTTTCTTACTTGACGATATCAGCGGCATAGATTCCCATCGCCTTGTATCCGGCAGGGTTCGGGTGGAGCCAGTCGTTGCTGGCATATTCCCGCTTCATCCTTCTGTCATCATTCGGGTCTTGAAGCAGCTTGGCGAAGTCTAGAATACCATCTGCGTTCTTTGCCTGACTTCGAATCCAATCGTTTACATAGAGTCGGGCTGCTTCGTGGAAGTGGCTGTAGTAGCCGGCACCCTTGAAAGGCGTGATGGTGCCCAGATAAACTTTCATCTTCCGGGCCTTCGCCTTCCTCATCATTCCCTGTATGCTCTCTATAATCTGGCGGGCTACCGTTTCGCTGTTGCCGCTCTTGGCAGCACCTATGTCGTTGATGCCTTCAAAGATAATTACCTTCTTTACGCCGCTCTGCATCAGAATGTCTCGGTCGAAGCGTTCCTTGGCGAGTGCCCCGAAACCGCCCGGCACGGTTACGCGGTTGTTGCCGATGCCCAGGTTCAGTACACCCTGGTTGGTTATCTTATGTTTCAGCTGCAGCATCTCCGACATAACATCGGGCCACCGGTTCTGGGCATTATCCGTAGAACATTTGCCGTCGGTGATGGAGTTGCCCATGATGGCGATGGCACTCATGTTGGTGCTCATCGTATACACATCGATGCCGCTGATGTTGTACCAGTGGTTCTCGCGGAAAGCCTTTTCGAAGTTGGAGTGGGCATTGGTTACTCCCTTCATGATATAAGAGGTGGTACGTGAGCCCATGTGGACGGTAGGCACATCGGGAGCCGAGGTGTAGTTGATGGTGATGGCAACGCGCTCCAGGTTCTTGAGATTGAACTTCAGCGCATCGCTCACTATCTGCCTGCCGGCAGGGATGGTAGCCTTGTAGCTGTTGCCGAACTTGAAGTATTGAGCCGATTTGGCATCAATCTTGAAGGAGTCTTTGGCGTGGGCGATATAGATGGAGCGTATCACTACGGGTTGCATCGAGTAGATATTGCTCAGTTTCAGTCTTATCACGTCGCCTCCCACGCTTACCTTTACTATCTGGCGAACCGAACGGTTTGTCATGTTGTTATTATAGGGCATAAACGCTTTTACCACAGTCTGCGGTGCCGTAGCCCAAGTTCCAATCCATGTTTGTGCCGCCATCTGTAGTGTGTATGTGCAGATGAAGCATAGTATCATTATAAATCTTTTCACCTTGTTGTATTTAAAAAATATAATCCTTGCGCCAGATGAGGCGTCTCGTTACGCATTATCTCATAAAAAGGGTCGATGCCATTAGAGGCACCGACCAATTCTGTTTATAATGATTTGATATTTTCTTCCGATAGCCCTGTGAATTGCATGATTTGCTCTATAGGCAGACCTGCTTGACGCATTTTTAGGGCGATGGCATTTTTTTCTTCAGTTTTACCTTCCGCTCTGCCTTCTGCTCTACCTTCCGCTCTACCTTCCGCTCTACCTTCCGCATGCCCTTCTAATCTAGCGTTTCCAAGAACGTCATTTTGAATCATGATGGCATTGACATGTTCATCGTAGGCGTGTCGTTCGGCATTCGACATAGAGTAGTATTTCAGCTTCTCGCGAGCTTCTTGCAATCCTGGTGCTTTCGTGTCAGGATTGATGACTCCGTTTTTGAGGTAATCAACCCATTCCTCCAATGGAGACTTGGCAACCTTGTTGAATTCATTGACGCGCACTAGCATATAGGTTGGGAATATTTCGGCAGGCGACTTTCTCACGATTGTATCTTTCTCCTTGGTACTGATGATGAGTTGGTCTTGCGTATGCAGGCCGATAAAATTGTTTTGTCCTACATAAATATAGTCCGACCCTTTGCCAAGGTCAAAATAAAGTATACTAATGGAATATACCTTTTTTACTTCTTTGTAGGTGTTGCCGAGATTGATATGCTCGGTAATAGCCTTTGCCACCCCATAGAGCACGCGCTCCAGATAATACAGCTCACTTGTGTTCTGTATCTCCACGATGATGATGTCCCCTTTGCTATTTTTTGCCTTGATGTCAACTCTGTTAAACTTGTCGTCGGCTTCCTGTTGATTACCCTCGCTTTCCAATATGTCGATAATCTTGATAGGCTCACCGATAAACACTGTAAGGAATCCTTCAAGTACTCCAAAGTTAGCCTTTTGACGAAGCAATCGTTTGATTGCCCAATCGAATCGAATGTATTTATCTTTTAGCTCTTCCATATAGATTTCCTCCTAAAATTAATATTCGGTTGCAAAGTTACGCTTTTCTTTTGAAAGAAACAAGAATTTTTGGGAAAATGTTTGAGTTATAAAACTACTATTGTACTGTCAATGAGTTTATACTTGTACAACAGTAGGCTTATGGTTGTACAACTAAAGGGTATACAGTCGTACGACTAAAGAGTGTGTAGTTGTACGATAATGGGGTGTTGTCACTAGGCTCGGCAGACCTGCTGACTGCAGTCGGCAGAGCTGCTGACTAGGCTCAGCAGAGCTGTCGAGCCTAGTAGGAATCTTCAAGAAGCAGTCTGCTTGAACCTGAGATACAGTCTCTCTGAACCTCAGATACCGACTGCCTGAACCTCCTATTCTATATCTTTGCCCCAGCGCAGTCGTATCCTTGCGCCAGATGAGCCGTCTCGTTATGCTTGTTCAGCCGCATTGTTATGCTTGCTCAGCCGCCTTGTTGACCATGTTTTTCGTTTAAGGTCTCAATTTGCGACCTTAAACGTTTTGCTTTTGCATACCTTTATCTCAAATGTGGTGCAACTTCTCCATTAGGTAAAAGAATTCCTGCCCTAATTAAAAAGGCACGTGCTGCTTCTTTACTGGCAGTAGAAGCCTTTCTTGCAGCCTCTAATCTTTCTTGTCTTTTGCTATCAAATAAATCCATATTCTACCTCCTTATTTTAATAATTCAACTTTCGTGCTGCAAAGATTACGCAAACGAGCGCAATGTAAGCTTGCTTACAGATTGCCGAGTGCAGCTAATCTTCTGCAAAGATACGCTTTTCTTCTGAAAGATGCAAGGAATTATTGAAAAATGTTTGAGAATGAGGGAAGTAAAAAGAAAAACAAAAAACCCGGGGTCATCACCAGCATCGAATAATCTGGGAGAGGGCCTTACCGGGACTGCGCTGCAAAGATAATAATAAAAATGGAATATACCAAAGATCTTTTCGAAAAATTACGTCCGGACGTATCTGTAGCTACGTCGGGACGCGTTTGTAGCTACGTCGGGACGTAGGAAATGCTACGTCGGGACGTAATTTTTGCTGCATTGTGGGAGGTTTTTCGATAAAAAGCATAGAAAAGCACTAAAAAATGAATAGAAAATAAGCGTTTTTGCTCAATATTTTCAACCTTTTAGCTCCCAAAACGCTTCTAAAACGCCCGAAAATCGCTGTTTTTTGCAAAACGTGGCAATAGGTGGCAATAAGGTGACAATAGAAAAGCCCCTTATTGCCACCCATTATTCTCTTATTATCAGCTACTTATAATAAGCGTGGCAAATGTGGTAATAAATTTGAGAAAACATGTTCCTATACGTAAAGGATCTTTGTTTCTCAAACATTCCATCAAAATCCGATTTGTATAAATACTATTGCCATCGTTTCTTCTTGGGAAAATATTCTAGCTGTATGGTAGAAGTTTTTCGGGAAAAGTTTTGGAGATTAGGAGATAAAGTATTATCTTTGCCATCAGATTCAAAAACGAATAATCAAACTGAGTTATGATAGTAAGACCAAAGCGCATTTATCGCAAGCGCATACCATACGGCATGCAGAATTTTGAGGATGTCATAAAAGAGGATTGTTACTATGTGGACAAGACTCCTTTCATAGAGCAAATAGAAGAATCCAACAAGTATTTCTTCTTCATTCGCCCTCGCCGTTTCGGCAAGACACTTACCCTCTCCATGCTTGAGAATTACTATGACATCAACAAGAAAGACAAGTTTGAGGAAATCTTTGGCAAGCTTTACATCGGGCAGAATCCTACACCAGAGCATAGTACATATCTCATCATCCACCTCAATTTTGCCGAGGTGGCAGCAGGATTGGATGATTATAAGGATGGATTGGACAACCATTGTCGCCTTGTATTCAATTTCTTCTGCGACATCTATGCACATATTCTTCCTGCTGGTACCAAGGAAGGATTGCAACAGGAGCCTGATGCGGTATCCAAGTTAAGGTTTCTTTGTCAGAAATGCCAGGAGGTAGGAAAGAAGATTTATCTCTTCATCGATGAGTACGACAACTTCACCAACATGATTCTCGCCCATGAGGAGCATCTTATGAGGTATCGCAACCAGACTCACGGAGAGGGATACTTGCGCCAGTTCTTCAACACCATCAAGGGTGCGGCTGGCAATACTCTGGGCAGAGTGTTCGTCACGGGAGTAAGCCCTGTGACCATGGACGACCTGACCAGCGGATTCAATATCGGAACTAACTACTCGCTCTCATCTGACTTCAATGAGATGACGGGATTTACCGAGGAAGAAGTGAGAGAGATGCTGGATTATTACGGCAGCGTCCTGCCATTCAATCACACTACCGATGAGCTGATCAAGGTGATGAAGCCTTGGTACGACAACTATTGCTTTGCCGTCAAGAGCTATGGCAAGACCACGATGTACAACTCCGTGATGGTGCTCAATTTCATTAGCAACTATATAGATAATGAGTACGACATCCCCGACTCCATGGTGGAGACCAATATCCGTATCGACTATGACAAGATGCGAATGCTCATCCGCCACGACAAGGAGTTCGCCCACGACGCTAGCATCATCCAGCAGTTGGTGACCCAGGGATTCGTGATAGGCACGCTCAACGAGAACTTCCCTGCCGAGCGAATCAACGACCCAGACAACTTCCTCAGCCTGCTGTTCTATTTCGGCATGGTGACGATAGACGGAACATACAAGGGTGAGACCAAGTTCATCATCCCGAATGAGGTGGTGCGTGACCAGATGTACACCTACCTGCTCGACACCTACAAGGAGAACGACTTGGTATATGATAGATATAGCAAGGGTAAACTGGAGAGCAAACTGGCATACGATGGACAATTCAAGCCATACTTTGAGTATATCGCTGACTGCCTGAAGAAGTACTCCTCCCAGCGAGACAAGCAGAAGGGAGAGGCTTTCGTGCATGGCTTCACCTTGGCGATGACAAGCCAGAACAAGTTCTATCGCCCTATCTCCGAGCTGGACAATGACGGCGGCTATGCCGACATCTTCCTCTCTCCGCTCTGTGACATCTACAAGGACATGGTAGATTCATATATCATCGAGTTGAAATATAGCAAGAGCCAAACCACAGATGAGCAAGTGAAAAAGCTCTTCGAGGAGGCTTCAGCTCAAATCTCTCGCTATGCGGACAGTGATATGGTCAGAGAGGCAGTAAAGACTACAAAGCTCCACAAGCTGGTGGTTATCTACCGCGGAGCGGAAATGGTGGCTTGCGAGGAGATATAAAACTATTTCAACCATACAGGTCGAAAATGTTTGAGAGAGATAAAAAGAAAAAGGTGTATCCCTTTGCCCATTGTGTTGAGCAATAAGGATACACCTTTTATATATTAAAGTCAAAGTAGGCATCCTAAGACAATTTTAATGCAAATCTTATAATAGATTGTAGTGCGAACTGCAATTTCCGGCTTCCTTGCCACGTAGGCAAATAATATTTTTTTGTGGCATAATCGATTATTTCTATGAATAAAAAATGTGCTCACTACACACTCATACGAGTAGTAGGTGAGCACACTTTAATTAATACTCTTTATTGAGCCTTCGGAACAGCTACAACTGGATTGTTGTTGCCTACCAAAGCTTCATTATGATTTTCCTCATCCTCTGGTATCAAGTACAAGAAGATTTGAGATTCTGGATCAAGTTTAAAACGTACAGAAGCACCATAGTTGGAAGCTGTACGATCCAAAGGCTTTTTCAAACGAAGCAAGTCGGTGAATGAGAAGCCCTCACCCCACAATTCAATTCTTCTTTGGAACCAAACCGCATCTTGCACACCCTCTGCGGTAGTTGCATTGCAAGTGTATGAAGGGTCACGATATGTTCTTACAAAGTTTTCCAAGATTTGTTTGCCCTTATTTACATCACCAGCCATGGCTGTAGCCTCTGCCTGGATGAGAATCATCTCCTCAACACGCATCAAAGGAATATCACAAGCATTCAACTCATTACCATATTGGTTCTTGTAAGCACCAAACTTAACATTAGTATAAGGCTCTGTGATATCTGCCACTTCATCACCAGTGGCATTTAATACCGCCAAGTATTTTGCGGTAATTTTACCTTCCTTGTCCTTATCCTCTGTATATACAACATACTTAGGGTCAACAATTGGTGACTGGAGCTTATCATCAATCCACCATCCCTTGCGAACGTCTGTAGAAGGAATCTCCTTCCACAACTTACTGTTTATCATTCGGCAAGCGTATGTTGGTGAATAACCATTACCTGTGAATGAGCACATCATAGCTGGGAAATTCAAAATACCAGACTGTACAATGTCATTAGACTCATCAACGATATTACCCCAAATCCAGTTGGATGAACTTACATCATTGAAACCAGGTGCAGCCGCAGCCTCTTTTGAAAGAGGAGTATAACCTTCTGCTGCCTTTTGGGCATCAGCTGCTGCATCAGACCAATTTTGCATAACCAAATTTACACGAGCACGTAATCCGTAAGCTACCTGACGATTAATCTCTGATTTAGCAGAACGTGAGTCGGTCAAGTAATCAATAGCAGTATTTAAGTCTTCCATAATTTGCTTATAGACATCCTTTACTGCTGCACGAGGATTATTGTTTGCTTCAGCTTCGGTGGTTTTCTCTGTTACGAGAGGCACACCGGCTGCATCTTCATGCCCCTTATATGTGAATTGGTAAAGCTGAATCAATGTGAAATACTCAAAAGCACGCATGGCATAAGCTTGACCTACGTAAGATTTAGCCACATCAGAAAGATTCTCCAAATCTACAGATTTCAATACGTCATTGGCAACCTTGATGTTCTTATAACACTGATTCCAAATAAAATATGTAGGCTGACTATTTGCAGTTCTGTCAACAAAACGCAAAGGCTGGTTGTACCAGTTGTAGCCGGATACCTGAGATGGCTCATCTTGTCCAGAGGCATCCATCATCAGCATTGTAGAAGCATAACCAAAGTCAAAGTGGCGAGTTGAACCAGCCCATTGTATGATAGCTCCGTATTCAATCATGTTGGCATACATACCAGAAACCTCAGACTTCAGCTTACTTGGGTCTTGTGACAGCACTTCATTCAGCTGACCATCGCCCATAGTACTTCCACTAGGATTTGTATCCAAATCAGAGCAACTAGTTGTTAGCAACATAGTACCACCAAGAAGTGCTGCAAAATATCTATTATTCATTTTCATTGTCTCTATCTATTATATTAGAACTTAATGCTGATACCACCTGAAATAGTACGAACAGCAGAATACTGCATATTGGTAGATTGACCGAACGACTGTCTTGGGTCAAATCCCTTACGCTTTGCAAACAAAGCTACGTTGTCTGCAGTGAAATAAACACGAAGACCATTTATCTTAATCTTGTTCAGCAAACTCTTAGGGAAAGAGTAACCCAAAGAAAGGTTTGTCAAACTCAAATAGTCAGAACTTGTCAACCAACGATCTGATGTTGCGTTTGTATATTGATCATTAGAGTTCAAGCGAGGAACGTTGGTGTTTGTATTCTCTGGAGTCCAAGCATTGTTGATATCCTTGCTCCAACCTGTACCTGCGTCTGTTGCAGAACCACCATGCATCAAGAGTTGATAACCATAGTCCCATGCCTTACCACCCAACTGATAAGCTGCTGCAATAGAGAAGTCAACGCCATAAGCTGCTACTCTAACTCCGAAACCGCCATATACTGATGGTAAGCAATCGCCTTGTGCGTAACGATCTGCCTTAGCCCAGCTCGCAGTCTTCATTCGAGTAACGTTGCCATTCTCGTCTTTCACATCCATATAGAAGAGAGATTCGCCAAGCTCTGCCGATTCGCCTGGCGCAAGTTCCGTCTCGTCACCATTATAGACACCAGCGTAGCTTCTCATATAGTATTGATACATTGACTCGCCTTCCTTATAGATACGGCTTCCGTCAATCATCTGACCTTTGAGGGATGCATCCAACTTGAGAATCTTGTTTTTCCAGGTAGTTGCATTGGCATATACATCCACTGTTACATCTTTAGTTTTATAAACAGTAGAATTCAAGTCAAGTTCAAAGCCACTATTACGAACCTTACCCATATTGGTAGGATAAACAGAGTAACCATTAGATACAGCCACTGGCATATAATAAAGCAAATCCTTGGTCAAACGATTATAGTACTCGATGCTACCGCTCAATTTGCCATTCCAAAGGTTGAAATCGAAGCCTGTGTTGAATGAGTATGAAGTTTCCCAGGTAATATCCTTGTTACCCTTGCGATACAAACTTACAGCGAAATCACCACTGTTATTTGATACCTGATAGATATCACGATATGGATACTGATTCAAGTATTTGCCATCCTGTGTCATAAGGGCATCATTACCTTGGATACCATAACTGATTTTATACTTCAAGAAGTTCAACCAGTCCTTGGTGCTTGCCATGAAATTTTCCTTTGTCAGAACCCATGCTGCACCAACACTTCCAAAGTTACCCCAGCGGCTATCTTTTGCAAAGCGAGAAGAAGCATCGCGACGATAAGAAGCACTGGCAATATACTTATCATCATAAGAGTACTGAGCACGTGCCAACCAACCTTCTGTTGAATATTCGTCTGAGCTAGAACCTGTTTGTGGCGACAGAATTGCATTGTCAATCTCTATGATATTAGGATTATACAATTTGTTTTTACTACCCCACAACCCTGAGCTTTTCCATTTATACGTCTCATGACCAAGAAGCAAGTCAATGCTATGTTTCCCGAAATCATGTACGTAAGTCAACAATTGCTGATTGTTGAGTGCTTGAGTTCTTTCAGATTCTTTCTGAACGACACCGCCTTGAGAAGAATACTGACCATAAAAGGCATTATGAAGTACACTACGTGTGGTGTTATCAATATCCAAACCAAGGTTGTAAGTAAACTTCAATCCTTCATACAGATTGATTTCTGCAGACCAACGACCACTAAACACATCTGCAACATAAGAGTTCTTGTCCAACTGGCCTGTTGATGCAGGGTTACTACCATTCATGAAATTACGTGTGAATTGATAGCCAGACAATCCTTTGGCATCACCAAAGTCATACATAGTATAACCATGGCTATCTTTCATGATGTTACCTTGTGCATCACGAATGTAAAGCGGGTAAATTGGAGCCATAAAGTTGGCAACATAGAAGATGTTTGCGCTTGATGTAGCATTGTAATCATCCACGTTAGTTACAGAATAATTGCTATCATAGTGAGTGTAAGCAAGGTTGGTTGACAACTTGAGCCAAGACTTTGCCTGATAATCAACCTTAGCACGTGAACTATAACGCTCGAAGCCTGTATTCTTCACAATACCTTCATCCTTCAGGTAGCCGCCAGATACAAAATAGTTGATCTTGTCTGTCGCACCAGAGATGTTAGCATTGTACTCTTGACGGAGATTGCCTCCATTAAATACTTCGTCAAACCAGTTGTCTGGCCTATAAGTATATTTACCATCACTATAACCGAGGGTCGCATTTGGATTCAATTTGCCATCCAATCCAATCAAGTTTTGCCCATTAGGCACTGTATATACATTATAGCCTACACCACCGTTTTCCGCAGTCGGCAACGTCGCATTTGCATAAGCGTTGGCAGCCTCGTTGGTTTCGTAACCTTCTTTACCATACACACTGTTGTAGATAGCAGCATAAGCTTTCTCATAATATGTGCCTGAATCCTTAATTACATTATAGTTTGGCAATGCACGAGAAGAACTTCCCAAGCGAACATCTACGTTGATCTCCGCCTCACGAGAATGGCCTTTTTTAGTTGTGATAAGGACAACGCCATTAGCACCACGAGCTCCATAAAGGGCATTTGACGCAGCATCCTTTAATACGGTTGTACTTTCGATATCAGCTGTGTTGAGCGCTGAAATATCACCATCATAAGGAACACCATCGATAACATAAAGAGGTGAATTGCTAGAAGACCAAGAACCAATACCGCGAACACGGATAGTGGAAGCTTCACCAGGTTTACCACTAGGCTGAGTAACCTGCACACCTGCGATTTCACCACTCAAAGCCTGTGTGATGTTTGTTACCTGTCGGTCTGCGATTTTCTCGTTTTTGAGGACTGCAGCAGAACCTGTAAATGATGATTTCTTAGCTTTACCATAAGCGACAACGATAACCTCATCAAGTGACTTGTCGTCTGGATCAAGAACAATCTTCATGTTCTTGCCTGCCTTCACGCTAGTAGAGTTCATACCAATGTATGTAATCTCCAACTTAGCTCCGGCAGGAGCATTCAATGAGAAGTTACCATCAACATCGGTAACTGTACCTGTGTTAGTGCCCGCAACCTTGATAGAAGCACCGATAACAGGGCTTCCGTCCTCAGAAGAGGTTACGTGACCAGAGATTTGACTTTGTGCAAAAGCCATGCTCGTACTGAGAGCAAGACCTGCAACTACTGTCATGAGTCTTTTTTCCATAAATCTCTCTCGTTTAATTAATTAATAAATATATA
>ERZ1673741.2144-NODE-2144-length-14539-cov-12.544118_pt1 | contig 14539 bp, 16 predicted proteins | sample MGYA00580209_ERZ1673741 | MGnify/ENA primary metagenome ERZ1673741 (study PRJEB41218, sample SAMN15661754) | gut metagenome | host: Homo sapiens | place: Canada: London | collected 2015-08-20/2019-03-30 | study: EMG produced TPA metagenomics assembly of... | reverse complement strand
TGAGCAGTAAAGCACAGACAAGAGAAAAGGATTATGAGAGAGGAATACGAATTGCAGACAGGAGAAAGGCGATAGGATTATCACAGGATGAGTTAGCTCATAGAGTAGGTATAGGCAGGCAGGCTTTCTGTAACTGAAGCGGCACAGTTTTATCACATTGGTGAAAAGCGGCTTAGACAAATTGTAGATATCCATCCAAATGGGGAGTTTTATCTGTTAGTAGGAAACAAAGTTTTATTTAAGAAAGAGCAATTTGAACAATTTCTGGCAGAGTCAACTGCAATTTAATATGTAAAGTAGTAGAAAAGGGGGCACAAATGTGGTACAATAATCACGCTAGGGCTCTCTTTTTTGAAAGGAGACAAAGCTATGAGTGAGAAAAGACGAGATAATCGCAATAGAATTCTTCACGAAGGAGAGTACCAGAGAGCAGATGGACGTTATCGTTTTAGATATGTGGATATTCATGGAAATGAAGGAAATTTATATAGTTGGCGTTTGGACCATAATGATCCTATACCTAAAGGAAAGAAAATGGAGCTTTCTTTAAGAGAAAAGGAAAAACAGCTGGAACAGGATATGTTTAATGGACTTGTTCCAAGAGGTGGAGGGCTTACAGTTCTTGAATTAGTGGAGAAATATGTGAGCCTTAAAATAGGGGTCAGACAGAGTACTTATGCTGGTTATAAGACGGTAATTAATCTGCTGAAAAAAGATGATTTTGGCAAAAAAAGAATCGACAAAGTGAAATTATCGGATGCGAAAGCATGGTTGATCAAGCTTCAGAGGGTAGATGGAAAAGGTTATAGTTCAATTCATACTATCCGGGGAGTATTAAGACCGGCATTTCAGATGGCAGAAGAAGATGACTTGATTCGCAAAAATCCATTTGGCTTTGAACTAGTCAATGTGATTGTGAATGATAGTGTGAGAAGAGAGGCTGTCACAAGAAAGCAGGAGCGGGAATTTCTAAGATTCATAAAAGAAGATGCGCATTTCTGCAAGTACTATGATGCAATATTTGTCCTCTTTAACACAGGACTTCGTATATCAGAGTTCTGTGGGCTTACAAAATCAGATTTGGATTTTAAAAACAAAAGAATACGGGTAAATCATCAATTACAGAGAACAAGTCAGATGCAGTATATCATTGAAAAGCCTAAGACAGAAAGCGGCGAGAGATATGTTCCAATGTCTGATGAGGTGGTGGCTTGTTTTAAGAGAATACTTAAGGACAGGGTCAATCCCAAAGTTGAACCGATGGTTGATGGAATGACAGGATTTTTATTCCTTGATAAAAATGATATGCCTATGGTGGCATTACATTGGGAAAAGTATTTCCAGCATATTCGGGAAAAGTACAATAGCATATATAAGGTTCAGATGCCGCCAATCACACCGCATGTGTGTCGTCATACGTTTTGTTCTAATATGGCTAAGTCGGGAATGAATCCGAAGATGCTTCAGTATATTATGGGACACTCGGATATCAGTGTTACGATGAATACCTATACTCATGTTAAATTTCAGGATGCACAGGAAGATTTTCAAAAAGCAATCAATTCATAATGACCTGATGAAAATGAGAGAAAAATGGCTGAATGCCAGTATTTATCTTAATCCCCAATTTCTTACCTGTCGATTCCCAATGGCAGATTTGCCTTTGGTACAGACTTGAATTTACCAAAGTTTTTACCAAAATTGATGACAAAAATATGCAAAGATATGCCAAAATATGCCAGAATAAGTGAAAAATGAAGAAAGGTAAAAAGGCTTGAAAAGCCCGAAAATACAGGAAATATGGGAAAAATCAAGATTTTATTTGTTTGCCACGGCAGTCTATAATAAAATGGCTGAAACGTAGTAAAATAGGGCTTTTGAACATTTTGTAATTAAGTTTTTACCTAGAGTTTACTTATAATACTTTTATAAATATGTAAGAGCATATAGTAGTAATTAGTATGGGCAGTGCCGATAGGCGCTGCCCTTTTGCATTTTCTACAACATCTCTAATTTCAGTATGAAAACTCTGGCTATTCCCACTACTGACATCCAGTTTTCCCAGCGTTATTGTATTAAATGTAAGGAGGACATAAAAAGAAATGTCCAGAAAAAATAATAAATGCGAAATGCAGGAGGAAAACGATATGTGTAGAAAATTAATCATTACAAACGAGATTTTTTTAGGAAGCAGACCGATATGTTTTGAGGCTTACAGCTTACCAAAAGGAGAGGTCGTGGAGCTGACAGAAAAGCAGATAAAGGATGCGCTTAAGGGCATTACATCGGATGAGGTTTATGGTATGAAAATAACAGAGGCTGGTGAGTTAGAGCTTGATACAGAGAATTTCTTTGTAACAAACATGATGAAAAAGGTTCATACAAATACATTGATTCCAATGGTCGAGGATGATTGTTTAGCGAACCTGTTTTATATTGTGATTGGAACCCATAAAGATAAAGGCACTACAATGTATGATGTGATTTCATCACGATATGAGCGAACAAGCTTCACAGAGGAAAAGGTGAAAACATTACTTGATATGCATATAGTCAGTGGTGGAGCAAAAATACAGGGCGATAAAATAATTGTAGCTTCACTGGAAAAATCAAAGCAGTCAAAACCAGAGCAGTCAGCAGATAAAAAGAGTGAGAAAACAGCAGTAGCAGATAACGAAACAAAATAACCCAGTAAAAGGCAGGTGCAAACAAAGCACCTGCCACATTTATTATAAGGAGCACATTATGAGAGTATATGGATTTAAGAAAGATGAACAAGGTTTCATGGATATAGAAAATACGCTACAGGCAGAGCAGGAGTTTGTCGGTGGACTTATAGAGTGCACTGCCCTTACAGAAGAAATAGACTTAGTCTGTAATGACGAAGGCTGGCTGATTGGTTTAGAGCCTAGGGTAATGATACGCGAGTTAGAAACAATCATAGCAGGTGACTGCTTTATTTGCAGACACGACAGGCAGGGGAATTTTAAGAGCATAAAGGATGAAGATTTAGAACTCATAAATTCCAAAGTAAAACCAATCTCCGAAGAAGCATTATTCAAGGCAGTATTGCTAAACTACTTCGGACTACTATAAATCGACTTGATACAAAGCAAAGCCACCAACTATAGTTTTTAAGTAGTCGGTGGCTTTGTGTTTCAATAGGGTATACCCATATGAAATAGTTGGTAATATAGTGAAAAGTATTTCAATAGGCTATAAATTGCAATTTTGAAATATTTCAAAGAAATCAGATATCTTATTGAAACAGAACAGGGCAAGCATGGCAATTTGGTTTAGGCATCCTCATCAGCAGTGAAATTAGATAAGATATAATTTTTATTTTATTTAAGTTTTAATTATTAGATGTTAAGAAAATGGAGAGGCATCAAGCCTTTCCTTTTCATTTTATAAGGAGGAAAGTAAGACATGTCACTAAAATATGCATACTGTAGAGTATCTACAAAAGACCAGAATATTGACAGGCAAATCATTGCGATAAAGAAATATGCACCTGATATACCAGATGACAACCTATTTATTGATAAGCAGACAGGTAAGAATTTTGAGCGTGAACATTATCAAGAAATGAAAGTCATACTGGAACATATTTCAAAGGTGAAATCAGAAAGTGACAACATTGAGCTGATAATAGAGGAGCTTGACAGACTAGGCAGAAACGCAGATTTAATCAAGAAAGAACTTATGTGGTTTAAAGAGCATAATATCATAGTTCGTATCTTGGAAATACCGACAACACTCGTTGAGCTTGATAAGAATAATCATTTATTAATGGAGATGGTAGCAAATATATTGATAGAGGTTTATACAACGATAGCGCAGGCAGAACTTGAAAAAAGAGCAAAGCGACAGGCAGAAGGAATAGCAGTAGCAAAGTCAAAAGGAGTCTACACAGGCAGAAAGCCTATCAAAATTGACAATGAGCAGTTTAATTCAGTTTATGCACGTTGGAAGTCAAAAGAAATTACAGCCAGACAAGCAATGTCAGAGTTAAACATCAAATCAAATACCTTTTACCGAAGAATTAAGGAGTATGAAGCCAGTAAAAAATCATCATTGTAGCATCAAAGATTCCACTAATCTACCGATCGCACCTAGCATTACAAATTTTTCAATAGCATTGTAAATGCATCAAGAGTGGTTCCTACAATAATTAAAAATACTAATTATTAGTTATTGATTTTTCATCGGGGGTAAAATTTTCAGTCCGACTCCAGAACGATTGGTGTCTGCATAGGTGAATTTCCTAGTAATGCATAGGGTCAAAAATATATAGATGCATTAGGATTTAAAATTTTTTAGTAAAAATCGGAAGTATCGCACTACCGATTTTTCACTATCAAAATACCTTGAATTTCCATATTCCGAGCGTTAGTATTTCAGAAAGGAGGACAGCTACCATGGTTACTATTACAAACACCTCAAACAATCAATCGCTACAATTATCCGATCACATTGAGCATGAGGATTTAAAAGAAAACCTAGAGGAACAGACAAGGGATGCAATAAATATTTTGCAACTGCTTGAAGTAGAGTTATCAGCAAATGAAGATGACGAGCATACAATCAGAACTGTATCTATCGTAGAAAAGATATTGAAATCACATTTAGAACTGATAAAACTCATCAATTAGAATTACGAAAACATTCAGCAGTCATTTTTAAGGCTTTTATCTGTTTATCAGTCAATCCATCAAGGGAAAGGACACTTTTATTGCTTGTATCAATATTAAGAAGATAATCGACAGAGGTCTTGTATTGACTAGCCAATTTTACAAGAACAGGGATTGATGGAAGTCGTTCATTACTTTCATACAGACCAATGGTACTTACTGACACACCAATCAATTCAGCGATTTGTTTCCTTGTAAGCTGATTATTAACACGTAAAGTTTTGAGTTTATCACCTAAATTTTCAAGCATAGCCAGACCTCCATATGTGTAAACAGATTTTATATAGTTGTATGCTACAATGGGTTGTAAAATACGACTAAAAGTAGTAAAATGCTACTATCACGAATAAACAGCAATGGAGGAAAATTATGGGCATACAATTAACAGAAAAAGAGCAGGACTTACTTGTATTATGCATTGTAAAGGAATGTATAGCTTATGCAGAGAAAAATAATAAAACATTTGAAGATGTATTAAATGAGGATTTATTTCCTGCTGAAGCAAATACAGGCTTTGCAGAAATGGTTTGTAAAACGATAGAAGCGTTAAAAATCAAAGGCTACATAGATGGTACAGTAGTACTCAAATATGAAATAAAGATGGACCCAGATACTTTTGAGGAAGAGTCAACAGATGCAATAGATTTTTCATCATGTACATTTGATGATATAAGAATAAGCGAAAAAGGTAATAAGTTATTAAGCGCAAAAGAGTTTAAAGGAGTCAATAAGGATTTTGGTAAGAAAGTGAAAGCGGTTATAAAATGCATAGGAACAACTGCTTTGCAGACCTGTGTGGAATCTGCTGTTATACTTTTCTTAAGAACAGCGGGTATTCAGATATAGACATATATCAATACATTTCAATAAAAAATAATTAGATTTTAATTTGTTCATTTTTTAAGTTTGGGGGCATCGCAAGATGCCCTTACGCATTATCAAAGCATTATAGTTTAAAGGAGGAACACCAAAATGAGTGGTAAATACATGAAAGTCAAAAAGATAGTCATTCCAACATTAACACTTATACTGATAAGCAGTATGTTGTTTGGAGTGTCAGCGTGCTCTAAAAAGGAAGCAAAGAATATGAGTCAGCAAGCCTCGGAGATTGAGATAGAGTATGCGCAACTTGATACAGTAGAAGATAAAGAGGTATCAGCGCTTGATTGGACAGAGCTTGGTTCACTGACAACTTACAAAGACCTTAGAGCTTCATGGGAGAAGATAGTAGGTATTACAGGTAAAACAGGTGATAAGCATGGAATGTTCTACAATAGTATGAGTGGTGAGACACAGGATGGTTTCCTTGCACAGGTAGTAAGCATGGGAGAGTTTACAGACTTTGTTTCAAATGAGGATAACTACAACAAACTTGTAGATGCAGTTAGAGATAATTTTACAGACTCTGACGATTTAACAGATGAACAGTTATTCAGTATAGGTTTAAATGCTTATTTTAATCTATTACCAATGAAAGACGAAGCAGAGACATATGGAAATGATTATATAACAAGGGCACAGTTCTTAGCACTTATAACTAGAGCAACAAGTCCAGTTAGTGTAAAGGATACAGACGAGTTTACAGAGAACTTAGATGAATTAGATAAGGCAGTTGGGGATTCAATATATAATCAAGCAGTAGCATATTCACTAGGATATAGTTACTTAAATACAGATGATGGTTCATTAAACGCTAAAACTTATGACACTGCAATATCTAGAGGTGAAGCGATATATACAATAATGAACATGTTGTATGGAGAGGAAACACTGTCAACAGTTGATGTAGATGCATCAAAGGATGAATTTAAGGATACGAAAAATGGTGGAGACATCGAGACAGCTCAGAAACTTAAGAATAAAGCAAAGGAAATGAGTTATGCGATACAAAATCCGGATAAGGGTTGTCCAGAGCAGATATACAAAGCATTAGTAAAAGCGAAAGAGTTAGGTTTAATCGGGAATGAAACATCATGGGATGAAGCCATCACCCTATCCGATGCAATCACCCTTTACTACAACACCGCAGTTACAAAATATGATAGTGCAATAGGTAGTACTAATACAAGCAGTACAGATAATAAAGATGATAAAGACAACAAAGATAATAAATCAGACGCTACAACGAGTTCAGTACCAGAATCAGAGAGCTGGCCAGAGTATAAAGAGACAATGACCTATCTGTTAGATAACAACTTAGCAGATAGTCAATATGTAAAGATGCTAAATCCAGACATCTATGGAACCGAGACAGCTGGCAAAGCTACATACGAGTTCAGCGAGGGAACATGTACCCCAGACATTGGTGAATATATTAAAAAATTAGACCTTACAACAACAAAGGGTTACAAAATATGGGCATACTGGTATGTAGAAACAAACGCAATTCAATATGTTTATACAGGTGAGGTATCACCATACGGCGGATGGATGACAGATGAGGCATCAATAGATACACTAATAAATGTAGCAAATTCAAAGTATGGCTCAGCAAACTTTTTGAACTTAACACACCAAGATAAAATAGATGCACTTGGTACTCCATCAATGACAGATGATGAGGTTGTGGCTGCTATAAAAACTCAATATGGTATGTAATGTAAATTACATTCATTATAACAATGGGAACCCTCGTGGTTCCCATTCAACATATTAGGAGGTGAAAACAACATGAGTATACAAAGTGAAGACACAGCCTATAGAGATATAACAAGATATTATAATAAAGATTGGAATATTGAAGCATATAAGATTGCAAGAAAGCAAATTAAAGATGATAAATACAATAGTTTAGGTATAGAAGGTCATTCTATATATTTTCTGTATGGTGAAACAGAGGATGGAAAATTAGAGATTTATGTAGGTAGGTCTTCTGAAACTATGAATAACACTCCTGTATTTACGAGGTTATATCAACATAAAATAAGTACATCAGAAAGATATAGAGAAAAGTGGGATAACGCGATAGCAATTAAATTTAAAGATTTAGGCTTTGATGAAATGAGAAATCTTGAGAATTACTTTTATCACTCTTTATTAGATAGTGTTAGACTTAATAATACAGAGCCAGATACTAAACGATACACTTATGAGTCAATAAAAAACAAAGTTGAATACATCAAGGAATTTGTTAATTTCATTTTAAAAGAAGATGTATTTAAAAAAGATAAGAAACAAGAGGCTGTTAAAGAAGTACCTAGACTTGGGTACGGAGAAGAAGAACTAAAGCAGAGTGGAAAAAGAATAGTAGATAAGCAATCTGAATCAGTAACTGAAGTACAGACTCCTAAGAATATAGTTGAACAGACACTAGATTTACTTCCGAAAAATATATGGAATCCATATACAACTTTTCTAGATTTATCTAGTACATCTGGGGAGTTTTTAAAAGCAGTACTTAATAGGTTGTTAGCATCTGATTTATATAAAGGAACAGAATATGAGAATACAGTAGCACGGACATTACATATAGTATCAAAACAATTATATGGAGTAGTATTATCAGATAAGTCATATGAGTTAACAACTAAGAACTTAATGAATAAGTCAAATATCATTAAAATTGATGAGCCATACATACAACTTAATGATATAATGAAAAATTTTAATATCATTTCATCTGATAATCAGCCTAAAACTAAGATATTAAATGCAAAAGAAAAGTTACGCATACTTGGAATAAAAGAAAGTACATTCGAGGAATATTTAAAGAATAAGTTTAATATAGAGGATAAGAATATGAAGTTTAATGTCATAATAGGAAATCCACCATATCAGCAGAAAACAAAATCAATCTACAATGAATTTATAGATTCAGCAATCGGATTAAAACCAGATGCTATTACTATGATAGTAAAGAATAATTGGTTAGTATCTGATACATTGAAAGCAACTAGGAACAATATGATTAATATGGGGTTAACTAATATAATCAACTATTCTGAAGCTGGAGAAATATTTAATAACATAGGTGCAGCGGTAACAATATTTGGAGTACAAAAAGGGTATAGAGATAAAACACATTATACCGAGATTAAAAAAGGTAAAGTTATCGAAAATTATGATGAAAACCTAAGAGGTGCAAGGATAATAGCATCAAATAAAATCGAACAGCAGATAGTAAATAGGTTTTCTAAAATAAGTAAAAATGAAGACTTTAGTATTAAGACATATCCATCAGAGCCATTTAGAATAACTACAAACGGAAGAGTAGGACGTGGAGAAAGTGCATATGACTTGAAAACTTATAATGAAAGGTCAGAAAAAAATAATATTGCCGTAATATATATGAATGAACAAAAGAAACCTTATGTAAAGTATATAAATATAAATGATGTTCCTGCAAGAGCGGAGTTGGCACCTAAATATAAAGTCATATGTGGAAGGATACTAACCAAAGATAATAATATCATAAACAATATAAAACTTGCTAATCCAAATACAGTATGTTCATCATCTTGGGGTGTATTGTTTGCATCTGACAATCTGAATGAAACAAAAGCAGTAGAAAAATATATTAAGACGAAACTATTTAGATTCTTAGTAAGGTGTTTTTCAGAGGATGGAGTAATAGCTGTAAGTGCATATAGATTTAGTTTAGTACCCCTTCAAGACTTTACATCCTCCTCAGACATCGACTGGTCGCAATCCATAGCAGACATAGATAAAAAGCTTTATAAAAAGTACAACCTAACAGATGCTGAAATATCATACATAGAAGGTACAGTAAGATCCATGGATATAGAGCCGAGCAAACCAACAAATACAGAGCAGAGTAAGCAAAAGTATACACCACAAGATGTTATGGCGAATTACATCAACAGACAGTTACAACAGCAATCAAAATAACAGTATTTACATCTTCTTTTAATGAAAAAAATGAACAATAACAATCAATGCACTTCATTTTCCGATGGAGTGCATTTTTTTCTACCTTACTAAAAATATAAATTAAAAATTTACAATTTTTAAGAAAGGTAGGAGCAACATGGAAAAGCGTATTTTAATCAAGCGAAACATAATAAAAGCAATAGTAGTGTTTATATTTTTCATAGCGATATTCATGTTTAACCCACTCCAAGCATATGCGGATGATGACGTCAGCATAGGTCAAGTGATGAACCTTAGTTCATACAGTAGTAATGAAACCGACGAGTCATCAAACGAGCAAGCCAGCTATCTATATTGGGCTGCATCTGGTGAGCGAAGTGGAATCATGTTATATGTAATAGATGAAAAAGGTGAAACACGGGGTAAAGCAATCCTTATGGAAAAATCAGGTCGTGATAAGTATGGTTATTACATTGAAGCTGGTTTAAACAGACAAAGTGGAATAAAAGGATGTCCACATATTAATCCTAAAGTACCATTAACATTAGGAAATGATAACGCATACGATTATGTGCAAGGAGTAACTCCAGTAACATATGCTGGTGGATGGCAAGCCACAGGTTCCCAGTCCATGGCATACTTAATGCAGAATGTACCTGGTTGTGATTTAACTATAGGTACTGTATCAATGTCATGTCCACGTTGGGCATATTATGTGTTAAAGGCTGGAGGTTCAAAGGCACTTAAGGCATTAGCCAAACCCGATACAAAATGGCATGTAGTAGTAGAACCAGCCTCAATCAATTATATGTATTCAGACGATACATTTGCGAATGATACAGTGGATGCAACAGGCATGACATGGCATGCAGGAGACCCAATGCCAGATGGAGCAACAAATGAGAATGGTTGGACACCAAGATTACAGTTTGGAACAGCATATCGATTATTAGAAGAATCAAGTAGAATATGTGGATCAGGTGGAGGACAATACACCTATAAGTTCTACAATACTCAGTTACCATATAGTCTATGCTTAGAGCATGATTTAGAGTTACCAACATTTTGTGGTCCAAAGAGAGTTTATCCAGCAGTAAGAAGTAAAGTACATCGTATAAGTAGTTCATCAGAGATAGCGAGTGATGGTGTAGCAATAGCCTCCATTGACATTACAGGTATTTCCCTCCCTCCCATTCATACATATGGTGGTTCAACCCCAGGCAACACAGAGAACCCAGACCCACCAAAAGATGGAAAGTGTACGATAAAGAAGTTATATTATACAGAGGTATTAAATCCAGATGGCACGATAGCGGAGGCAGAGAAAGATAAGCATAAGTTTAGTCGCTCAAAAACCACGAATTATATCAGTGTAGATAATGAATCAGGCTATGTACTCGAAGGCTGGAAGGCATCATCAAAATCGCATTCATTGAATAGCAAGAGAGACTTTAAATCAATAGGCCTTGTCACCCAGCAAGGTACATCATCATCAGTCATAACCATTGGTGACCAAGATAATTTATATGTCCTCATGGTTTAATCTTCTAAAACGTATTATTTAAGAATCAAGTCATATCTCACTCATTTCAAAAATATTGAAAATTTCAAAAATGCATTTCAAGAAAAAAATATGACACAATCAAATCCTTTATTTCAATATGAAAAATGTTTAAAATACCAATATCGTCAACTATGTTTATCTGCTATACTTTGGGTATATATGGGAGGTAAATATGAGTGGAGCAGAATACATAGAAAATGGATATAAAATAAAAATCAGCAGAAAGCGTACAAGAGTAACTACATATGAGAATATGCGGTTACATACAACAAAACCGATAAAGAGCGATAAGCAGAAAAAGATAAAACCTACAATACCAAGTGATTATGCAGGGTTTAATTATCATAATCGTATGAAGAACCGAAGGAGCACAATACGTGAGATATGTTATAACAGTTTTGATATTCCAAATGTCGTAATGATTACACTGACTTATGACAGTACAAAACTTGACAGCAGCATATGCAGTGATCTGGTACAGTCGCATTATGAGTTTAAGAAATTTATCCAGAGGGTATGTTCGCATTATGATAATTTTAGGTATCTTGCGACATTTAACAGACAGACAAATGGAAACTGGCACTACCATGTAATGTGCAACTTCCAAAACGACATAAGTAATAATATAATACAGAATCTTTGGAAGAATGGGTTTACTTATGTTACTGGGATTAAGTCAATGGATGGCTATAGGACATCTGTACAATACTTAATAGATAACATGAATGATGCATCGGGTGAATTAAAGGGCAAAAGAGGTTTTTTATATTCAAAGAATTGTGAGCGTGACATTGTAATAGATTCATGGCACGCTGACCAAGAGGATGAATTTGCAGAGGCTTTTGAGCGTGTTGCAAGTACTGATAGAAAGATACTGTATGAAACGAGAAATCATCTGGGAGTAAAAGGTCAGACAGTGAACGAGCAGACAGGCGAGGTGTCAGAGTATCACATACCAGACAGGGAACTTACAACAGCACTTGAACAGGCTGGATATGAGAACTGGGATGAAGTTTATACGCACTTAACATCATCGGCAGATTTTTCAGACAGATTTGCACCCCTGCTGCCAGCAACAGAAAAAGTTAAAACAAAGTAGTAATAATAAATGCAGTCTTAGCAGAGGGACTGCATTTTATATTACCTGCAAAGTAAAAACTCCTTACAGTGTGCTACACCTCGCACAATACATAGATATGAAATAAAATAAAAGAAATTAAAGTGCAGGAGGGCATGAGTTATGCAGATAAGACTAAGAGGACATAAGGAAAAAAACAAAGTGGTCATCTTAATGTCGATTCCAACAGTTAAGGAAAAAGAGGTCATTACAATGCTGTTACCAGACAATGGCGATTGGAGAGCAGACATGGAGTGTTACGATAAGGTACTGGCGGCATATGAGGAACGCTGGGAAAAGACATTACACTGATAACAATTACAATGGAGGGCATGAGCTATGCAGATAAGATTTAAGAGTATACGCGAGCGTAACATAATGGGTGTAAATATGGTTTATCCAGATGGACATCCTAGAACAGTATTAATGGCAGAGCTGCCAATGGATGGAGACTGGAGGGCGGATGTAGAGTTTTATGATGAAATAGAACAGGCATATAGGAAACGTTTACGCAAGGCACTTCACAGCTAAACAATATCCGATAACAGCAAGGCATCACAGAAAATGTGGTGTCTTTTCTTTTTATCCAGCATTATCAATTTCCTTAAAAAATAAGTATGCATTTTTAAGACTGGTTGACTGGGTGGATGCATTGGAAATTTTTATATCAATGGATGTGACAATCAAAAATATTGAAAATATGAAAAAATGATAGAAATAAAAATATTGAAAATTTGAGAAAAGTATATCAAGATTTTTTCAAAGTTTTTATTTTTTAGAAAAAATGGGCTTGAAAACAATAAAAAATTAGCAGTTTGAAAAATAAAATAGTTTATAGGGGAGATTGAGCGAGTGTGTCCGATGCACCGATACCATAGCAGATCATGGCGCAGACATCCCCAGCAAATAATTCAAAAAATAACCCAAATAGTTACCGATTCAAAATTGCATAGTAAAAAATTCAGATGATTGCATTAGAAGTTTACTCTGATGCAATTTTCTATTTCAGAGCAGATATATCAAAGAAAATTGCAGCTATTTTTTTGGTGTTCGTCAAATTGCACAATAGACTCATCATGAAAAATGTGCATACACTTATACTTAAGTGGTTTATGACATTTGTTTTTTGTGAATTTTAAGTGTGTAGAATGAAGCAAACAGAGCAGATTTTTTCTACACTCACTTTTGTTTATATTTTGCCATTTTGGTGGTATATTGCAAGTGTAAGGTACCTACAGCAACAAGAGAAAAGCAGTATAAATAAAACAAATCTATGGAGGAAAAAAATGGACAGTTTTGTAAGCAATCAAGCACCTATAATTGGTGCGCAGACACAAGTAACACAGCAGGCAGCAACAGCCCCTATAATGGCAACAGCACAGCAGACACCTGCGCTGGACAATATAACAACAGATGAAAATGCACTGCGTTTCAAAGAAAAAGCAGAGGCGCAGACATCCAAAGTTATATCAGCTATAGAGGGTATGAAGAAGCTGTCAAACAAGAAGTATTATTCATATACGACAGCTCAAGTCAATGAGATGATGAGTGCAATACAGTCTGCATTAGATGAACTCAAGAAAGAGTTCTTGACAGACACGACAGAAAAGAAGAAAGTGTTTACCTTTTCTTCATAATAAAAAAGCGAAAAACAACAAATTTCACAGTTTAGCATATGTTTGCGCATTGTTAAGCTGTGAAATAAATGAAAAGGATAACGATACAAAAGAAAGGATTTTTGTATCGTATGGATATAGAAAAAGATAATTTAGCAATTAATGAAAAATATAATCTCACCATTAAAGAAGCAGTAAAGTACTTCAACATAGGTGAGAAAAATCTCCGAAGGTTGGTGTCGGACAATCCAAATGCAGACTACATACTTATGGTAGGAAATAAGATACTTATTAAACGTAAGATATTCGAGCAGTTTATTGATGAGACAGGCTCTATATAAAAGTAAAAAATACCTTGCAAAATATATGTAGTTCCGATACAATCCCCATCCAATGGTGGGGAGTGTATTAGAGTTTGGAGGATAAACCATGAGTGAAAAAAGAAGAGACAATAAGAATCGCATATTACGTATAGGAGAACAGCAACGTGCAGATGGGAGATATTTATTCAGCACGTTAGATCCAATTTCAAAAAAAAGAATATTTGTATACAGCTGGAAACTGGAAAGACATGATAAAATGCCAGAGGGAAAAAAGCCAGACTTATCGCTTAGAGAAAAGGAAAAATTGCTAGAGCGTGACTTGGCAAATGGTATTTCGTTATCCGGTGGAGATATGACAGTATTAGAACTGGTAGAGAAATATTTGGAGCAAAAGC
>ERZ1673741.2138-NODE-2138-length-14575-cov-4.802410_pt1 | contig 14575 bp, 12 predicted proteins | sample MGYA00580209_ERZ1673741 | MGnify/ENA primary metagenome ERZ1673741 (study PRJEB41218, sample SAMN15661754) | gut metagenome | host: Homo sapiens | place: Canada: London | collected 2015-08-20/2019-03-30 | study: EMG produced TPA metagenomics assembly of... | reverse complement strand
CCCCTGGGGCAAGTTCGGGGGGTTCTCAGGGGGCTTCTCCGAAAGAAGCCCCCTAAGCAGGGTTTGGGGCAGAGCCCCAAGGTCTCTCCCCTTACTTCGTCGGGAACGGGTAAGAGCCGGCGTTGGTGGCGAAGAAGACTTTGCCGATTTTGTACTTGTTGCAAGCGGATTCAAAGCTGATGACCACGCGGTCCCCCTTGACGGTCAGGTCTTCGCTGAACGCCGGGATGTCCATCTGCTTGATCAGGTTCTTTTGACCGATGTAGAAGAGGGGAACGGAGTTGAAATCGGATTCGTTGTCGGAGACAGCAGCGCCGGATTCCAGCATGCCGTTGTAAAATTCCAGAGAGGAGGAGCTAAGGCCCCAGGAGCGCGAAATGGCAATCACGCCGTTGTGAATGGCAAAACCCTGAACCAGACCCGGAACCGAGATGTGAAACTCGGGCTGAGCGCGCAGCGAGCCGGTCTCCTCAATGGTGTAGCAGGTCACGACAGCGCGGTTTTCCTCGCCTTCAGGCGTCTTGAACGCATGAGACTGCTCGGTCTCGTAGTTCCCGGCGCGGTAAAACTCGCCAACGTACATCCTGTCACCGTCCGCAAAGCAGAAGGACGCCGAATTGTCGACCTTGATTTCCTCTAGGCAGGGAATGCGATCGCCGGCCTTGGCAGAAAGAATCGCGGAGAGGTCGTAGCGCAGCAGCGCATTGTCACCGGCAATGTAAACGTACTTGTCGGTCGCGGTCACACCGCCGCCGTGACCCTTGCCCAGCGCGCCGGTGGTGTCCAGCGGCAGGAGCTTTTTGTGGTTGTCGCCCTTGACAAAATAGAGCGCGAGATGCTCGCCGTCATAGCCGGATTGGAGGTAAGCGTCCTCGGAGGAGAGATAGGTAATGCCCTGCGGGGTGAAGCCGGAGTGAATGTCCGGAATGGGGCAAGCGGATTGGTAGCCGTCGTAGTAGTCAGCGTAAATGATATACTTGGTGATGTCCGTTGCCGTCCATGCAATGACCAGGACCAGAACGAGGATGCCGAGGATGGAGAAAAAGACCTTGCAGAATTTTTTCATGGAAAACCGTCCTTTCATGGATGTTATTTTCTTTATTATACTCCTGACTTATGACGCTGGTGTGAACGAAACGGCGCTTTTTCGAACCGGAGGGATTCCGTGGAGGGGGGATCGGGATTGGATTCACCCTCATCCGACTCCTGCGGGCGGTGGTCGAAAGTGGTATGATAGTTAGTTAGTGTGTAACCATCTCACCTCTATCCATCGGAGATCCCGCCTGCCGGCGCCCCCGCCGGTGGCGCACCGCGCCCCCTCCACCACTTTTTTCTCGAAAAAGGCTTGTAATTTTGGGGGATTTATGATACAATAGATCAGATCATAAAAAAGGTGGAAAAAGAGCACACATGATAACAGTCAATAATCTGAGTTTTCATTTCGGCGGTCAGCTGCTGTTCAAGAACGTTGACCTCAAATTCACGCCGGGCAACTGCTACGGCATCATCGGCGCGAACGGCGCGGGAAAATCGACCTTTCTGCGCATCCTGTGCGGGGAGTTGGAGCCTTCAACGGGCGAGGTCGTAATCCCGGATACCGTTCGGATGTCGGTCCTGCGGCAGGACCACTTTGCGTTTGACCGGTACACCGTTCTGGACACGGTCATGATGGGCAACCGCAAGCTGTGGGACGTGATGAAGGAAAAGGACGCGATTTACGAAAAGGAGGATTTCACCGAGGAGGACGGTCTGCGCGCCTCGGAACTGGAAGCCGAATTTGCCGAGATGAACGGCTGGGAGGCAGAATCGGAAGTCTCGCGCCTGATTCAGGGCCTGGGTATGCCGGTGGAATCGCTGGAAGCGCTGATGTCCACCCTAAAGGAGAGCGAAAAGGTGAAGGTCATGCTCGCGCAGGCGCTGTTCGGCAACCCCGACATCATCATGCTGGACGAGCCGACCAACGGTCTGGATATGGATGCCGTGCTCTGGCTGGAGGACTTTCTCTCTGACTATTTCGGTACTGTGCTGGTCGTTTCCCACGACCGCCATTTCCTCAATGACGTCTGCACGAATATCGTCGACATCGACTACAACGGCATCAAGATGTACGTCGGTAACTACGAATTTTGGTATGAATCCAGCCAGCTGATTCAGCGCATGATGAAGCAGCAGAACAAGAAGGCTGAGGAAAAAATCAAGGAACTGCAAACCTTCATTTCCCGCTTCTCGGCGAACAAATCCAAATCCAGACAGGCAACGTCCCGGCGCAAGCTGCTGGACAAGCTGACGGTGGAGGAACTGCCGGCATCCTCGCGGCGGTATCCGTTCATCGGCTTTGATATGGACCGCGTGGCAGGCAAGGACATCCTGTTTGTCCGCGACCTGACCAAGACGGTTGGCGGCGTGACGCTGTTCAAAAACCTCTCTTTTACGGTCAATAAGGACGATAAGATTGCGCTGGTCGGCAACGAGCAGGCGATTACCGCGCTGTTCCGCATCCTGATGGAGGAGGATACCCCCGACAGCGGCGATTTCAAGTGGGGCGTGAGCATTACAAAATCCTATTTCCCGCATGACAATACGCCGTATTTCAAGGATTGCGACCTCTCCATTATTGAGTGGCTCGGTCAGTATGCCAAGGAGACCACCGAGACCTATCTGCGCGGATTCCTCGGGCGGATGCTCTTCTCGGGCGACAGCGTGTTTAAGCCGGTCAAGGTGCTGTCCGGCGGCGAAAAGGTGCGGTGCATGTTCTCGCGCATGATGCTGTTCGGCTCGAACTTCCTCCTGCTCGACCAGCCGACCGACCACCTCGACCTCGAATCCATCAGCGCAGTCAACAACGGCTTGTCGGCGTTCAAGGGCAACGTGATTTTCACCTCGCATGACTACGAACTGGTCAATACCGTCGCAAACCGAATCATTGAGATTACCCCCGACGGCATGCGCGACTACTCCGGCACCTTCGAGGGCTTCCTCGAACGGAAAAAACAGGAATCCGAGGCTTGACCCTCCATTCCACACCCTTGCCAATCCAAAATCCGCACCCACCAAAAACTCAGCCAATCCATCCCCTTTATTGAAAGTTCTTGGAGTCCTTAGAACCTTCTTGGGGGAAGGTTCTAAGCTGGGTTTGGGGTAGCGCCCCAAGGTCTTTGCCCCAAGGCCTTTACCCCCCGGAGGTTTCTATGCGCTATGACGAAACGACAAACAGCATCAGGCTCCCCGTGCGGGAGCTTTGTTTGCTTGCGCTCCGGAGCGGGGACCTCGACCTGCGACCGGGCGCCCGGGGGATCGGTCTGCGGCGCGCAGCGGAAGGGCAGACGGCACACCGGCTGCTGCAGACCCGCATGACGGCAGACGGCTACGAAGCCGAAACCGCGCTGGAGGATACCGTGACGGTCGGAGACCTCCGGGTCACCCTGTCCGGCCGTGCGGACGGCGTGCTGCGGCGGGAAATCCCTGTCGTGGAGGAAATCAAAACCACCAACGGACGCCTGGACCGCAGACCCTCCGCATTCCAGGAAGCGCAGGGCGTGTGCTACGCCTGGCTGCTGGCAAGAACGACCGATGCCGAGACCGTCGAGGTTCGTCTGACCCTCTACCGGCAGTCGGACGACCGGAGCGAAACAACCGTAAAACTGTGGCGCCGGGAGGACCTGGAAAACGCCGTCCTGGAACTGCTCGGGCGCGTCCGCTGGCGCATGCAGTACGTCGCGGAACGCGCCAAACAGCGCCTGCCGTCGGCGGCAGCCTGCCGGTTCCCGTACCCCGGGCTGCGCGAAGGACAGGAAACGCTGCTGGGCGAGTGCTACCGCGACATCCGGCACGGCAAGCGCCTGTTCGCGGAAGCGCCGACCGGCATCGGAAAAACCGTCTCCACCCTCTACCCGGCAGTGCGTGCACTGGGCGAGGGCAGCTGCGATAAAATCTTCTACCTGACCGCCAAAGCAAGCACGCGGCGCGAGGCGTTCCGGGCGGCAAGGGACATATACGAAGCGGGCGGGCATTTGCGGACGGTCGTGCTGACATCGCGCGAACAGATCTGCCCGAACCGAGCGGCGCACGAGGACCCGGCAGGCGTGACCGCGCATTGCAACCCGCTGCTCTGCCCGCGCGCGGCGAACTTTTACGACCGCGTTCCGACCGCGCTGTGCGACTGCCTCGACCACGGAAACGGATTCCCGCGCAGCGTGATTGAAAAAACGGCGCAGGACTACGGCATCTGCCCGTATGAGCTCCAGCTGGAACTGTCGGAGCTGTGCGACATCCTCATCTGCGACTACAACTACGTATTTGACCCGATGGTTTACCTGCGGCGGTACTTTGCGGAGAACGCGGCAGGGGAGCGGTACGTGCTGCTGGTGGACGAGGCGCACAACCTTGCCGACCGCGCGCGGGGGATGTATTCGGCAGACCTGACGCTGACGGCAGCGGAGGACGCCTGGCAGGCGCTGACCGGGGAGGGCAAACCGATGCCGGAAGGAATCGATGCCCTGGAGGCGCTGATCCGCGCGCTGCGGTCCTGCCGCGCACTTTGCCGCGAGAACACCGAGACCGACAGCGCAGGTGTCCGGCACGGTTACTATCTCTCCCATGCCGGGCTGGAAACGCTCAATCCGGTGGCGGAGAACTGCCGCGATTTTCTCGGCAGCCTGACGGCGGGTGGCTGCGCCGAGCCGGCAGTGACGGCGTTTTCCGGCACGCTGAAAAAGTTTGCGGTCATCGCGGGGCTGTACGATTCGCATTTTCTGACCTTTCTGGAGCGTCATGGGCACGAGGTGACGGTGCGGCTGGTCTGTCTGGACCCCTCCGAGGTGCTGGGGGCGGTGCTGGCAAAGGCGAAGGCGGCGGTCTTCTTCTCCGCAACGCTGACCCCGCCGGAGTATTTCTCCAACATTCTGGGCGGCGGCAAGGGCGCGGTGCGGCTCTCGCTGGCATCTCCGTTTGACCCTGCCAATCTCTGTCTGGCGGCGGTGACCGGCATCAGCACGCGTTATGAGGACCGCGAAAAGAACGCGAAAAAGATTGCCGCCTGCATTGCGGGCGCGGTCTCGGGCAGGCGGGGGAACTATCTGGTGTTCTTCCCGTCCTATGCGTATCTGGGACGCGTGCTGGCGGCGTTCCGGGAGCGGTACCCGTCGGTGGAAATCATCGAGCAGGCGCGCGGCATGGGACAGAACGGGCGGGAGGATTTTCTCGCGAAATTTGTCGACGACGGCAGGCTGCGGGTCGGCTTCTGCGTGCTGGGCGGATCGTTTTCCGAGGGGGTGGACCTGCCGGGCAGCAGGCTGATCGGCACGGTTGTGGTCGGCGTCGGGCTGCCGGGGCTTTCGAGCGAGCGGAACATCCTGCGCGAATACTACGACGAAAACGGGGTGTCCGGTTACGATTACGCCTACACCTATCCGGGCATGAACCGGGTTCTGCAGGCGGTTGGCAGGGTCATCCGGCGGGAGGACGACCGCGGCGTTGCGGTGCTGATTGACGACCGCTGGCAGGAGGACCGGTTTCGCCGGCTCTTTCCGGCGCATTGGAATGCCATTCGATATGCAGGAAATGCGAAAGAACTTGCAAATATCGTGTCTGAATTTTGGACAAATAACAACGAAACAAACAAAAATGAAATTCAGGCACAGTAAATTTGCAGAAACATATTGCTTTTTTTGCCTGAATATGCTATAATACGAAGGTAATTTTGGGCACAGTCCCACGGAAAGGCGATAGGAAACGAATGGAATATGCAAAGATGTCGCCGCAGGAGCAGACCGTCCTGCTGGCGAAGCTGAAAACGGAGTACGAGGAATATGCGGCAGCGGGGCTGGAACTGGACCTGTCACGCGGCAAGCCCGGTGCGGCGCAGTTGGATTTGCTGCAGGGCATGTTGGATTGCATCAGCTCGTCCTCCGACTGCCGGACCGAAAACGGCTTTGACTGCCGCAACTACGGGGTTCTGGATGGCATTCCGGAAGCAAAGCGGATGTTTGCGGAGCTGTTGGGCATTCCCGCCGAGGATTTGTTCATCGGCGGCAACTCTTCGCTGAATCTGATGTACGACGCGGTTGCGCGCGCGATGCTTTACGGTGTTTGCGACAGCGACCGTCCGTGGTGCAAGGAGGAGAAGATTTATTTCCTGTGTCCGTCTCCGGGGTATGACCGGCATTTCGGCGTTTGCGAATCGCTCGGCATTGGGATGATTCCGGTTGCGATGACACCGACGGGACCGGACATGGACGAGGTGGAGCGCCTGGTTGCCTCCGACCCGATGATCAAGGGCATTTGGTGTTGTCCGAAGTATTCGAATCCGGATGGCATTACATATTCGGACGAAACGGTGGAGCGTTTCGGCGCGATGCAGACGGCTGCGAAGGATTTCCGGATTTTCTGGGACAATGCTTATGCGGTACACGACCTATATCCGGACCGTCGCGATGAGCTGGCGGATATTTTTGAGGCTTGTGCGCGGCATGGGCACGTCAACCGGGTTTTCTATTTTGCTTCAACGTCGAAGATTTCGTTTCCGGGTTCCGGTGTGGCAATCATGGCGGCGTCGCAGGAGAATTTGCGGCAGATCATGCCGATCATTGGTGCGCAGACGATTGGGTTTGACAAGATCAATCAGCTGCGGCATGTTCGGTATTTCGGCAACGCTGCAAACATTCGGCGGCACATGATGATGCTGGCAGATTTGATTCGTCCGAAGTTTGAGATTGTATTGGAGAATCTGGACCGCGATTTATCCGGTACGGGGATTGCGCACTGGACGCGCCCGCTGGGTGGGTATTTCATCAGTCTTTACGTTCTGCCCGGCTGTGCGAAGCGGACCTACGAGCTTTGCGCGCAGGCTGGCGTGAAGCTGACGACGGTTGGTGCGACTTACCCTTACGGCAAGGACCCGGATGACAGCAACATTCGCATTGCGCCGACCTTCCCGGACGAAGGCAATCTCCTGAAGGCGGTTCGCGTTCTGACGCTTTGCGCCCGCATTGCGGCTTTAGAGAAGTTGGTGGGGTGAAGAAGACCTTGGAGGGAGAAGGGAACCCCTTTCGCAAGGGGGGTTCAACGCGGCAAGCCGCTACCGTCGCTTCGCGACGCTTCTCCCTCCAAGCCTCCCTCATCCTTCCCGAACTTTCCTGAGCCGGGGTCTGCGCAGAGTGCGTGTCAAGGGATGATGTACGGGGGCGAGACGGTGTGCGGCGCGGACGGTTGGCGCGGACCCCGGCTCAGGAAAGTTTTGTGGGCTGGAGAGGTTATCGGATGGGACGGTGCGGCTATCGCGGTTGGTGCGGGGGCTGAGATTTGTTGCGTTTTAGAGCGCGGTTTGTAAAATGGCTGCATAAAATTTGTAGGTATCGAAAAGGAAGTTAAAGCTAAGGGGCTTCGTTCAAAGACGGGAATATTGGTCTTGGGAGGGGAGACTATGGTTGCGGTATTTTTGCGGACCTTTGCGATGATTTTTTTAGCGGAGATGGGGGACAAATCGCAGTTTCTGATGGCGGCGCTGGCTGGAGAATACCGGATGCGGGAGATTTTTTGCGGTGCGCTTTCGGCGATTGCGGTGCTATGCGGGCTGGCGGTGACGGTTGGTGCGGCGCTGGGCGGCGTACTGCCCATGACGCTGATTTCGCTGGTGGCTGGCGTCGCGTTTCTGTTTTTTGCCGGGTCCGGCTTAGGCGGGGACGGAGGCGAGGCAGAGACCATCCGGCGCGGCAGGGCATTCCCTGCAATTTTCGGGACCTATTTTCTGGCAGAGCTTGGCGACAAAACGCAGCTGGCAACGCTGACGCTTGCGGCAGAGGCGCCGGACGCGGGCTTGGCTGTCTTTTTGGGGGCAACGGCGGCGCTGTTCCTGTCTGGGCTGCTTGGCGCGGCGGTCGGGCTGCTGGTTGGCAAGCACCTGCCGGCGGGGATGTTCCGCTGGATTTCGGCAATCATCTTTGCGGCATGCGGGACGGTCAAGCTGCTGGGCGGGCTGGAACGCCTGCTCCCAACCGGCGGGGCAATTGCGGCAACTGCCGGTATCCTGACGGTTTTTGTACTGCTCTGCGCCGCGCGGGTGCGGGGGAAAGGCGGGGAACATGACACAGCGGGAATCGAATCCGTATCCTTACAGCGACAGTAACAAGCGCTACCAGACCTTTGAATATTTCACGCGCAGGACCCACGGCAGACGGGTTGTTAAGCTGCCGCTGGACGGCGGGTTTACCTGCCCGAACATCGACGGGCGGTGCGGCACCGGCGGGTGCATCTATTGCTCCGCGCGCGGGAGTGGGGAATTTGCGCCGGATGCAACGGTCCCAATCGCCGAGCAGATTGCCCGGCAAAAGGCGCTTTACGCGCGCAAATGGGACACAACGGCGTGTATTGCGTATTTCCAGGCGCGGACGAACACCTATGCGCCGCTGCCGGTCCTGCGGGAGAAATTCGAAGAGGCGCTGCGCCAGCCCGGCATTGTGGGGCTGAATATCGCAACGCGCGCGGACTGTCTGCCGCCGGACGTGGTGGCATATCTGGCAGAGCTTGCGGAACGGACGAACCTGACCGTGGAGCTGGGGCTGCAATCCTCCTCGGATGAAACGGCTGCAAGAATCCGGCGCGGGCACACCTGGGCAGATTTTCTGGATGGATACCGCCGGTTGCGCGCGGCAAGCGACCGAATCTCCGTTTGCGTACACCTGATTTTCGGTCTGCCGGGCGAGGAGAACGCGCGCATGCTGCAATCGGTGCGGGATGTGGCATCGCTGCGCCCGGAGCAGGTCAAGCTGCATCTGCTGCATGTCCTGCGCGGGACCGACCTGGAGGGGCTGTGGCGCGCGGGGGAATACCAGCCGCTGGACGAGGCGCGCTATATCCGTCTGTTAGCGGACGCGCTGGAGCTGTTGCCGCCCGAAACGGTGATCGGTCGCCTGACCGGGGACGGCGCACGGGAGGAACTGCTCGCGCCGCTCTGGACGCTGCGCAAAACGGCGGTCATCAACGATCTGGACAAGCTGATGTACCGCGAAAACCGCTGGCAGGGGCGGCGCTACCAGACAGAGTGGGAGCGCGGCTGACCGTTTTTTTGGCAACGTGCCGCAGTTTCTCTTGACAAACGCGTGCAGGTATGCTATCCTATAAGGGAACCTGCAGAGGGGAGGGCTGAACATGCCGAAAAGACGGAGACAGTGGGGAGATCGGAAAAGGAGATGGCGCTGTTGGACCTGGAGGGAATTGCTGGTGTCAAGTTACAGCATGCTTCTGGCTTCCCTCCTGATCGTCTTGTTAGGGCGGATTTTTTTGATTCCTTTGCCACACGGGTTTCGGCGGTGCGTGTTTTATGCTTTCCCGATGGCAGCGCTTGAGGCAACCGCTGGCGTTGTGAACTTTGTAAAAAGCTACCGTTTTCTGCTCCGGAAGGACCGGCAGGGGAACCACTGGGCGGCACACAATTTCTGGCTTGCCTTTGCCCCGATTTTGGTCCTGATCGGCGTTGACGCAGCGCTGATTTTCCTGACCTGCACCGGATATTGAGGGGAGCAGGAGAAGAGAAAAAGCCGCCGGAATCCGTTTGGATTCCGGCGGCTTTTGCTGCCGTTACGGTTTACAGGTGCCGCAGGGCGTGTAGCCCGCTTCAATCGCTTTTTCGCGCGAGGTAAACCAGATGGAGTTCGCCTTCGAAGGCGCGCTCTTGCAGTCCGTTTTGTGGAACTTTTTCGTTTTCAGATTGCCGACAAAGGCGTATTCCGTCGGCGCGGTTGCATGGTCGGTCGAGGGCTCCAGCGTGGCATCGCTGTTCCGCGCGGTGCGGAAGGTGACCGTTCCACCGTCGCTCTCACAGATGATGTCGCCCTGCAGGTCGGTGCGATAAACGGTTGCGCCAGCCTGGCTGAGACGGGAAAGGGTCTGCTCGGTCGGGTGACCGTACTTGTTGTCCTTTCCGCAGGAAATGACCGCATATTGGGGCATAACCTCCCGCAGAAACCGAATGGAGGTCGAGGTGTCGCTGCCGTGATGCCCGACCTTGAGGACCGTTGATTTCAGCGTGACCCCCGCGTCGCACATGGCAGCCTCCGAATCGTGCTCGGCATCGCCGGTGAAGAGGAACGAGGTATTGCCGTAGACAATGCGCAGGACGATGGATTTGTTATTGTTGTCCTTGTAGTCCGCGCGCGGTGCCAGCACGGTTACGGTTGCGCTGCCGAGCTGGAAGGTGGAATCGGCTGCGGGCTTGACCAGCGTCTTTCCCTGCGCCTCCACACGGGTTTTGAAGTTGTTGAAGGCTTGGGAGTCGTAGCTGTCGACCGGGCAGAACACCGTCCCGGCGGTTGCCTGTTCCAGCGCGCCAGAAAGCCCGCCCACATGGTCGGCGTCCGGATGCGTGCAGACCACGTAATCAAGATAGGTCAGCCCCTGCTTTTTCAGATAGGTGTAAACAACGCTGCTGGCGCTTTTGTCGCCGCCGTCAATCAGCATGGTCTTGCCGTCACAAATGACCAGCGAGGAATCCCCCTGACCGACATCGATAAAGTGAACGGCAAACGAGGAGCCGCCCGGAAGGTCTGCGGAGGTGCCGGGACCCGGCTGCTGAATGCCGCAACCGGCAAGAAACAGGCAAATCACTGCCAGAAGCAGCGCGGACCAGCGTAAAATCCTGCCAAAATCAGAATAGGAACAGTTCTTTTTCAAAATTGACTCCTTCTATGGGATTATCAGTGACCGAATTCGACCAATTCCAGTCCGGAATTGTCCTCAAGCGTGTGCGAAACCTGCCACTCGGTTTTGAACAGCAGGAAGTTGTTGCCCCGGAAATCCTGAACCCACTTGACGTCAAACAGATGCAGCTTTGCCGGGTCGGCGCCGTTTGAGATGCGCCGGATATACTGGTAGGGCTGCGGGTACTGCCGGTAGGTGACACCGTATTCCGACTTCATCCGCGATTCCAGCACGTCAAACTGCAGCTCTCCCACTACGCCGACATAAACGCGCTCCAAGCCGCCGCCCGGCTCGGTGAAGATCTGAATTGCGCCCTCCTGGGCAATCTGGTTCATGCCCTTGGCAAACTGCTTACGCTTCATGCTGTCGGTCTGTTCCACCATGGCAAAGCACTCCGGCGCAAAGGTCGGGATCCCCTCAAACTTCACCTTGTGCTCCTTGGCGCAGATCGTGTCGCCGATTGAGAAGATGCCCGGGTCGAACACGCCGATGATGTCCCCGGCATACGCTTCGGTGATGCCCGCGCGCTCCTGCGCCATCATCTGCTGCGGCTGCGACAGCTTAATCTCCTTGCCCGCCTGCACATGGTAGTATTCCGCATCGCGCTCGAACCTGCCCGAGACAATCCGCATGAAGGCAATCCGGTCGCGGTGCGCCTTGTTCATGTTCGCCTGAATCTTGAAGACGAACGCCGAGAAGGTGGGGGTGAACGGGTCGACTGTTTCATCCCCGGCAACGCGCGGCAGGGGCGCGGTGGTCATTTTCAGAAAATGCTCCAGGAAAAATTCAACGCCGAAGTTGTTCAGCGCCGAGCCGAAGAAGACCGGGCTGAGCTTGCCTGCGCGGACCTTTTCAAGGTCGAAATCGAAGCTCGCGCCGTCCAGCAGTTCCACCTGTTCGGTCAGCTCCTCGCGCGCATAGGAACCGATCAGGCTGTCCAGCTTTTCGGTGTCGGCAATGTCGCAGTCAATGGCAGACAGCCGGTCGCGCCCGCGATGGGAGTCGCCGAACGCCAGAATCCGGTGTCCGTCGCGGTCGTAAACACCCTTGAAGCCGACGCCGCAGCCGATGGGCCAGTTCATCGGATAGGTCCCGATGCCGAACTCCTTTTCCAGTTCGTCCAGCAGGTCAAACGGGTCGCGCGCCTCGTGGTCCAGCTTGTTGATAAAGGTAAAAATCGGAATGTGCCGCATCGCGCAGACGCGGAACAGCTTGCGGGTCTGCGGCTCAATGCCCTTTGCCGCGTCGATGACCATCACGGCGCTGTCCGCAGCCATCAGCGTGCGATAGGTGTCCTCGGAGAAGTCCTGGTGCCCGGGGGTGTCCAGAATGTTGATGCAGTAGCCCTCATATTCAAACTGCATGACCGACGACGTGATGGAGATTCCTCTTTTCTTCTCCATCTCCATCCAGTCGGACACGGCGTGCCGGTCGGATGCCTTGCCCTTGACCGATCCGGCTGTCTGAATGGCGCCGCCGTACAGCAGAAACTTTTCTGTCAGAGTGGTTTTACCCGCGTCCGGGTGGGAAATGATGGCGAACGTCCGCCGCCGGTTGATTTCTTCCTGTAAATTGCTCACGATTTTTGTCCTCTTGTACCGAAATTAAGAATACGATTTGTTTTTAGTTTTGAAAATCCATCAAATCCGTGCAAATCACGGTCCCGTCCGAGCGGATGAATACCGCTTCAAAGGGAACCGTCCCCGCGCGGTAGAACGCCAGGGCTGCCTCCTCGCCCATGACCATGAATGCCGTTGAGAGCGCATCTGCCGTTGCTCCGTCCTGCGTGATGACCGCAACCGAGGAAAGCCCGCTTTGGGTGGGATACCCGGTCTTCGGGTCGAGAATGTGATGGTAGTTCCTGCCCCCGATGGTGACGAACCGCTCGTAATCGCCGGAGACCGACAGGACCTGCCCCGGCGAAAGGGCAAGCGTTCCGGCAATGCCGCCGGTGTCCTTCGGGTCGCGCACCGACACGCGGAAGGAGGAGCCGTCCGGCTTTACTCCGAAGCAGGAGATGCAGCTGCCAAAGGAGACCAGCCCGCCGGAGAGCCCGTCAATCTCTGCCAGCTGCCCGGTCAGAACCGTTGCCGCCGCGCCCTTCGCGATGGCGCCGAGGTCGACCTGCTGCCCGTCTCGCTTGCCGATTGCCGTGCCGTCCACGTGCAGCTCCGCTGTCCCGACCTGCGCCAGCCGCTCCGAAAGCTCTGCCTCGGTCGGCAACCGATCTTCCGCTCCGCATTGCTGCCAGAGCGCCGACAGCGCGGCAAGCGTAATGTCAAAGCTGCCGCCGGTCTCCCGGGAAAGCGTGATTGCCTGCCCGATGAGCGCAGCCGTCCGCGCGTCCGCATCGGCAATGCCGTCTGCCGACCGGTTCAGCCGGGAGATGTCGCTGTCCGCAACCGTCAGCGACCACAGCCCGTCCAGTTCCGCAACCGTTGACCGAACCAGCGCAAAGCCCGCCTGCGCTGCCTGCTCGGTCCCATACAGCGTGACCGAAACCGGCGTTCCCATGCCGTAAAACAGGTCGGTCCGCTTCTCATTCTTTCTGCAGGAGGGCAGGCAAAACAGCACCAGAATCAGCGCCAAAATGCAACACGTCATGCGTTTTTCCATCTTTGCAGCCCCCTTTCCAATCGCGGCGCCAGCAGGTTGAGCAGCACGCCGGTCAGGCTCCCGCAAATAACCGCCGCCGGAAGCAGGACCGGCAGAAAGCGGGTTGCCAGGTTGGTCATCTCCAACCCCTGAGACGGGCGCGCGACCAGGACGGCTGCGGCAAGCAGCTGCCCCAGGTTATGGGCGGCAGCGCAGAATATCGACACGCCGACATAGCTGCACCGGCGCAAAATCCGCCGCGAAAGGAGCAGGGCGAGAAACGCCATGCACGCGCCGCAGAACGAGAAGAAAAGAGAGGTCCAGGACCCGAACAGCACGCCGGTGATGCCGACGCGCAGCAAGGAAACGGCGAGCGCGTCAAGCGGGGAGAGCAGGGAAAACGCGAGCACGGTGACGATATTCGCAAAGCCCGGCTTGAACCCGAGAAAATGGGTCAGGGGACCGAACGGAATCAGGTGCTCCAGGTAGGAGAGCATCAGCGCCGCCGACAGAAGCGCCGCGTCAATTGCCACGCGATGCGCGGAGGCGTGCTTCCGTCTATCCGATGATGGCATCGGCATCGCCGCCACCTCCTTCCCGATCGGTAACGGTCAGCCGGACAGATGCCGGCGCGCAGATGACGGTCTCGCCAAGCCCGGAGATCCAGCCGGTGCGCTGGCAGTATTTGTCGGGGCAGTTTGCCTCCAAAACGCAGGCACGACCGTCCAGAATCCGGACAGTCAGCGTGATGTCACCGGAGGTCACGGGGATGTCGCGGTTGACGGACAGCGGGTAAACGCTCTCCCCGTCCGGCGTGCGGATGACCAGCCAGTTTCCGGTGGTGGGTTCCGTTTCAGGGAGCAGGCTACGCAGAACCGGCAGCGTGGCGAGAAGTAGGACCGCAAGGATTACCAGGGCATCAGCAACAGAAAAACGTGTGCGAAACAAAATCCCACCTCCCCAAAGCGTTGTACGAGAATATTATACCAATAAAGCGGGGGATTTGCAAGGGCAAACGGAAAGATTTTTCGGTGTAGACAAAATTTTTTCGGAAAAGGGCTTGACATTTCAGAAAAAAAGAGTATAATATATATGTTGCGCATGAGCGCAGTCATGCGGGAGTGGCGGAACTGGCAGACGCGCACGTTTGAGGGGCGTGTGGTTCACACCATACGGGTTCAAGTCCCGTTTCTCGCACCATATCGAGTATTCATAAGGGATTTCACTTATGAATACTCGATTTTTCTATTTAATATGGTTTTATGTACGGAGTAGGTTTTCGCCTGCT
>ERZ1673741.2128-NODE-2128-length-14637-cov-5.555068_pt1 | contig 14637 bp, 13 predicted proteins | sample MGYA00580209_ERZ1673741 | MGnify/ENA primary metagenome ERZ1673741 (study PRJEB41218, sample SAMN15661754) | gut metagenome | host: Homo sapiens | place: Canada: London | collected 2015-08-20/2019-03-30 | study: EMG produced TPA metagenomics assembly of... | reverse complement strand
CGAGTCTCTCTCTGGAAGAATCAGGACGCTGCAGATGCCCGGCCTCTACTTCAAGTACGCGCGCCTCGGCCGTGACCTTCGATTCGCGAATTTGGAGACGGCTTTTGGCTGGCTTACGAGCGCTGGCATAGCAATTGAGGCGATGAGGGTCGGGCAGATTGATTACCCGTTGGGCCTCTCGGAAGACCGAACAGCGTTCAAGTTCTTTCTCAACGACGTTGGCCTGCTCACTTCGCGCCTTATGGGCAAGGCCGAACTCGACGTTATCAACGGAAAGACATCCATCAATTATGGCTCGATTTTTGAGGCGGTCGTTGCGCAGGAGCTGCTGGTTCGCGGGTACGCACCCCACTACTACTCCTCAAAGAAGCATGGAGAAGTCGACTTCGTCGTCGAGGACTCCATGACGGGGGAGACCCGCCTGATCGAAGTCAAGTCCGGCAAGGACTATCACCGCCACAGCGCGCTTGCCGGGTTGCTCAAGTCTGGGGCGGCAAAGAGCGCCGTGGTCCTGCACGACGGCAACCTTGAGGTCGAGGGGGAGGTGATGCGGCTGTGGGGCGATGCGGGTTCCTCACGCTGCCCGGTTTCGCCGCGTTGGGGTGACGCAAAATCGGAGGGCCTTATGTCTGGCAAACCGTTCAGCCTGCGAACAGGAGCCTTCAACCGAAGTGTAAGCATCCGGTGCGCATTCAAGGAGGGGGTACAAACTGTGTTAGACTGGCTTGTACGCCAAAGCAGCTGTTGCAAAGGGCGATGGTTGGGCCGGATATGTGCCCGCGCGCCCATTGCTTCGCTCCTTGGCCAACGGATCGCCATTGCCGAGCCTGGCAAGAGGTGAATGACGGGAGGATGCCCGGGCTCCGGGTACGTGAGAGAAGGTTTTGAGGACGATGAAACGGATTTTCAGTAATTGCCGCGGCTCGCTGGGGTCGTTGCTCAAGATCGCTAGCAACCCTTCTCGTTCCTCTTCCGCTTTCGCCATGTTGGTAGGCTGTGTTTCCTCGGACCCGAAAAAAGGCCGTACGAATTCGGTATAAAAACAGCTGGTCAAACCGTTGTTTTTTGTACCGAATTATACCCCGTTTTCCTCCCTTTTCACTTATAACAAATTTAATCTTGAGGAGGCTGCGTGGCGTCTACTGAGAATGTCATGGGTTCCGCGTGCGGCGGGGCTGCGGGTGCCACGTCAGTCGACCTGGAGAAGGCATCTACCGCCGACAACGCTGAGGGGAACCCGTCATCACAAGACTCCCTGAGGGCATGAGGGTCATCAGGGGTGGTGCGAAGCGCTCACCCAAACCCATCAGCCTCTCCGCAGACGAGGCCGAGGGAATGGGCGATCTTGAGCCTGATGATGCTGTCGCCTGTGCCTCCGAGCGCCTGCGCAGCGGCCGTTTCGTCTACCGCTCCATTAAGCGCCTGTTCGACATCGTCTTCAGCCTGCTTGTCCTCGTCGCCCTTAGCTGGCTCTTCGTGATCGTGGCCATTGCCATCAAGATCGATGATCCCGAGGGTCCTGTCTTCTTCGGGCAGGAGCGCGTCGGGCTCGACGGCAAGCACTTCCGCATGTGGAAGTTCCGCTCGATGTGTGCCGACGCCGAGGAGAGGCTCGCCGAGCTCCAGGCTCAGAACGAGAAGGACGGACCCGTCTTCAAGATGGCGGACGACCCGCGCATTACCCGCGTGGGGCACTTCATCCGCAAGACATCCATCGACGAGCTGCCGCAGTTCCTCAACGTTCTCCTTGGCGATATGTCCGTCGTGGGGCCACGACCTGCGCTTCCCAAGGAAGTCGCAGAGTACACCCCGCGCCAAAAGCAGCGCCTTCTGGTTAAGCCGGGCATGACCTGCTACTGGCAGACCCGCCGCAACCGCGACTCGATCACATTCGACGAGTGGGTCGAGCTCGACCTGCTCTACATCAAGAAGCAATCTATTTGGATTGACTTTAAGTTGATTGTCCAGACCATAGGCGTTGTGCTGACCGCTCAAGGGAGTTAATTGCATGATTATCACTCGCACGCCCTTCCGCATGTCGTTCTTCGGCGGCGGCACCGACATGCCCGAGTTCTTCAACGAGCACGGGGGTTCGGTCATCTCGACCACGTTCGACAAGTATTGTTATGTTACGGCACGCCACCTGCCGCGCTTCTTCGATTACTCCACGGAGCTCGTCTACTCGAGGATCGAGCGGGTCTCCGACCCCTCCGAACTTGAGCACCCTGCCGTGCGCAACGCGATGCGGATGCTCGACATGCGTGAGATGCGCATCGCCTACGAGGCCGATCTCCCCGCGCGCTCGGGTTTGGGTACCTCTTCGTCCTTCGCCGTGGGCATGCTCAACGCCTTCCACTGCATGAAGGGCACGTACGCCTCCAAGGACCGCCTTGCCAGGGAGGCAATAAAGCTGGAGCGGGAGCTGTGCGCCGAGGCCGGCGGCTGGCAGGACCAGATCGCCGCGGCGTTCGGCGGCTTCAACCGCATCGACTTCGCCGACGGAGACTTCTCGGTTCGTCCGGTCGTCATCTCGCCCGAGCGCAAGCGCGAGCTCAACTCCAACCTGATGATGTTCTTCACCGGCTTCACCCGCTTCTCCTCGGACATGCAGAAGGCCAACCATGTCTCGGACAAGACCGCCCAGCTCAAGGAGATGCTGGCTCTGGTCGACGTGGCCGAGGGCGTTCTCACCGACAAGTCGGCGGACCTCTCCGATTTCGGCCGTCTGCTCGACACCACCTGGCGCCTCAAGCGCGGCACCGGCTCGCAGATATCCACAGGCTCCATCGACGCCCTCTACGAGCGCGGAATGAACGCGGGGGCCCTTGGCGGCAAGCTGCTGGGCGCCGGCGGGGGAGGGTTCCTCGTCTTCTACGTGGAGCCCGACGCGCAGGAGTCCGTGCGCCGCGCCATGTCCGACCTGCTCTACATACCGTTCGAGTTCGAGGACGGCGGGACCTCCGTCGCCTACTACGGGCCCGAGGACTACGACCTGGAGGGATCCCGCTAATGGATACCAAGTGCCCCCAGACGGGCGACGAGTGCCTGTCAACCTTCTTCGGCAACTACCCCGAGATGCTGGCATGCGAGGCCGAGGTCCGCGCCGCGCGCGACCTGATCGCCGGGTCCTTCCGCGCGGGCAATAAGCTGCTCGTCTGCGGCAACGGCGGATCCGCGGCCGACTCCGAGCACACGGTCGGCGAGCTCATGAAGAGCTTCCGCTTCAAGCGCCCGGTCGACCGGGCCTTCTCCGAGGCGTACCGCGAGGCCAACGGCTCCGAGGCCCCCTCATGGCTCGAGGGGTCGCTTCCCGCCATCTCGCTCGTCTCCCAGACGGCGCTCTCCACCGCGTTCGGCAACGACGAGGCGGCCGTCGGCGTCTTCGCCCAGCAGGTCTACGGCTACGGCGAGCCCGGCGACGTGCTGCTCGCCATCTCGACCTCGGGCAACTCCGCCAACGTCGTCGAGGCCGCGAAGGTCGCCCGCGCCAAGGGCGTGCGCGTGGTCTCGCTCACCGGCGCCAGAGAATCCAAGCTCACCGGCATCTCCGACGTCTGCGTCCGCGTGCCCCGCGACGAGGTCTTCCGCGTCCAGGAGCTTCACCTTCCCACCTACCATGTCCTCTGCGCAGCCGTCGAGGCCGACATGTTCGGGGGTGCCGAGTAGATGCGCCCCTACCGCGAGGCCATCGTGCTGGCGGGCGGCTTCGGCACCAGGCTCGCCCACGTCGTGCCCGACGTCTGCAAGCCCATGGCGCCCGTCGCCGGCAGGCCGTTCCTGCGCTTCATCATGGACCAGCTCGCCGCGGCGGGCTTCGACCGCGCGGTCGTGGCCGACGGCTACCGCCGCGAGCAGATCGAGGGCTTCTTCGGTCCCGCGTACCGCGGCATGTCAATCGTATACAGCCCCGAGGAGACGCCGCTGCTCACCGGCGGTGCCGTCAAGAGGGCATTGAATAGTTGCCAATCGGACTGGGTCTTCGTCCTGAACGGCGACACCTGGCTCGATGTCGACTTCGCCTCCATGGAGGCGGCCGCGTGCGACGCCCCCGAGAACGTCTCATCCGTCATCGCCGTCAAGCGCATGCGCAACTTCGAGCGCTACGGGACGGTCGACGTGGACGACTGCGGCTCCCTGACAGCCTTCCACGAGAAGCGCCCGTGCGAGGAGGGCCTCATCAACGCGGGCGTCTACCTGCTGCGCAGGGATGCTCTGAATAACATGCCCGAGAAGTTCTCCCTGGAGAGCGACTACTTCGAGCGCGTCGTCGGAGACGGGGCGCTGCGCGCCGCAGAGTGCAGCGGCGGCTTCATCGATATCGGGGTTCCGGAGGACTACGTGCTCGCCCAGACGATGCTCGCCCCGCTCGCAAAGTCGTGGAAGCTTGCCATGTTCGACCGCGACGGCACGATCAACGTGGACACGGGGCACCTGCACGAGCCGGAGAAGTTGGAGCTGATCCCCTCCACGGTCGATATCATGCGCGGCTACTCCGACGACCCCAACTTCAAGGTCGTCGTCGTGACCAACCAGGCGGGAATCGCCAAGGGCCTCTACACCGAAGCCGACATGCGTCGCCTTCATCGCTACATGGAAAACGAACTGGAGAAGCTCGGTGTCCATGTGGATGCCTGGTACTTCTGCCCGCACCACCCCGACTACACGGGGCCGTGTGAATGCCGCAAGCCTGCTCCGGGGATGCTGCTGGCTGCCATGCATGAATTCGATGCCAATTCTTCAGGGTGCGTCATGTATGGGGATAAGGCTAGCGACGAATCGGCTGCTATGAAGGCGGGCGTTTCGTTCGTGTGGGCTGGGGAGGCTCTTGATGAGTAATGCCGCACAGCCTGAGAACGTTTTTCCGAATATTGGATTATCTGAAGATATGACCACCCAGTTCCGCGTTGCTATGGTTATGGGCAAGATGCTCGGGGGTGGTGTCGAGTCTGTCGTCATGAATTACTACCGAAGCATTGACCGCTCGAAGGTTCAGTTCGACTTTCTAGTGGACTCCGACTCGTCGCTCGTGCCTCGCGATGAAATAGAAGCCCTCGGGGGTCGCGTTATTGAGATTCCTCCATATCAACGCGTTGCCGAGTACCAGATGAGGCTTTGCGATCTCTTCGAGCGTGAGGGCTGGCCTATCGTCCATAGTCATATCAACGCACTTTCGGTCTTCCCTCTTCGTGCTGCAAAGAGGGCGGGCGTTCCTGTGCGTATCGCTCACAGTCACTCCACGAGCGGCAAAGGAGAACACGCGAAGAACGCCTTCAAGGCTTTACTTAGAACCCAGGCGAACCGTTACCCGACTCACAGAATTGCTTGCAGCAAGCTCGCTGGCGACTGGTTGTTTGGCAAGGGAGCCGATTATACCGTCATGCGTAATGCCGTCGACCTCTCTGTCTTCGGTCCTGACGCCGTTGATCGCGACCGCGAGCGTGAGCTGCTCGGGGTGACTGACGGTCAGTTGCTTGTGGGTCACATCGGTCGCTTTATGGAGCAAAAGAACCACGCGTTCCTTCTCGAGGTGTTTAATGAGCTTCTGAAGCTGCGCCCTAACTCCGTCCTTGCTCTTGCGGGGGATGGCCCGCTCTTGGAACGTACTCGCGATAGGGTTCACGAGCTCGGCTTAGACAAATCGGTCTTGTTTTTGGGGATGCGGACGGATGTCCCTTCTCTCTACCGTGCCTTCGACGTGTTTTGTCTGCCTAGCCTCTACGAGGGCCTTCCCATGGTCGGCATCGAGTGTCAAGCAGCACAGACGCCGATTCTTACCTCTGACACTGTGACGGCTGAAGCGGCTGCCACGTCGCTGATGGAGTTTGAGTCGCTCGAAAGCGACCCAGGCGTGTGGGCGCGCAGACTCCTGCGGATGGTCGGAAAGCACCCATCCAGATGCGATCTCGAGTCGATTCGTGACTACGACATCGCATCTGCCGCCTCAAAACTTCTGAGTTTCTACCGCTCCGCCATGGGCGAGCATGAAAGGACCGAAATTGACCAGTAGCACCAAGAAAAGGGTTGCCATCGCTTCCTGCCACGATAAAATCAACTTCGGCAGCGTCTTACAGGCATATGCCACTCAGCGTGCGCTCGAGGACATGGGTGTCGATGCTCTGACTATCGACAAGAGGGGCTTGGGCAAAGCCATCTCGAAAGGCCGTAATGGCTACTATCTTGAGCACATTTTCGATTCTGAGCTCTATAAAGCTAAGCTGGGCTTCGTGGGTCATAGGGCCAAACAGAAGCTGGATAAAACCTTCGGCAGGGAGATGGCCGCCAGGAAGACTGCGTTCAAGCAGTTTGAGGAATCCAATTTCAGGTTCACAGAGAGGACTGCTTCCTTCGAGGAGCTCTCTGACATCGTCGATTTGTTCGACACCGTGCTGGTGGGCAGTGACCAGCTTTGGTTGCCCGTAAACATAGCGGGCGATTACTTCACGCTCTCCTTCGCGAAGCCGCCGGTTCGCAAGGTCTCCTATGCCACCAGCTTCGGCGTCTCACAGCTTCCCGGGAAGTATCTTGACCTTACCGCACGCTTCCTCTCTGACTACTCAGCGATATCCGTACGCGAGGAAACCGGGGCTGATCTAGTGCAGAGGGCAACCGGGGAGCGTTGTGAGGTTGTTTGCGACCCGACGATGCTTCTTGACGCAGATAAATGGTCCAATGTTGCGGCGAATTCTAGCGTTGAGGTTCCTAATGAGCCTTATGTTCTCTGTTATTTCATGGGAAAGAATGTCTGGAATCGAGAATGCGCTGTTCGACTCGCACATGAGCGCAGCTTGAAGATTGTCGCGATTGCGCATCCCGATGAGTATGTGAAATACGACGACGGCTACGCCGATATCTACCCGTGGGACGCCGGCCCTGCTGAGTGGGTGAGTCTCATCTCGCATGCTTCTTACGTCTGTACCGACTCCTTCCACGGCAGTGTCTTCTCCAATATTTTCCATGTGCCGTTTTCCTCGTTCCGCCGCCACGAGAACATGGGGTCCCAGTCGACCAACTCCAGGATCGACACGCTCCTCAGTGTCCTGGGAGACGCCGACCGCATCTGCGAGAGCCCCGAGCAGTTCGACGCCGCCTCCGCGAGGGACGTCGACTTCGAGTCCGTAGAGCGGCGCCTGGAGGCTTATAGGTCCAAGTCCGCGGCCTGGCTCGCCTCGGCGCTCGAGTTGTAAGGGGGACCTGATGATCAACGTCACCGACAAGGCAAGGTGCTGCGGCTGCTCCGCGTGCGCCCAAAGGTGCCCGAAGGGCTGCATAACCATGGAGTACGATTCCGAGGGCTGCGAGTACCCGGTTGTCGAGGCCTCCGCCTGCGTCGAGTGTGGGCTGTGCGAGAAGGCCTGCCCGGTCCTCAACGTCGAGCCCGACGAGCCCAGGCCCCAGCGCGCCTATCTCGTCCAGCACAACGACCCCGAGGTGCTCGCCCAGAGCACCTCGGGCGGCGCCTTCACCGCCATCGCCCAGACTGTCCTCGACGAGGGCGGGATCGTCTTCGGCGCAGGGTATCTGCGCGGGGACCAGCTTTCCCGCGCCGAGGGCACCCCGGGGCGCCTGAAGGTCGGCCACTTCGGCGTGGAGAGCGCCGACGAGCTCTGGCGCTTCCGCAACAGCAAGTACGTGCAGAGCGTCGTGGGCCCAGTCTACCCCGAGGTGAAAGACCAGCTCAAGACCGGTCGCACCGTCCTGTTCATCGGGACCCCCTGCCAGTGCGAGGGGCTCGTCCGCTACCTGGGCGGAAAACCGGATAACCTTCGCGTGACAGACTTCGTCTGTCGCGCGAACCCCGCTCGCGCGGTAGGTGGAATGGCTCGACGCGACCTGCGGGGGAGTCGCGGAGTCCGTGCTCTTCCGCGACAAGAGCCGCTATGGCTACCGCTACTCGAACATGAGGGCTACCGCGGGAGAATGCCCCGACTCCGAGACGCTCTACGGCCAGGGCGTAGAGACCGACCCGTACTTGCGTGCGTTCTTCGCGGACCTCTCCGACCGCCCCATCTGCTACGAGTGCCCGTTCAAGAAGCGCCACCGCGTGACCGACCTCACCTGCTGGGACTTCTTTGACGTCTACCGGGTCGACAAGTCTTTCGACGACAACCGCGGCGTGACGCGCGTCCTCGTCCAGGATAAGAGGGGCCAGGAGCTAATCGAGCGGGCCTCCAAGTACGCCCGCGTGGTCGAGATCGATCCCGACGCCGCGTGCGAGGGCGCCCGGGAGCTCACCAAGCCCGTGGACAAGAACCCGAGGCGCGACGCCTTCATGGCCGACGTCGCCTCCATGGACGGCAAGAGGCTCATGGAGAAGTGGTTCCCCGACACCCCCAGGGTGAAGGTGGAGAGGCTCGCGCGCCACGTGTGCGAGAAGCTGGGAATCTATGACCAGGCGAAGCGCTTGGTCAAGAAAGTGATCAAGAAATGAGCGCCGAGAGAATCAGGGTCCTGTATTTCGTCGACCGCTTCCTGAGGGGCGGCATCCAGACCCTCCTTTGGAACATCGCCACCTCGATCGACCGGAACTCCTTCGACGTCGAGTTCCTCTGCCTCGACGATGGGGAGACCTATCCGATGGAGAAGGACCTGGCGGACCTTGGCTTTAAGGTCACGAAGCTCCATGGAATTTGGCTCAACTCACCTATGGACTACGCGAGGTACAAGAAGGCTCTCGCCCGCTTCTTTGCCTCCAGCGCGCACTTCGACGTAGTCCACGTCCATTCGACGGGGAAGAACTACCCGGTTTTCGAAGCGGCACGGGCTAGCACCTGTGTTGTACGAATCTTGCATTCGCACAACACAGGCTATATGACCACCAACCCACTCAAGTCCTATATCGGTAATGCTATGAACCGAAAAGCGGTGTCTTTGACCACTCGCAGGTTTGCCTGCGGGCAAGAAGCCGGCGAGTGGATGTTCGGCGCCGATTTCGGAAAGCGCTCCACCGATTATATCCTGCGCAATGCCGTTGACTGTTCGAAATACCGCTTCGATCCCGGCGTTCGCGAGGAGGTCCGTAGGGATCTCGGGCTGACGGAAGGGCAGCGGATGTGCATCAACGTCGCGCGCCTCGCCCCGGTGAAGAACCATTCCTTCCTCTTGAAGGCATTCAAGGAGGCTGTCTCCATGAACGACAGTCTCAGGCTCTTTATCGTCGGGGACGGCGATCTCAGAGAGCAGGTCTCGCAGCAGCTCGAGGACCTTGGGCTGACCGGTAAGGCGACCATCCTCGGTTTCAGGAACGACGTCCCCGATCTGCTCCAGGCGGCCGATTGTTTCCTGATGCCGTCTGTTCAGGAAGGGCTTCCCTTTGTTCTCGTCGAGGCCCAGGCGACTGGGCTCCCGTGCCTGATTTCCAATGGCGTGACGCCGGAGGCGGCCATGCTGCCCACGACCGAGACCCTCGAGCTCAGCTCGCCGTTGGAGGAGTGGGGCCGCAAGATCGCCGCAACAGCGTCCACGGGTCGGTTCGGGGATCCGGCGCGCATTCTCGCACAGAAGGGATACGACCTCAAGACAGAGGTGAAGAGGCTCGAGAAATATTATCGGGACGCCGTAGGCGTGGATGGGATTGGACAATAACGTGAAGGTCATTGTATTCGACGGGGTTGATAACGGCGGCATCCTCCAGTTCAGCGCGCAGATCCACAGAACGCTCCTGGGGCTCGGAATCGACTCGACGCTGTTTGTGCCGGATTCCAGCAACCCCATGCCTTCCCTCGAGAACGTGAGGGCTTTCGATAAGGTGAAGTCGGCAAACCCGAGAAACGCTTCCGTCAAGGCGATCGCTCAGGGTATCCGCAAGCTCTCTCCCGACTGCGCCATCTTCACTGACTGCGGACTTGTACCCTCCCAGCTCGTTCCTCTGCTTCCCGGTATTGAGACCGTCGTTGCTGTTCACGACCCGACGCCACACCCCTCGTTCAAGGAAGGGAAAGACATCAAGGATAGAATCGTTTCGTCGATCAAGGGTCGGCAACAGAAAACGGCGCTCGATCGCGCGGGCAATATCCTTCTTCTGTCGGAGTCGAGCCGCCAGAAATACTCGCGTCTCCACCCCGAGTACGCTTCAAAGCTCAGGATGATTCGCTTGGGTGCTCACGTACCCGAGGCCGAGGCTTCCTGTCCTCCTGAGTTCGGGGGACTTGACGACTTCCATCTCTTTTTTGGCAGAATCGACAAGTACAAGGGACTCGATGATCTCGTCCGGGCCTTCTCCCAGAGCAACTCAAAGAAGCCGCTTGTTATTGCGGGCAGCGGTCCCATCGACGAAGAGACGAGCAAGGCGATCGAGGACGACCCGCGAATCTACCTCGCGAACCGCTTTATCCCCGACGGTGAGATGATCTGGCTGTTCGAACACGCCCTCTTCACCGTTTTGCCGTACAGAGAGGCGTCCCAGAGTGGCGTCCTTCCTATCGCGTACCACTTTGGCGTTCCCGTCATTGCGTCCGCGCTCGGGGAGTTTGACGAGTACATAGTGGAAGGCGCGACCGGTTTGCGCTACAGCGATCTTCCCGGTCTCACGGCGATTTTCAATAAAGACGACATCGAGGCCCTCGGTCATTCCCTCTCTGTTAATGCCAAGCAGTTTGAGGAGCGGGAGCTTGATTGGGCTGGGCAGTTGAGCTTTCTGCTCGAGGACCTGGCGAAGTAGCAAAACCGGATGCGTTCCTGCCGGGCTCTAAGAGGAGATAAAAATTGGACATAAGCAAAGTGCCCTTGCTGAGAACTGTATATTTCAACCCGTTGAACCCGATTGCGATTATCGCTTTGACGGGCGCAATATCCACTTGGCTGGTGTCGCCCTATCCTATGGCCCTGGGCCTTGTTCTCGTTTTTGCTCAATGTGCATATAAAGGTTCGATTGCTCGCGTTTTCGTAGCCGAACCCGTTGCTGTGCTCTTGCCGATTTTCCTCGGTTTTGTTGCGGTGACCTGGTCTGGATTCGATAGGCTAGCTGATTGCATCATGCGCTTGCTTGTTCTGGCGTCTCTTCTGGCAGGTTTATTTATTGCTGAATGGGCATCGGAAGATGATGTGGTAAAGGGCCTGCTCTCGATTAGGACCATTGCGATTACCGGCTGTTTATTTTCCCTTGTGTTCGAGCAAATCGGAAACGTGACCCTGGATATGGTGTCTACGGTTGGCTATAGCCCCTTCCAGTTTTATGAAAGGTATCCTGGGCGTGAGTTTATTTCCTTTTTCGGCCACCATATTCTGCTTGGGCTGTTTTTGTCCATTGCGTTGGCGGTAACCCTGTTTTTATCAAAAAACAAAATTGAACTAATATCCACCGCCTGTCTCTTTATTTGGGGTATTTACAATTCCAACGCGCGAAGCGCATGGATCACCATCATTTTGATGATGATCTGCGCTTTTGTGCTCTGGGGCAACAAGATGCAGTGGCGTATCTGGGATAGATTGGCCTTGATGGTCATTCCGATTGCCGTGCTGGTCTTCATATGCATCAATAGTGGATATGTCGATGAAATTCTCGATCGCTACTCGACGCTTTCGAACTCCGCGGTGGATAGAAGCTACTCATTTCGTAGCGAAGCGTTTTTCTACGGTCTCACTGCTTTTTTCAAGCATCCACAGTGGTATCTCTTTGGGTGTGGTTATTGGGGAGAATCCTCCGTTCTCGCGTACGTCAGACTTGGTGGAATGAGCGATGCGTTTCTGACGTTCGACAATGGTTATCTCAGCCTGGTTTATATGTATGGCATTGTCGGCTTCGTTTTGTTCGCGAGGGCGATTGCACATTTGTTCAAGATGGTTTTACGAAAATGGAGCATGGGGTGTGCCCTCTGCATCATCTCTTGCACCGTGGTGCTTTTGGTGCAGACCTGCTTTTTCAACATCTTTGGTTGGTACAGCTCAGGCTCTTTGATCATGCTCCTGATCGGAATCGGCATCAGTGATATGCGTTTCAAATTGAGCTCTCAAAATCGTAAGAATAATAACCTCCTTGACGTCGCCCTCCAAGGTTAGGACTTAATATATGAAACGATTCTGCTATGTGATTCTGCAGTATGGCTGCAGCGACTTGACGGCTGTGTGCGTCAGAGCGATTAGGAAATTGTCCGAGCAGTCCTTGATTGTTGTGGTGGACAACTGCTCTCCTGACGACGCCGCATCGGAGATCCGCACCCAACTTGATAACGATCCGAGGTCGTATGTTCTCGAGATTCCCGAGAACGTTGGCTTCTCTTCTGGAAACAATGCCGGTGTCGAGTACGCCCAGTCGCTCGAGGAGTTTGACTACTGTGTCGTCCTCAACAGTGATGTCGTGATTGAACAGACCGACTTCGAGGGTAAGGTTGCGGCGTCCTTCGAGCAATCGGGCTGCGCCGTACTTGGCCCTGACATTCTCGTGCCGAGCTCTGGGTGGCATCAGAACCCGTTCCATCACTTTGGGGACAGCCTGCACCCGGAGAACCCATCTCTTGATGACGTTAGAGAGGCGAGAATTAACCTACAAGCGAAGCTCGATGGCCTAGATGCAAAGGCCGGTCAATCCGCCGGGCGTTCCTCCGTGTCTCCTTCCTCGATGCCTCCTGAGCAACTTAAGCGTATTGGCCGTGAGTTAGATTTCCGGCTTCACTGGGACCGAGCTCTCGAGGACACCGCCCTGCAGGGTGCGTGTCTCGTCTTCAGCGCCTCTGCGCTCAAGGAGCTCGGCAAGCCATTCTCGCCCGTCACGTTCCTGTACTGCGAGGAGTGGATCCTGAGGATCAATTGCTCGCACCATGGCCTTCGTATGAAGTACGACCCTTCCATTAAGGTGCTTCACCACGAGGGGTCGTCGACTGCCAGGTCCCTGGACGAGAAGGCGATAAAAAAGCAGCGGTTCACGATTGACTGTGAACTGAAGTCCCTTGATGTCGTCGAGTGTCTTCTGGAAGAGCTATAGGGACGGAAATCAAACTGCGTAACGAACCGCCGCGAACGGCGGCGATCATGAACGGAAAGGACTTATGAGGAAGATCGATCTCGGGGGTTCTTCGACCTCTATCAAGAGCGCGTCGGTGGTCCAGTTGGGCTCCAAGATGATCAACGTCGTCGCGCAGCTCGTCATCACCATGGTGCTGGCGCGGCTCCTGACTCCTGAGGAGTACGGGACGGTCGCCGTGCTCACGGCGTTCTCGGGCATTTTCTCCGTGCTCGCGGACGCAGGGATCTCGGCGGCGATTGCGCAGTCCCAGGACCTCGACTCTCATGATTATGAGCGTCTGTTCTTCCTAAGTCTGATCATCGGTATCGGCCTTACGCTCGTCTTCTGTCTGCTGTCCTTCGTGGTCGCCTGGTTCTACGGGGACTCCATCTACGTTCCCCTCGGGTGCCTGATGTCCCTTGCGGTGCTCTTCAATGCGCTCAACATGGTCCCCAACGGCGTGCTTATCAAGGAGCGCAAGTTCAAACTGATCGCGCTCAGGCTCGTGGTGTGCACCATCGCGGTCGGCGCCATCGCCATCGCGCTGGCGTTCCTCGGCTTCGGATGCTTCGCCATCGTCATGAACACCGTCCTCACGGCTCTCTTCGTGTTCCTTTGGAACCTCAACGGCACAGGTATCCACATATCTTTCGGCAGTGTGCTCGGCGTCTGGGGCAAGGTCGGCAGCTTCTCAATGTACAACATGGGCTCGAGCCTGGTCGGCTGGTTTGCCAACAATCTTGATTCCCTTATGGTCGGAAAGCTTTTCGGTGCGGCTGAGCTCGGCTACTACAATAAGGCCTACAGCCTCTACGGCTACCCCTTGAGCATCCTTGCCACCCCAATCACGAGCACGCTGCTCCCGTTCCTCGCGCCCCTTCAGCATGACGAAAAGGCACTCGATGCCAAGTTCACGAGGGTGTTCAGGCAGCTCTCGTTCATCAGCGCCCTGTGCACGGCGGTCATGCACGTATGCGCGTCCGAGATCATCCTCGTCATGTACGGGCAGACGTGGGCACCCGCAATCCCCATGCTGAGCATCCTTGCCTTCGCCGTGTACTCGCGCGGCATTAACGGCTCCTTCGGCGCGCTCCTGAGTGCCGTCGGAAGGACGGATCTGCTTATGCGCTCGACGACCATCAACACTATCATGACCATTTGCTCTATCTGCCTCGGTGGTGCGCTGGGCTCCGTGACATCACTTTCCGCTTGCGTCGCGATCGCGTACAACCTGGAGATGGTCATCCCCTCGTATTTCTGCGCCAAGTACTGCCTCGGTGTCAGCCTCAGGGACTTCGTCTCGCGCATGCTTCCCGACCTAGCGTGCTGCGTCGTCACCATCATCGCCTTCACTTTCCTGCCCTTGAAGATCGGCAACGTGTATTTAGCGCTCGTTCTGAAGGTGATTCTTGTTCTTGGTGTTATGGGGCTTGGCAAGGCGCTTGTCGACCACTTCGTGTTCCACGAAAAGCCGCGTCTGCGGTTCCGGTAACTCGGTCTGGAGAGATTTCGATGACCAAAATCACGCTGACGGTCGCTGGCAATTTCTGGAGAGGTCCCGCTGCCCGCATCGGTGTGAACCGCGACCATAAACTGTACGAGCCCGGCGCCTGACGCCGGCGACAATCTGATAGGAGATAGTGACTATGAAAGGCATCATCCTCGCCGGCGGGTCCGGCACCCGCCTGTACCCGCTCACG
>ERZ1673741.2118-NODE-2118-length-14682-cov-146.262460_pt1 | contig 14682 bp, 12 predicted proteins | sample MGYA00580209_ERZ1673741 | MGnify/ENA primary metagenome ERZ1673741 (study PRJEB41218, sample SAMN15661754) | gut metagenome | host: Homo sapiens | place: Canada: London | collected 2015-08-20/2019-03-30 | study: EMG produced TPA metagenomics assembly of... | reverse complement strand
CCCGAGTGGAGCCCGTAAGAAGACCCGTTCTGCTGCAACCGATTCCGTAGCTCCTGGCTTTGGTAAGGCTACCGGCAGGGCATTCATGCCACATGCTATCAAGAAGTTGCCGAGAAGATGATGATATAAACCAAGAAGAAGGTGTGTCATAAGTCCAGATAATGGCAGCAAGGTCGGGCTGAAAGCCCAAAAGCTCCTAGCCCAGGGCAGCGCCCTGGGTATAATGGCAATCAGCAAGACGCCCTGTAAGGGCAAAAGCTTTGTATACTGCCAGGTATTTTAAAGCTTTTGCCCTTACAGGGCGACAAGTTTGCGTCTGTAATAACCCAGGGCGCTGCCCTGGGCTAGGAGCTTCTGCCCTTTCAGGGCGTATTGGATGTGACTTATGACACACCCTCTCTTTTTGTTTGTATATAGCCTGATTTATTTAAAGCCCCAAAGTTTCTTGAGAGCTTCTGCATCTTGGTTTTCTACATTCTTCTCTATTTCATCAGGGAGATTACAGAAGAAGTCGATGCCGGTTTTGTCTTCCAGCGTCTTGATGTTTACGACATATTTGCCGAGCTTATCGCCCTTTTCAAATGCCTTGTCCACGTGAGGGAACCAGTAGCCGAAAGCGCTGTAGCCATACTGTTTGGTCTTCTGGTTATACTCTTTCTTCAGCACGGCAACAAAGAAATACTTTGGTATTGGGATATAGCCTGGCTTCTGGGTTTCGCTAGAAGCACCCTTCTTCTTCCAGCCCAGGAGATTACTCTCGCTGCCTACCGGGTCGATGGTACCGCCCTTCACGATAAACAGGGTATCAGAATCAATCTTTGGGGCCTTGGTACGAAGATCATCCTCCATTTTAACCCAAGTTCCACGCTGGTTGAAGTTGCTGTACTGTGGCTGCATGTTGGTCATGAAGAAAGTCTGCTTCTGCTGGGTAAGGTTCAGCTTGCGGTCTGCAGAAGGGCAGATATGACCATGGTCAAAGCCTTGAGCTGTAGGAGTAGGGTCTTCTGTGAAATCTGTGATTCCCCACTGTTCTTGCAAATCTGTATCCCATGGATACTGGCGCTCGCCCTGAGGAGCATCCCATCTTTTTACGTTAGATGCCGTATTTCCTGTATGGAAAGTATAGCAGCTCCATCTCTGGCTCTTCATGTTATCATCCCATTCTGTAGAATAGTTCAACATACCTGTTGTATTATCCATGTGAACGATGGCATAGCTGGTACCATTGTTCTTGAGTTTTGGGAACTCCAGACCACCGATAGCGTTTCTTACCACTTGTGGCATGTTGGCAGTAGCCACATTCTTGTTTGTATTGTTCTTATCGGTTGATTCACCTCCGGTATTGCCACCTGTGCTTCCACCACCTGTATTACCGCCACCGGTAGTACCACCGTTTTCAGGAAAATAGAACTGCAGGGTATCGTCAGTGCCGCAGGCAGAGAACGTCATTGCAGCAACGAGCGCGAAGATAAAAAACTTAGTATGCTTCATAATTCTCGATAATGTTTTGAAGTTAAAGATTAAGTGCTTTCTATATAATAATGTATGTAGAAATCGATTGCATGAGGATAGAATAGAGAAAAAAAGTGCATTCCTACGTATATGCAACTACGCTGGAATGCACTCAGTATCTTTGCGATAATAAATATATCCTTATAAAAAAGGTATATTATTACTTCTTCAATTTGCCGTAACGGTTCATGAAGCGGTCTACGCGACCCGCTGTATCAACGAGCTTGCTCTTACCTGTGTAGAATGGGTGAGATGTGCTAGAGATTTCAATCTTAACAACTGGATAAGTCTCGCCTTCGAACTCAACAGTGTCGTTAGTCTTGCATGTAGACTGAGAGAGGAACATATCGCCGTTAGACATATCCTTGAATACTACAGGACGATAATTCTCTGGATGAATACCTTTTTTCATTTTTCTTTTTTATTTTTATTGGGTTATTAAAATTAGACGTCATGGGGATGCTTGCTGCATCATTTCGTGTCCCTTATCGGGGCATGCCCATTATAGCCTGTTATCAATTTCAGGCTGCAAAGTTACGCTTTTTTCCTGAAACCACCAAATATTTCTTCTTCTTTTTAAGAAATATTTTGGAAAAGAGCGTTGTTGTCCGTTAGGCGTTCCGGCGGATTTGCAATCCGCCGTTAAAAAAGGCTCGACCTCTTTATCGCGGATTTGCAATCCGCAGCCGTAGGCTTTTCATATCCCCAATGTCTTGATGTAGCATTCTCGCTTGAGGCGGATTGCAAATCCGCATTAAATAGGTCGAGCCTTTTTTGTCTGCGGATTTCAAATCCGCAGGAACGCCTAGCGGGCTTGCGTTTCTCCTGCCAACTATGTTTTCGAGGGATAAGAAAAAGAAATCCCCATCGCCTCTGTTTGTGTAGAGGACGATGGGGATCAGTATTTTTTCTAATACATAATATCTACTAGGGGAATTACTTCAGTGTGATGATGATCTTCTCGATGTAGAGAGCACCTGCCTTATTGTTGAAGAGAGTAAAATACTTGACGTTCTGTGCGCTCAAGTCGAATGTCTCTGTATAAGTCTTGTAGTCACCTGAAACCTCATTGGTAGATTTACCTTCGATAGCTGTATCCTTACCATTTGCAGCCTTTGCTGCATAGAGGGTGTAGCTTGGGGCATAGGTAGAAGTTGCTTTTGTTGAGAACAGGATTGTTACGGTCTTGATGTCCTTTGCAAAGGCTGTAGAATTAAACAGGAAGCCTTGTTTGCTAGCATCAGATGCATTACCTTGCATTTGGATACCCTTACCATTTGTTCCGTCAGAAATGCAAATTTTAGCACCTTTAAAGGTGGTGTCGCCAATCTTCCAAGTGTACCAGGTTGGTTCGTTTGTAACATTCTGACTATTATAATACTTTTCTACAAGTTCTATATCACCGCTCTTGCCACTCAAGATAGATGCGTCTGTCATTTCGATGTTGCCGCTGGCTGGTGTATCAGGTGTTGGGTCTGGCTTAACCTCACCGCCTGTACCTTCACCTTCAATCTTAACGATAGAGCTGGTCTTGTCAACCTCCATGATATCATTTCCGTTCTTGTCGGTGAACTTCATGATTTTACCCAGGATAGTAACCTTCTGACCCACCTTCAAATCTTCCTTAGAAGCGAAGTCTGCACCTTTCAGTCCCTTACCAGAGTAAACCTGCATGTCCTTGCCCTTGCCATCGTCTGAGATGTAATAGGTGATGCTCTTGTAAGTCTCATTATAGAAAGCAACATCTGAGATGATACCTGTCAGGTAAACCTGTGTAGTAGGCGCTGTGCCAGCCTTGATGACTGCGATAGCTTCTGCCACGTTGTATGGGTCACTGAGAGAACCCTTACCGGTTGCTGGAGTATCAGGAGTTGTAGTTCCTGCGTTCTCGATAGAGATGATGGTGCTGTTCTTGTCGATTTCATTGACAATAGTGCCATCATTCTTCGTGAATGCCTTGACGATACCTTTTACTACTACGGTCTGACCAACTTTCAAGTCATCCTTGGAAGAGAAGTTTGCACCATCCTTGCCTTTGCCAGAGTATACTTCGATAACATCTGAAGAACCCTCGTCTGCGATGTTATATGACAAACTGCTATAGGTTTCGTTGAAGAAAGTTACGGCTGTAATCTTACCCTTTACGCATACAGCTGTAGAAGGTGCTGTACCTGCCTTGATGAGGGCGATGGCTTCTGCTACAGTATATGGATTGCTTTCAGAACCCTTTTGGTTAGGATCTGTGTTTCCTGGACCACCAGGCTGAGTAGGCTGTGTGTAAGGTTCTGGCACATCCTCGCAGCTGCTGAATGTGAAGGCAGCCATTGCCGCCATCAAAACTGAAAATATATACTTTTTCATATTATTGTCTTTTTAAATATTGTTACTATTTTGATAATCAGTAATTACTTGATAGAGATGAGATTGCCACCCTTAATCTCTTTGGTGCCGTTATAATCAAGCAGGGTGCCTGATACAACCACCTTCTTGCCTGGTACAAGGATACCCTTGGTTTCCTCTGTCCACTTTGCACCATCGATGTTGAAGCAACGGAATACCTCGAGAGTCTTGCCTTCTGTATCCTTACCGTCGTCTGAGATAACGAATGTACCGTTACCATACGTGCCTGTATCTACATCTTTCACCTTTACGATGATACCGGTAGCATAAACCTTAGCATCGCCTGCTGTACCGGCATTGATCTTCTCCAGTGCCTGAGCCACGGTATAAGGCTTCTCCAATGTACCGCCTGTTTCTGATGCCTTCAGGTCATCCGTGCTGCGAAGCACAATCTGCCAGGTGTTGCCGAATCGGGTGAAGATACCGGTGATATCGAATACACCCTGTGGAACCACCTCGTTGGCAAACTTAGAATAACCCGAGTTGCGCACTACCAGGTTGTTTTTGTTGATTCTCTTGCCCGTTTCGGCATCAATCAGTTCCAGACTCGTATTGGTATCATCTGGCGCCCATACGTTTGTACCGTTAGCTGAAGCAAATTTCACCTTCTTCAGGGTCATCAGCTTGCCCACGTTAGCATCCATATAGGCTGCATCAGTAAGCTTTGTCAGGTCAAACTCCTCTGGCACTACCGTGCTTGCATCAGCCTCGCCAGGGTTCAGAATCTTGAAGTGCTCGTTCCAGATGGCACGCTCTATCTTTCCCATACCCAGACTTCCATCTGAGAGCTTGGTGTTCACACCGCCAATCTGAGGCAACTTCTTGTAACTTCCGATATAGAGACCCTTCAGGTTTACAAGAATCTCCTGACCAACAGGAAGATAACCCGACAGACCACTTCCGTTGATGGCAATGATGATAGCGCCGGATGCATCCTGTACGCTTACCTGGTTGTAGATATTGCCACTGACATCATTGCCCGTCACTACCGCCTTGATCATCATGTCCTTCTCAATCTGCTTGTAGCCATTGTCGCTGTTGATAATCGTAGCAAACTGGGTCTTCAAATCTGCTATGCTGATCACATTCTTCTCCCTCAGGCTGTTGTTGCCCCATGGAGATGCAGGCACCTTCTCGGTCAGGTCCGGGTCAGCATAACCGTCGCCCATACACGACCCCAGAGTCAGTGCCAGGAATGCCAATGCTATGAATTTTATCTTTTTCATTGTTCTTTCTTTTTATTGTTATTCAAGCTTCGCAAGTGAGGGAATTGATAGAAGTTAAAGAAGTTATCACTCCCTACGGTCGTTCGGGAAGTGAAGAGACAATAGTCTTCTTTCGTAAAACGTAGGACATTTGTCCCTTAACTTCCCTCTAACTTCCCTAACTTCCCTTAACTTCCCCACATGCGAAAGTTCAGTTAAAGAGAAACTGCTCTTTAGAATCTGTAAGATACCTGGAACATGCCGTTGGTACCCCAGGTGTAATACTTCTTAGGATTCTTGGAGAACTGGTAGAGGCGTGGATTCTTCACGTTGCCGTTAGCATCCAGTGTATAGCTTGAACGAGAGTTCTGCTCATATCCGCCTGTTACGATGGTCTGGTTGTTCAGCAGGTTGGTAATCATGAGGTTGAAGTTGAGAGAACCCTTCTTCAGTCTCACACTCTTGCCTATGCTCAGGTCAACCATCCATCCTCCGTGACCCTTCTCCTGGGCTACAGCATCCTCAGTCCAGCTCATACCGTCGAGTGTAGTAGGAGCAAAGATTTCAGGGTATGCCTTGTAGGCAGCCTGGCGGTTGGTCAGCACCTTCTCATATCTGTAGCTTGGAGAATAAGAGAGGTAGATGCGGTCGTAGTAGTTGGCATTGAGGTTGACGAACCATCCGTTTACGTGGGCATCGAGACCGATGCTTCCCACTGTGAGCGGTGTGCCACTCTCGCGCATATTCATCACATAAGCCTTGTCCTGGTAAACCTCAGCACTCTTTGAGAGCATGTATACGGCGTTTACATTGTTGATGTTCTTCGCCTCGCTCATAGCGCCCAGAGTCTTCAGGTCGAGCCATGATGTGAGCTTGAACTTAGCGCCCACCTCTACACCATAGTATTCCTTCTTCAGTCCGGTCATGCTCACGTAGGTGAATGAGTTCTCATCATCGTTGTAGAAGTTCTGCCATTCCGTAACGTTCTCCAGTCGGCTGTAGTAACCGCTCACGTTGGCACTCAGCCATGCGTTGCGATACAGGTAACTGAATTCAGAACTGAAGATGCGCTCGTTCTTGAGGTTAGTCACGAAGTCGTTGCTGATTTCAGGCGAGATGAAGGCTGTGTTTGCCATCGGTGCACGCAGCTCGTATCCGGCTCCGATGCTGAAGGCATGACCTCTGCCCATATCCACGTTCAGGCTTCCCTTTACGCCACCGTCCAGGAAGTTGGCTGTGCCGCTCTTGCCCTGACTGTTGTTCGGTGCCATACCGTTGCGCATGTAGCCGCGGCGGTTCATTCCGGTATATCCGATACGTCCGCTCAGCATCGCCTTCATGTTGTAGAATTCGGCTGTATAGGTGCTCCATGCGTTTGCCTTGTTCACGTCGATGCGATAGTCGTAACCGAACTTGTCGCCCTCGTAAACCAGCTTGCCTGTGTTGTTAGGACCGGCTGTGTTCAGGTCGTACTGCACACGTGGGTCGGTCTTAGGATAATCGCCCAGGGCATAGGTGTTGATGTTGTGGAAGATGGCACCGCCCAGCATGTCTTCCAGTGTCTGATAGTGCTGGTTGGTACTCTTTCCGAGCATGATACCCGTAGCCAGGTTCGATTTCCTGGTCAGCTTGGTGTTCAGAACGGATGACAGGGTCAGGGTCAGGTTGTCGTTGTGCTTAGCCTGAACATAGTAGAGCAGATCCTGTCCGTTCTTGGCTGCCTGCTGGTTGGCATAGTACAGGCGGTCCCAGTTAATCTGTCGGTTCTGCTTGCTTGCCTGCCAGTAGTTTACGGCGTTGTTCCAGTTTTCCCAGGTATACATGTTGTTGCCGTTCTTGTAGTCGCCCCATACATAGTAGTTGGCAGATGGCATGTTCTTCCAGTAGTCTGGCTGTGGATTCTCTGCGTTGTTGTAGTTGAGCTTGGTGCTCTTGTACATAGAGTATTTTCCGAACACCGATGTGGTGAGCTTCATCTGGTCGTTGATTTCCCAGTCCCATGTAGCGATAGCCGAAGGGGCAAAGTCGTTCACTACGCGTGAGTTTCTCTTGTGTCCGTTCTGGTATCCCCAGTATGGGTTATATTGGTAGTCGTTTGCCAGCCAGTAAGCCTCGTCGGTAGATGCTCCCTGGGAGCTTCTTTCTGTCGGGTTACCCCATGTAGAGAAGCTCAGCGAGTGGCCGTTCATCCACTTCTTCTGTACACCGAAGAAATAGGAGAGGGCATTGTAGATGGTTCCCTCTACGTATCCCCGGTTAGCCCAGCGGTAGGTGAGACCGGCTGTGATGGCCCATCCCTTCTCGTTGAATCCGCTGGAGTAGGAGTAGAGTCCGCGCAGGGTATAGTTGCGGTTGGCAACACCTACGCTGGCATACTGTCCTTCCTGCATGCTTCCGGCACGGAAATCATAGTTGTTGGAGCCTGCCATGCCGGTCATCGAATAGCCGTTGGCTTCGAAAGGCAGGGCGAAGTCTACGTTTCTGGAGAATCGGTTCAAACCGCCGATGTTGGAGAAACGGAACTGTCCGGTCTCCATATCGTTCATGGAAGCACCGTTGATATAGACATCGTTGTACTTCTGGTTGAAGGCACGGTAGCGGAAACGTGCTGGCGAGAACAGGTAACCTGCCTGGCTCGCGTATACGTTGCTGGTAGAATTGAGGATGGTAACATTGGATGACATGTCATCGTCCTCGCCCAACTGTGCCTCGGAGAAGGTGAAAGCATTCTCGTCAAGTCCCTGTGCTACGTTCTGGTCAGTCTTTTCGTTCTGAGCCATAGCCAATGAACACGAGAAGAGCGCTAACATTGCTAAGTTTACTTTCTTCTGCATAGTTTATATGTATTAAGTATTAATAAACCGGCAACAGCAGTCTTTTTGAGCAGTGATGATATATGTCCCGCTAGGTCTTGTGTCTTCTGTTCCGATTCAATGTGTTTAATGCTGCAAAGTAACAAAAAGTTTTTTGAAAAATGAATTTATTTATGTTAAAAATGCATGAAATCTGAAAAAATATTCGTTTTTATGGAGATATTTCCGGTTTTTTAGGTATCTTTGCTGCCTGTTACCTCACCGCGTTAAGGTGAACATATATAATAAGGTGAATTTTCGCATGTGGGGAAGTTAAGGGAAGTTAGGGAAGTTAGAGGGAAGTTAAGGGACAAATGTCCTACGTTTTACGAAAGAAGACTATTGTCTCTTCACTTCCCGAACGACCGTAGGGAGTGATAACTTCTTTAACTTCAATAAATTCCCACACTTGCAAAACTTGAATAATTAATATTAGTATGAGAAAACATTTGCTCTTGCTGGCTGCCCTCCTCATGATAGGGCTGGGCGCTACGGCACAGAAAAAGAAGTCGCAGACTTCCGGTAACAAGCAGTATCAGGTGTATGCTGTGGGTTTCTATAACCAGGAGAACCTCTTCGATACCTGCCATGATGCCGGTAAGAATGATTACGAGTATCTCCCGGCTAAGGGATGGAATGGTATGAAATATACCAATAAACTCAAGAATATGTCGCGTGCACTTGCCGACATGGGTACCGATGTGCTGCCTAACGTGGGCTGTGCCTTCATCGGTCTGTCTGAGGTTGAGAATGCCAACGTGCTGAAAGATCTCACCGCGCAGCCGCCTCTCAAGGCAAGAAACATGCAGTTCTGCCATATCGAGGGTCCCGATAAGCGAGGCATCGATTGTGCGCTGCTCTATAATCCGGCACTCTTCACGGTGAAGAACACCCGATTGGTGCCTTACGTACAGGAACTTGCCAAGGATTCAGCCTACAAGACCCGTGGTTTCCTCACCGTGCGTGGTGAGCTGGCGGGCGAGGATGTGGCGGTTATCGTATGCCACTGGCCAAGCCGTTTCTCCGGTCCGTTCTATCGCGAGAGCGGAGCGCGCCAGACTAAGGTGGTAAAAGACAGTCTGCTCCGTCTGAACCCGGCGATGAAAGTGTTCGTGATGGGTGATATGAACGATGATCCTACCAACGCCAGCATGCACAAGGTGCTGAAGGCGAAGGCTGAAATCAGCGAGGTGGGTGCCGATGATATGTACAATCCATGGTACAACATCCTGGCTAAGGAGGGCAAGGGAACCCTGTTCTACAGCGGTTCATGGAATCTCTTCGACCAGATTGTCATCACGCCTAATCTCCTGAACAAGGATAGTAAGCACAAGGACTACAGCTCTTTGAAGTTCTGGAAGAACCACATCTTCCGCCGCGATTACCTCATCCAGCAGGAGGGCCAGTACAAGGGTGCTCCTTTGCGTACCAAAGCGGGTGGCAGATGGCTCAACGGCTACAGCGATCACCTGCCGGTAGTGATGTACCTGGTGAAGGAAAAGCTTTAAATTAGTTGATAGTTTATAGTTGATAGTTTATAGGGCTTTGTTGGGTCCTAGGATTCATAACTAAGCTAACTGAACTTTCGCACGTGGTTCAAGTACGGGCTGAAGGCCCAAAAGCTCCTAGCCCAGGGCAGCGCCCTGGGTATAATAGCAATCAGCAAGGCGCCCTGTAAGGGCAAAAGCTTTGTATATTGCCAGGTATTTGAAAGCTTTTGCCCTTACAGGGCGACAGGTTTGCGTCCATAAACACCCAGGGCGATGCCCTGGGCTAGGAGCTTCTGCCCTTTCAGGGCGTGTGGGGCTTACTTGCGAAACTTGAATAAGCTAATCATAAAGTTCAAAGTTCAAAGCTCAAAGTTCAAAGTAGAAAATGGTTGAGAATCATCCTTTTGAGCCGTGGCTGCCCGGGAATGCGCGGCTGCTGATGCTCGGCACGTTTCCGCCTGCAGAAAAGCGGTGGTGCATGCCCTGGTATTATCCCAACTTCCAGAATGATATGTGGAGGATATTCGGGATAATCTACTTCCAGGATAAGTTCCATTTCGTGGATGTAGAGAAGAAGACCTACCGCCTCGATGCTATTAAGGAATTTCTTGGGGAGAAGGGCGTCGCCATCTATGATACCGCACAGCAGGTGATACGTACCAAGAATACGGCATCCGATAAGGACCTGCAGATAGTGCAGCCAGCCGATCTCGACGGCATGCTCCGTAAACTGCCCCATTGCAGGGCGGTGCTCACAGCCGGTCAGCTTGCCACAAAGGTATTCTCTGAACACTTCGGTATCAGGGAAAAGCCTGAGATGGGAGGTTACGCAGAATTCCAGTTCGAGGGTCGCAGGCTCCGTCTGTACCGCATGCCCTCCAGCTCCCGTGCCTATCCCATGGCAGTGGAGAAGAAGGCTGAATTCTACCGCAGGATGTTTGAGAAGGAACTTCTTTGAAGTGAAGAGTGAAGAACGAAGAGTGAAGAATTCAATAGTCTGATGGCACCGCACGCCCTGAAAGGGCAAAAGCTCCTAGCCCAGGGCATCGCCCTGGGTAATAAGGGTAGTAAGCAAGGCGCCCTGAAAGGGCAAAAGCTTTATAGACATAAATGAAAGAAGAAAGAATATGAAAGATAAAGTGACCGTTATTGGCATTGCGGGAGGCACAGGCTCCGGCAAGACCACTGTGGTGAAGAAACTCGTAGAAGTGCTGCCGCCTCATTATGTGGCTGTAGTGCCCCTCGATTCATATTATAACGATACCTCGCAGATGACCGAGGAAGAACGTCATCAGATCAATTTCGACCACCCGTCGGCATTCGATTGGAAGCTTTTGCACCAGCAGCTCGCTGATCTGCGTGCTGGCAAGGCGATAGAGCAACCCACCTATAGTTATATCAAATGCAATCGTGAACCGGAAACGGTTCACGTTGACCCCAAGCCGGTTGTGATCATCGAAGGCATCATGACGCTGGTGGACAAGAAATTGAGAGACCTGATGGACCTGAAGGTGTTTGTGGATACCGATGCTGATGAGCGTCTGATACGCAACATCCAGCGTGATACCATCGACAGGGGGCGCACCGTATCGATGGTGGTAGACCGATACCTGAAGGTCCTGAAGCCGATGCACGAGCAGTTTATCGAACCTACCAAGCGCTATGCTGACATCATCATTCCGCAGGGTGGCGAAAACCTCAAGGGCATCGGTATCCTCTGCAAGTATGTAGAGGGATTGATAGAGAAATAAAAATATTTTTGGTTCAAGCATTGCATTTCTTTAATGCAATAACGTTTATGAGACAGGGCGGCCTTCTTCGTGAGAAGAGGTCCGCCCGCTTTGTTTTTATCCCAGTCTGGCTATTCAAGTAGTTCAGTTAGCTAACTCAAGTAGTTCAGTTAGCTAATTCAAGTGGTTCAGTTTGCTAACTCAAGTAGTTTTGTCAGCGAATTCAGCCGTCTCAGTTAGCTGATTCAGCCGTCTCAATAAGCCTACGGATACGTCTGCGCTAGCCGACGCAGTAATATCCGTACCCCGGCGCAGTAATATCCGTACCCCGACGCAGTAATATCCGTATCCCGACGCAGTAATATCTGTATCCCGACGCAGTAATATCTGTAACCCGACGCAGTAATATCCGTACCCCGGCGCAGTAATATCCGTACCCCGATGCAGTAATATCTGTATCCCGACGCAGTAATATCTGTAACCCGACGCAGTAATATCCGTACCCCGGCGCAGTAATATCCGTACCCCGATGCAGTAATATCCGTGAGCCAGCGCAGCACAACGTGTGGTCCGTTTTCGCTAGGTCCCATCATAACCATATTCTGCAAAGATCTTCTTGCTTTTTGCAAGAAGATAAGCTGAAAAACGTGATAGATGAAGGCTATTAGTGATGGATAGCGTGATGGATATTGTAAACATTTTGTCCATCCATCACGCTTTCCTAAATAGATAATTCTCTTATTATCAGGTGATTAATATTTTGATAAGAGAAAAAGTGAGGGATGTGAGGGATAAAAACTTTAAAGATTATTCCTCTTCCTCCTTCTCAAAAGCCTCTACGAATGGCTGGTGGAAACTCTGGAAAATGTTGAGATACTCGGCTCTCACCTCATCATCCTCATCAAAAAGATTCAACTCGCCACGCTTGTGAGCCTTCAGCATACTGCTGTAACGGCGAATCTTACGCTTGTAGTTCCTTGCCAGCAACGCATCTGCCTGAACAGGATTCTGACTGACATACGAAAAGGCACAAAGCTGCTTCATAAACATGTCGAACACCGGATTGTCATGACTCCAGTCATCCTCATTCAGCCAGAACCACTGGAAATGATACTTCTGCTCCAACGCCATCAGATGCTGGCCCAGCTCGTCGATCTCCATGCCCTTCTGCATCTGCTCCTCAGCAAACGCTACCAGAGAGGCTGCATCCACATTCAACTCAACCTCGTGAGACAGTGTGGTGCCCTCAATCTGAATGCGCCAACGGTAATTCCTGTTCTTGATGAGCGCAGAATTCGTGTTCATCAGCAACTCAGAAAGCTTGCCCTCGGTAGGAATCTGACCCACTACCGAAAGACGGTCGCGCTGGTTGCGAACCACCAGCTGATGGTCCTCATGGCGCAATACACACATGTAAACCAGTCTGTTGCTGTCGAGCTGAAGGGTGAAACGGTCGTTGTTGTCATCGCCCACAAATTCGTAGGTGTAGTCATCCACCTTGTCCTGCGGAATGCTCAGCTCGCCATGAACCTTGTTGCCCTCGGCATCGTAGAGCGAGAAACCGATGTAAGGAATCTGAAGACGGAGAACCACCGGATTGCCCCCATCCTCTGGAATCAGGGTAACAGCCAGTCCGTCATCACCGAAATCTTCCTTGCGGCATACGAATCCGTCATCCGTCTTCTCAGCCTTCTCCACCTTCACCTCGCCGTGGTGCCACCAGAGATCGAAGGTGATGGTCTGGTCGTCTTCAGCGACTACATGGATGAAATCATCGATGTCCTGACCCAGGTAAACCACCTTGGCAGGCTCAATCTCCTCCTCATCATCGCCCAGTGCGCGCACCCACACCTCGCCCGGAATAGGATCATCTTCCCATTCGGCATCAGCAGGGGCTGCAGTAGACTTGAAAACGAGGAAAACCATTCTTTCTTCCTCCCTCGTGCCATCTTCGCGGCACGTGAAGCACTTCGCCTCCTTGGGGATGAAGAATGGGGTTAACAGGTACGGGTTTTTGCATAATGCGGTATACTCTACCTCGGTCCATGCCGGGAGAGCGTGTGTATTTGTCTTGTCTGTCATATTCTCTTGTTGCATATAATTCTTGAGTTGGTCCTATTTCTTTTCATCATCCGGCGTGTGTGGCAGGACGAGGGGGATGTTGATCCCAAAAAACGGTTGCAAAGGTAATGCAAAATCGAGACACTACAAAATATATCACCTATTTTTTTAATTATTTTACGATTCAATATTTGGCTCTTCCAAAAAATAGTTGTAGTTTTGCATTTGAAATAATGAATAGAACTTTCGCATGTGGTTCAAGAACGGGCTGAAGGCCCAAAAGCTCCTAGCCCAGGGCATCGCCCTGGGTATGATGGCAATCAGCAAGACGCCCTGTAAGGGCAAAAGCCTTATGTTTTGCCTGGAGTTTTAAAGCTTTTGCCCTTACAGGGCGACAAGTTTGCGTCCGTAATTACCCAGGGCGATGCCCTGGGCTAGGGGCTTCTGCCCTTTCAGGGCGTGTGGAACTTACATGCGAAACTTGAAATGAACAGAAAGATGAAAGTCAAGACAATACTCACGCTGGCGCTGGCCGCCACAACCCTCGCAGCATGCCACAGGGGAAAGAAACCACCACGTATGGACAATTCGAAACTCGCCATCAGCCTCTCGAAACCGGCTAAGGGCGACAGGGCTATCTACGGACTAGCCTGCCTGGGCTGCTCGGATACCGCCCTGGTGCTGCTGCCCAACGGCGGAGGAGACCCCGTAAGATACAACATCCTGGATGCCACACGCAACCATCAGGTGTTCGGAGATATAGAGGTGGGCGACTGGGTTTGCGTGATGCCATGCGAGGAGAAGGATGAGACGAACCGCGCCGACATGGTGATAGACCTGGACCAGCTGAAGGCCACCTGGACCTATCCGGTGATGCCGAAGCTGCGCGATGTATCGCATCTGAGCAAGCGCCAGCAGGCGAGAATCCTTGCCAACATGCCCGACAGCATCGTAGATACCTATATGGTGCCGCGCCAGTATGGCTTCACCCTGAAGCGCATGAGCGAGGCGATGGCCGTGGGCAGGGTGATGATAAACAAGGATGTGGACGACGACAGTCCGGTAGAATATCCTGCCGTGCCTCAGTATACGGAATGGCATGCCTACAACGGCAAGCTGATTCTGGTGCAGGGCCACCGCGAGCTGGATGGCGTGGTGATGAATGAGAAGACGAAGCGCGATACCTTCACCTTTGTATATATGAAGGGCGACAGTCTGGCTCTCTCAGACCGTGAGGGCCGCATCCAGGGTTTCCACCGCTCGCTCGATGCGATGAAAGCCAACGCCAAGGCCCATGCCGCAGCCGAGAAGCTGAACAGCAAGATGAAGAAGGAAATATTGAAGTAAATTACTGAACTTTCGCAAGTTTTGTCCCATACGCCCTGAAAGGGCAGAAGCTCCTAGCCCAGGGCATCGCCCTGGGTATAATGGC